>Ga0247769_1000101_pt1 | contig 15842 bp, 3 predicted proteins | sample UWRJL166409R6_FD_179942 | JGI IMG/M metagenome (GOLD analysis project Ga0247769, IMG submission 179942) | Plant litter microbial communities from Arlington Agricultural Research Station in Wisconsin, United States - UWRJ-L166-409R-6 | ecosystem: Environmental > Terrestrial > Plant litter >... | reverse complement strand
AAAGTTGAGATGGGAGTTGCGAGTCTTGGAGAGCAGCAGCAGCAGCAGCAGCAGAAACAACAAAAAACCTGCTGACTCACACAACACCAAAAATGGCGGCCACGATCGACGTGAGCGCGCAGAGAGCGTCCCTACTCAGCGACGTAAATTCGCTGCAAGTACTCCCGTCGGAGCTGCTGCTCGTGATCCAGGACCACAATTCGACGCAGATTCTCGAGGCCGTCGCCAGCGCTGCTCTCCACCCCCCTGCTACCGATGGCATATTTTGCCATTTTGAATCGGTTTTCGCAGACATTTGCGCCCGATGGGTCCTCTCCTTCCCCAGGCTTGATGTGAGAGTCCTCGCATCGTTTGCCCGCATTCTGCCCTTCTCCCCGTCTCACTCCGTGCTCCTTCTCGCCCACCTCCAGCAACAGCAGCAGCAAGGACAAAATGGGCCGGACTCCTTGGACTTGACAACTTTCTCCGGCGAAGACCTTCAGATTATTCTCCTTGCCTTGTGGAGGCTTAACCACTTTGACAGGCGGGCATACGGGCCCCTGTCGAGGTCGTCCCAGCTGCAGGCCCTGTTTGCTCACCGAGAGCCTGCTGTCAGGTACCTCGCCATCCGGCTCTTCTGTCAGCTCCATGATGCCTCCGATGTGCAACTCGAGGCCCTCCTCGAAACACACGTCAAGAGAGATGGTGGTATCGTTGCGGATCTGGATGGGAGGAAGGCGGACTACTCATTCCTAAGCCTGTATGAGGATGCAAGGGCCCGGCGAGTCCGACATCTTCGTAGTAAAATTCAGCCCGGCATGACCGAATCTGGGCAGCCGCGCACCGCAATGCAAAACCTAACTCATCTTGTTGTCACATATGGCAAAACAGTCCTCCCACGACCCCTGGGCCCTGTGAACACGCCGAGCACCCTCGCCCTCACACCCGTCACCGTTGAGAATCTTGAGAACCTCAGTGGCCTGCTGCAGCGGCCAGGCTCCATCCTCCTCCATGGCCTCTCGGGTTCCGGCAAGACGTCGCTGGTCCACGAGGTGGCAAGGGAGCTTGGGAAGCAGGGAGATCTCGTGACGCTGCATCTCAACGAGCAAACTGACGCCAAGATGCTGCTGGGCTTGTACACGGCTGGAACGAAGCCTGGTTCCTTCCAGTGGCGCGCTGGTGTCTTGACCACCGCAGTGAAGGAAGGGAGATGGGTTCTGATTGAGGATCTGGACCGGGCGCCAACCGAAGTCATGAGCACCTTGCTGCCGCTCATTGAGCGCGGAGAGCTCTTAGTTCCCGGCCGCGCGGAGAGGATACAAGCCCCCGATGGGTTTCGTATATTCGCAACTGTCCGGACACAGCTCGGCATGCACGACAGGGAGAACCTACCTAATATAATTGGACTACGTCTATGGCAGCTGCTTCACGTCAAGGCGTTACCGCGCAACGACCTCCAAGATGTCATCAAGGGGAGGTATCCTTTACTGCACAGATACATCGGCGGTATCCTAGCAGTTTATGACCAACTTATGGCGTCTACCAGCGGATCGGGGCGCTTCTTGCACGGAAAAACTGCCCTCGATCGACCCATCGGCACGAGGGATCTCCTAAAGTGGTGTGGCCGTCTGGATGATGTTCTCAAAACAGCTGGCTGTAAGACCGGCGAGGAACCAATCACTGACACCACCAGAGACCGGATGTTCTTGGAAGCCGTTGACTGCTTCGTCGGAAATGCACATGAGCCAGCATCCCGGACAGCCTTGGTCACCGCCATCGCCAAGGAGATGCACCTCTCCCCTGAAAGAGTGCAGCACTATCTGACAAGCTACATTCCGGAGATGGACAACACCGAGGCGAGGCTGAGTATCGGTCGAGTCTCGTTTGCAAAGCCACGACGTACGAGCCGTGTTTCCAAAGCCAAACGTCCCTTTGCGACGACAATCCACGCCAAGAGACTGCTCGAGCAGATAGCTGTTGCGATACGCCATCGGGAGCCTCTCCTGCTTGTTGGCGAGACAGGTATCGGAAAGACGACGGTAATTCAGCAATTAGCGGACTCACTGGGCCACCAGCTCGTTGCTGTGAATTTGTCCCAGCAGAGCGAGTCCGGTGACCTCCTCGGTGGCTTCAAGCCGATCAGCGCCCAGACTTTGGCTATGCCCCTGAAGGAAGAGTTTGAGGACTTGTTTGAGAAGACAGGCGTCTCCGTCGAGAAGAACAGGGAGTACCTCGACCGCATTACCAAGAAGTTTGCCAAGGGCCGGTGGAGCGAGGTGTCAAAGGAATGGCGGAAGGCTCCCAAGATGTTCGAATCCATTCTCTTGAAGCTCGAGAACAGCCAATCTAGGGGCGGTGAGGGGACGGACAATCGGGATGACCAACCGGCCAAGCGCAGAAAAATGGACTCGACGAAACTGCAGCGTTTGCGGGATTTGAAGGCTCGATGGGACATGTTCTCGCAAAGTCTAGACTTGTTTGACCGGCAGATCTCAGGGGGGCCAGGAGGATTCGCATTTGCCTTTGTGGAGGGCAAAATTGTCAGGGCAGCGAGGAACGGCGATTGGGTTTTGTATGTGCTCACAGTTCTCCTCTTCTGTCCAGTCTCATTGCCACGCTCCCGAATCGATTTGTGTGGGTTACTAACCTCTGAATCATAGGCTTGACGAGATCAATCTTGCCTCTTCTGACACACTGGAGAGCATCGCTGGCCTCTTTCAGCCATCGCCTTCCCTCCTCCTCTCGGAAACGGGAGAGATTGAAAGAATACAGGCGCATCCCAACTTCCGGATATTTGGCGCCATGAATCCAGCGACGGATGTGGGAAAACGCGATCTCCCGCTCGGCCTCAGATCGCGATTCACCGAGATATACGTCAATAGTCCAGACAAAGACAAAAAGGACTTACTCACCATCATCAAGACATATTTGAATGGGAACAATAGCAGCATCGACCGCCTTTCTGATGATATAGCTGACTTGTATCTCGAGATCAAGAAGCGAGCAGAGCAGAAGTTGCTTGTAGATCAGGCAAATGAAGTGCCACATTTTAGTCTTCGAACACTCACTCGCGTCTTGACCTACGCCAACGATGTCTCCCCCTTCTACGGGCTCGAGCGGGCCGTATACGAAGGGTTCTGTATGGGCTTTACCACCCTCCTGAGCGAGGAATCGGAACGGACTGTGATGCCTATGATACACCAGCACTTGCTCAAAAGGCCCAATATTCTCTCTCTTCCCCCCAAGAAGCCTATGGACGGAAGAAGCTACGTTTCTTTCAAGAGCAGTAGCAAAGACCACCAGTACTGGCTTCTTCAAGGCAACGAGGTCCCAGTCGAGCGAGAGGACTACATCATCACGCCCTACGTTGAGAGAAACCTCCTGAATCTGGTGAGAGCGACATCGACTCGCAGGTACCCGATCCTGATTCAGGGGCCAACCTCGTCGGGAAAAACCAGCATGATTGAATACCTGGCGAACTACACGGGGAACAAGTTTGTGCGCATCAACAACCACGAGCACACCGATCTGCAAGAATATCTTGGCACCTATGTGTCGGACTCCGAAGGGAAGCTCAAGTTCCAGGAAGGCCTTCTCGTCCAAGCCATGAGGGAAGGGTCGTGGATTGTTCTGGACGAGTTAAACTTGGCACCCACTGACGTTTTGGAGGCTTTGAATCGTCTTCTTGATGACAACCGAGAGTTGCTCATTCCAGAAACCCAGGAGATTGTGCGTCCCGCCGAGAACTTCTGTCTCTTCGCGACTCAAAATCCTCCCGGCCTGTACGGTGGTAGAAAAATCCTCTCCCGTGCGTTTCGCAACCGATTCCTAGAGCTGCATTTCGATGACATACCGGAAGGGGAGTTGGAGACGATCCTACAAAAAAGGAGTCGCAACACCGCCCCGTCAGACTGCCGCCGCATCGTGGCGGTCTACAAACAACTCACTCGCTTGCGGCAAGAGAGTCGGGTGTTTGAACAGAAAAACAGTTTTGCCACGCTCCGAGACCTCTTCCGATGGGCTTTGCGAGAAGCGGATACGAGGCAAGAGATCGCCGAACACGGGTTCATGCTGCTTGCTGAGCGGGTTCGCAAGCCGGAAGAGCGCGAGGAGGTAAAACGCGTCATCGAGGAAGTTTTCAAAGTGACAATACAACCCGACCAGCTCTATGACTTTGAGACGGCGGCAGCGTTCAAAGGTGTTCGTGCCCGCAACAGTCAAGGTGTCATATGGACACGGGCAATGCGCAGGCTCTACGTCCTGGTGAAGCGCGCGATTCAAAACAATGAGCCCGTCCTGCTTGTCGGCGAGACTGGATGTGGCAAGACAACCGTCTGCCAGCTTCTCTCCGAGTTTGACAAGAAGGAGCTTCACATTGTAAACGCCCATCAAAATACCGAGACGGGTGACCTCATCGGCTCCCAGAGGCCTGTGAGGAATCGTGGCGCTATTTTGGAGTCTCTAAAGGAGGACCTCGAGGAGGCCGCCTCAGTGTTAGGGGCGCCCGCCGGCTCGCTCGATGAGATGCAGATGTGGTATCGAGGACTCGCCAAGGATGCTCTTGGTCGTCTTCCGGATGATCTGAAGGCAATAATACATTCCGGGAGCAGCAGGAGCAAGGCGCTCTTCGAATGGAGCGACGGCAGCTTGGTCCATGCAATGAAGAAGGGCAGCTACTTCTTGTTGGATGAGATATCTCTCGCAGATGATTCTGTCCTAGAGAGGCTGAACTCAGTGCTAGAGCCTCATCGCAGTCTCCTCCTTGCGGAGAAAGGCGTTGATGATTCATTTGTCAAAGCTGTCGAGGGCTTCCAGTTCTTCGCGACAATGAATCCCGGAGGCGACTTCGGCAAAAAAGAACTTTCCCCGGCTCTGCGAAATCGATTCACTGAGGTCTGGGTCCCGTCTCTTTCAGAGGAAGACGATGTCCACGACATCATCGTATCCAAGCTGGACAGTCGATTCATGGGTCAAAACAAATCCCGAAAAACACAGCCTATATCCCGGATCATCGTCGAGTTTTCGTCATGGTTTGGAAAGACATTCAGGCCCTCGGCTGCCACTGCCTTTTCTGTCAGAGATATTCTCGCCTGGGTCCATTTCATGAATGCTAGCAAATTCCCCTCCCCGGAGTTTGCGCTTCTTCACGGTGCCGCCATGGTGTTCATTGACACGATCGGCGCGAACCCGTCGGCCTTACTTGCAGTAGATCCGAAGGAAATGGAGGAACAACGGAAACTGTGCCTGGAGAAGCTCAGCGCCCTCTGTGGTCGCGATCTTGCACCCCTATACTTTCAGCAGCCAGAGCTCCGGGCAGATGAGACACTGCTATCGATTGGCGACTTCAGCGTTGCCAGGATGCCTGGCGCATCGCCATATGCCGGAGATGAGTTTGGCGTACCGACAACCAAGATGAATGCCATGCGCGTGGTGAGAGCGCTACAGGGGACTAAACCCATACTTCTGGAGGGCAACCCAGGTGTGGGCAAGACAACGCTGGTCACGGCGTTGGCAAGAGCATGCGGTCGGCCTTTGACCAGGATCAACCTGTCTGATCAGACCGATCTGATGGACTTGTTCGGCACCGATGTCCCCGTCGAAGGCGCCGAGGCGGGCAATTTCCGCTGGCAGAACGCCCCTTTCCTTGAAGCGATGCAAAATGGGTCGTGGGTGTTGCTAGATGTAGGTTTTTCTCCCCCGGGTCCGCTTTCCCAGTGCTAGCTGCTAACATTTGTGCCCAACAGGAAATGAATCTTGCTTCTCAGACCGTTCTTGAGGGTTTGAACGCTTGCCTGGACCATCGTGGGGAGGTGTACATCGCGGAGCTGGACCAAGTTTTCAAGCGGCATCCCGACTTCAAACTCTTTGCAGCTCAGAACCCGCATCACCAAGGAGGTGGCCGAAAGGGTCTGCCCAGCTCTTTCGTGAATCGCTTCATTGTGGTGTACTCGGACGTGTTCACCAAGCAAGATCTCCTGCACGTAACAGCGAAGAAATTCGGCAAGCTGGGCGCCCAGATGCAACATCAGATCATCGAGTTCATGTCCAAACTTGACGAGGCGGTTGTGTCTCGGAGGGCATTCGGCTTGCAAGGCTCGCCTTGGGAGTTCAACCTGCGAGACACTCTTCGATGGGGTGATCTGTTGACCTCTCAGAGTGGCCTCCTTGCGGACAGAAAACCTGACGACTTCCTCGATATCGTCATCCGGCAGCGCTTCAGGAGCGAGAGAGACAGACAAGAAGTCGGTAGATTATTTTCCGACGTATTTGGGCGCATACCAGAGACACATGGATTGCACCACGACATCAACCCCAGCTTTTGCCAGGTCGGCATAGCCAGCTTGGAGCGAAATCCCCGATACCAGCCGACTCCGTTCCCACAAATCGATCCAACACCGAGGCTCAAGGAGATTGAATCCATCATGATTGCAGTCAAGCAGGATTTACCTTGTATTCTCGTCGGCCCCTCTGGGAGCGGCAAGTCATCGCTGCTCAATCACGTCGCTGCCATGGCCGGGAAGCCATTGGTGGTGTTTTCGCTGAATGCCGACGTGGACACTATGGACTTGATAGGAGGCTTTGAGCAGGCAGATCCTCATCGTGAGGTATACGCTTGCCTGTCGCGCCTCAGAGAAGCCCTGCAGCGGCAGCTCTTAAGCTTTCTTCCCATGGAGGTTCCTCAATCGGTATTGGACTTAATGGCCGCCCTCGATTCACCGTCAGCGGAAGGTCGATATGAACACGTTTTGGCAATGGTCGAGGGACTGCGGTCCCATGTCGTTGGTGGGGAACTCGCCGAACTGTTAGATGAAGCCACAGTCCTTCTCCGCAAGCCTTTGACCATGGACAACCCCCGGTTCGAGTGGCTCGACGGTGTTATTGTCCGAGCTGTTCAGACGGGTGCGTGGCTGGTTCTCGACAACGCAAACCTCTGCAGCGCGTCCGTTCTTGATCGACTGAACTCGCTCCTCGAACGTCCGAACGGCACCCTTAGCATAAATGAGCACAGCGAGCCGGGAGGTGAGCCGCGGATGGTCGAGATGCACCCAGACTTCAGGATCTTTTTGACCGTTGACCCACGGTATGGAGAGCTCTCCCGGGCGATGAGGAATCGCTCCATCGAGATCTATCTTGATGATTCTGTTTCAGCGACGGAGCATATCGATCGCATCGCTCCTATCGATGGGACTCTGCAGCGTTACCATGCCGCGACGAGTTTGTTGCAACAGGAAAGGAAGCAGCAGCTTGTGCCAGTCGCGTTCGATGTCCTCTCTCTTGGCGACACCCGGTACCTTGAGGCATTCTCACACGTGTGTGCTTCCGAGAGTGAAGACAATGAATCGATATTCCTACCTGGAGCTGCGAGCCAGCGATTGTCCCAAATCCTCTCCTATATCAGCTCTGAAGATGCAGCTCCCCTGAGGCAATCTGTCATCGGTCTTTACGGGCCCGAGGACACGAGAATGCTCATGCCGCTCCATCCTTTGCTGAACTCGCCCGTTATACCAGCGCTCGAGAGAAATAATGGAGATCTTGCATATTGGCTTGCAGCCTGCTACGAGTTCTACCTAGATATTCAAGACTTTCAGGTTGCCATGGATATTCAACTTAGCAAAGTCAATATCAGCAAGCCGGCTGCAATGAACCGTTTTCAGAGATCGTCAGTTGCACATAAGGTCGCATCACTCTCTCGAGACTCAACTGCCAACGCCGCTAGGTTTCTCGTTTCGCTGGCTCACGCAGTCAAAACGTACCTAGTGGGAGATGTCAAGGAGGCTGCCCGATGGAAAGACCGTCGGTCCGCGCTACGACGATTGATGGCCTTCTGGCAGCGAACGTTCGAGTCGCTTGTCGCATTACCGTTCGAGGAAGCCCGCTTTCAGGCCCAACTGATCCAAGGGGCAAGTTTTATCCAGGATGGACTGTCTGCGTTGACAGGAACCAACATCCACGGGACGCTCTCGACCATCGCCGGGTATCTTGAACGCGACTTTGTAGTTGGGTTCAAGTTGTCCACTGGACTCAGCATGGAGGCTCTGTGGAATCAACTGCGCCCCGATCCCATCCCAGACCAGCAAACGTTGGCGCATGTTGTTGAGCTAGAGCGGCTAGCTGGCACGTTTGACTCTCTACGGTGGAGGGCCGACGTAAACGTTTCTACCCTCCGAAATATCCAGGATACAATGGCAAAGGCGTATGTGGTAATCCGCACTGGGAAATGCGACGCCACCAGCCTGGTCAGGGACTTGCAAGCTGAGATATCTTCCCTCGAGGCTGGGCTCGAGCGGCACACCAGTGAGCATAAGCCGTTCTTTACCTCTAGCTTTGAAGGCCTTCGACAAGCCCTCGTTCTCCACCAAGCATCAAAGCAGATGGCAGTTACCAGGGGCTCGTCGGATGTTGATGTGTTGGCGAACATACCAACCGTAGGCTTGATGCGTCTCCAGAGCTTGAAGCCTACCGCTTTTCAGATGGTGGACTACATGCTTGTTCAGAAGGGGGATGTCCATCCGTGGTCTGGCACTTTGTCTAGGTCATTGCTACTTCAGTACGGCGCTGCATCCTCGGCGAGTCTCCTAGAGCTGCACTCCCTTGAAGTTGAGCTGCCCATTATGGGCAGGGCCCTCGCAAGAACAACCGAGGCCTTGACAACCTCCACCCTCGAGAAGACGGAAACTCTTTTACTGAGGCTGATGAGCGAGGTGCTGCGGGCTCATGGTGACTCGTACAGTGACCGCGCCAGTTTCCTATACCAACAGCTCCTATCCGATGTTGATTTCTCCACGATCAACTTGGCAAACCACAGCCTATGGCTGGATCGAGCCGGCGACGAGGCAGATATTTCGGGGCCTCAACACGTTGTCGACATCTTCAAGACGCACTTCTACAAGACTCTTACAGCCTTAGCCGCAGCAGCGAAAGGGCTACAGCCTCGTTCGGCATACACTTCGATCGCCTGGGTGCAGTTCTCTCTGGGTTGCATCAAGCTCTTCGTTCCGGACAAGATATTTGACCCTCACCACCGAGCACAGGTGGAGGCAGAAGAGCACCAGCAACTGCACGAGAGCCTGCAGAATCAGATTGCCGCCTTTGAGGCGTTCGAGTTGGCTTTCGCCGGCCAGCGAGATAGCATCCGTTCTCAGCTTCTTACGGAGGAAGTCACTGGGCTGGGTGAGCCCCCAGTGGTGCAGTCCATCTACCGCCCGAGTGACGCAGATCTCCGTGGTTTGCAAGGAGAATTTAACAATGTCCTGAACACTATCGTGAAGAACGATGTGTCTTCCTCCCATCTTAGATCCGTTTCCACGGCGGCCGCGTCCTTGGAGTCGGGTGAGGCTGCAGAAGAGCTAGCGCTGATTGAGCAGAATGTGGTCCTCCTCATCGGGCGGTTGATGGGGCGCTTCGAGGCCTATCAGGACCTGACACTCCCCTTGATTAGCTTTCTCCGGTGTCTGCAGACGGGCCTTTCCATTGGTCGGTCCGCGATTCCAGCTAGAGCTATTGAGGGTGATGACAACTCACAGCCACTGATGGCCATCACTCCTTTTCTCGGCGGGACGGTGCTGAACATCGAGGGCCAGAAGCTGCCCCTTCGTTCCCTTGAGTTTCTCTCCTTCGTCCAGGCTGTTGTTGCTGTAGAGGGGCTCGAAAATATTCCGACCTTCCTCCGTCGGGCGCTGCATGAGTCGCTTGTTGCTTTCCACGAGGAGTGGAGCAAGAAGCTAGAAGCCGACCGCAAGCTGGAAGAGCAAAGGACAAGCCTATTCCGGCACAAGGGTAGCCTTGAAGATGAAGAGGAGTTCGATCAGGAAGAATTTGAGCAATTATTTCCAGATTACTACGCTGCCGAAGGCGAGGATGGAGAGGAGAAGCCGCGGCACAAGAAGCCCGCCAGGGGAGGACGTGAACTGTCGGTTCTTCTGGCGGATATCCACGAGAAGATATTTCTCTCGCCCACGGGGGAGCAGCAAAGCGTTCGAGCCCTCTGCACCAACGTTGCTCTCAAGGTCGCTCGAGAAACGCGACAATCACTATCGTGTGACCCGGAGCTGGATAGAATTCTTCTCCCCGCAACGATCATGGCTTTTGATGAGCTCACAAGGGCGTTCGGGTCCAACGTCGAGTCGACAAATTACAATTTCTACACTGACATCAATCTCATCGAGGTTCGTAAGTTGCTCGACCTGGTCGCCGCCATCAGGAAACGTTTCCTAGAACTACAGGGCATAGATGAGATCGGACATCATCAGACTCTCGCGGATGTGGTCCTGGCTTGCGACAAGGTGTCAGAAATGCCGATTGATGATCCACTGGCAAGCTTTCTCCCAAGCGTCGAAAGGCTGTACACATGCATGTACGAGTGGCATGAGGGCGGCTGGGCGACCAAGGCCAACAAAGCTCTTGCACTTTATGAGAAGCTACGCGATACAATCTGCGACTGGCGACGTCTGGAGTTGTCGAGTTGGTCAAGACTGCTCGATACGGAGCTGAAGAAGTGCCACGATGATGCCAAGTCTTGGTGGTTCATCGCCTATGGCGCCGTGATTCTCGAGCCGTGCTCAATTCTGCAGCGTGGTTTGGACCTTAAGGAGCACGCCGCGAAGCTACTTGGTGTTCTACAGTCGTACTTTGCCGCCGCAAGTGTCGGGCAATTCAGCTCACGCTTGGATCTCCTCCGACAACTCAAGAGCCAGCTCGATGTGCTGATCATTGATGCACCCGAATTGGTATTGATTCGGGACGCTATTGAGAACTTCATCATTTACTGTAGCCGATATGAGCCGAAGATGGCCGAGACGATCCGGGCTGGAAGGGCGCCGTTGGACAGAACTATGAAAGACGTTCTCCTCATGATGAAATGGAGAGACAAGAACATTGAATCACTGAGGGACAGCGCCCGGAAGTCTCACCAGAAGCTGTTCAAGCTCGTGCGCAAATTCCGGACTGTGTTGGAACAACCGGTGAAGGAGATCCTTGATCAGGGCCTTCCTGAAGAGAACCATTCCAACGAGGCAGAGCCCAATCGTGCAGGAGGGTCTGCTATCCGCGCCGATCGAGGAGCAATTGCACTTTGCCAACAGCTTGCCCCTTGGATTCTTGACCATCCACACTGGGCACGGATGTCTAATCTCGATGGCGTTCTCAAGGCGATAGCGAAGCATGGCTCAGTGCCAGGCAGCGCTGTCGCTGCCGCTAGTATGCTTGACGACTTCATGACCGATCTCGTGGCCTCCATGGCGGATTTGCGAAAGGAAACACCGGGCACGCTGACAGAGGAAAATAAAGAGCTGGTTGGCCATCTCAAGACCCGCAAGACAAATCTGTACAGTGACACGCTCAAGAGCCTTCGGGCCATGGGCTTCAGCAGGAGTCTCGGGACCAACATTCTTGACCGCCAAAGCTCGACGCAGCTTGTGCTTGCAGGTTCTGGGCTTGTGCCTCAGCTGAGTGGCTCACTGCTAACCGCGATCGAGTACTTCTACCATAAGACACTTGACCTTGCCCCTCGGTTCCGGTATGCTACTCAGGAGTATTCGGAAGACCTTAGCCGCGAGGTGGTACATCGCAGCATCGGATACCTCGAAGGCGTCTTATACACCATGTTCCGTCAGCGGCAGTTCCTGTCGCGCATGGCAAACTCCGTCAAGAAGCTCGAGGAAGCTATCTCGACTGTCTCCCAGCTCTCCTCGAACGAGTTTGGCCCTTGCCTAGCACGAAAGTGCAGCTCCACCAATGACAGACAGGCTGTCCGCTGGGTTATCCAAATACTCAAATTCGCGATGTACCTTGTCGAAATTCACGGAAAACTGGGCGCCCTGGATAACGAGAGGCCCTCCAGCGTCCTTGGCCGATGCGTCGAGTCCTTTACCGCGCTCGGCGCTGCGCAAGATAAACTGCCTCGTCTCCCTGACGAATTCAGCTCCTCGACCCACGATAAACTTCGAGCCGATGTGGAGAAGGCGTTGAACGATCTCCGTGGCGACCTCGTGATGCTGCTGGTCGAGAGACCCGATCTCGCCTTCGTTGTACAGCAAATCCAGTTGTGGACTACAACGCAAACCCTAGGGATGGTGGGTGAAACGCATTCGAGTGTCGATGTTGGCGATTTCGCCGCGTCGGCTTTGGCACTTTCCAGCAAGATCCTCGTCGCTTTGCAAAACTTCCAGAAGACTGCCCAGTCGCTGCCACAAACTCCAGAGGATGCGGGCTGGCTTCTACAGTATAGCGACGGCCTAGAGAAGTCCATCGATGCTCTCCGCATGTCAAAGATCAGAGAAGACATCGAGGGGCTTCTCCAGCTACTGAAGCAGCTTGATATCGACCTTCCTGCGGTCCGGGCACCTGCAACTGCTCTCCTCCGAGCGGTTCTCCCCATTTTTGAGCAGTACACGTCCGCATGCACGCAGAACATTGGAAAATACGGTGAACTGCACAAGTCGGTGTGCCGTATGGGATACACACTGAGCAGCTCTTTCGTTCAGATTGCTGCTCAAGGGTTCTGCTCTCCAAAGGAGAAAAGCGACGAGAAGGCTGGAGATTCCGGTCAAGTCGAAAGCGGAACTGGTCTTGGTGACGGCGAAGGCGCTGAAGACATCAGTAAAGACATCAAACCGGATGAGGACCTTTCCGATCTCGCACAGGACCCTGAAAATAAAACCAAGGGTGACATCGAAGATAATGAAGATGCCGTTGATATGGGAGAGGACGACCTGGAAGGCGACCTAGGGAGCGTCGCGGGAGAAGATGATGAGAAGGAGGATGATAAATCCGTTGATGAAGACGGCGATGAGGAGCAAGATGAGCAAGCAGGCGATGTCGACGATTTGGATCCAACGGCCGTCGACGAGAAGATGTGGGACGGCAGCGGCGAAGATGACGCCGAAAAGGACCAACAAGGCGACGACTCCAATGGGAAGAAAGACGAGAACGACCAGACCGCTGCTGGCGAGTCCGAGGAAAAGAAGGACGAGAAGCGTGAGCAGCCAGAAAAACCACAAGAGGATAGTGGTGAGAAAGGGGAGGCTGACGAGGAGATGGATGGTGAGCCTGGTCAGGAGGATGAAGCAGTGTTGCCACAGGAGGAACTGAATCGACAGGATCAGAACGTGGAAGAGAATGAGACCTTGGCCCTTCCCGATGACTTGAACATTGACATTGACGATGAGTCACTGTCGGGAGAGGATGACGACCTAGATGACTTAGAGATGGATGATGCCGAGAAGGGTGATGAGAAGGAAGATATGGACCCACAAAACGGCGATGAGGAAGAGCCGAGAGCCGAGGACGCTCTAGGGGACGAGGAGAAGAAGGATGATGAGGTAGAGGAGACGGAGGAGGAGGGCAATGTCGCTGGAAATGACGAGGAGATGGACGTGGATGAGGAGGAGGAGAATGCTGAGGAGCAGGGTGATGAGGAGGCTAAGAAGGAGCAACAGCAGATGCGTGATGAGGGGAATTCGGCCGACCAGGACAACGCGGCCCCTAGCGACGTTCGGGATGGCGGCGGTCAAGCTCAGGATGAGGATGACAACGCGCGGGATGAGCAGACTGACAGCAAGGCGACACAAAGGGAACAAGGTGCTATTGGCAAGGAAGCTGCAGACCAAGACAATGCTGCGCCCGGAGAGAAGGGAAAGGCTGCGAGGGCAGACCAAGAGCAAGGGCCCTCTGAAGAGCAGGAGGCGGCCGACACGAGCGAGGCACAACCCTTCAAGAAACTCGGAGATGCGCTTGAGCGATGGTACAAGAACCAGAAAGATATTCGCACCACTGGCGAAGATCAGCAGGAGGCCGACAAGTCCGCTGCGGATATGGCGCGCACCGAGTTCCAGCACCTACAGGATGAGAAGGCAGAAGCCGATGCACAGGCTTTGGGTACAGCCACTGATGAAGAGGTCCGGCCTATGGACGACGCGATGGCCATCGACAATGAGATGGATAGCACTGGCAACCAAGCTCTACTCGATGATGCTGAAGCAGAGGAGAAAGAGGAGGATGTTGAGATGGAGGACATGGATCTATCCGAGCCCCAGGATGCACCAAAGAAGAACCGTGAGGATGGCCGGTCTGGCGTCGCCACAAGGCAGGGAGCTCTATATGTCGAAGAAGATGAGGATCCTCGCGGTGATCAACAGGCTCAGGTTGACGAGGAAATTCAGGAAACCTCAAGTCAACTCTTGGCTACGCATCTCACCGAAACAGACAGGCCGCTACGAGGATTCTCGGAGGCCCTTGAGATGTGGACAACCTTCCAAACCAAGACACAGCCCCTGTCACTCTCGCTCTCGTCTCAGTTACGGTTAATTTTGACGCCTTCTCAGTCGACTAAACTGTCGGGCTCTTTCCGAACCGGCAAGCGACTCAACATCAAGAAGATCATTCCGTACATTGCCTCAAGCTACAAGCGCGACAAGATCTGGATGCGGCGCAGCATCCCCAGCAAACGGGCGTACCAGATTCTGCTCTGCGTTGATGATAGCAGCAGCATGGGCGACAACTCCTCCTCGGGTCATCTAGCGCTTGAGTCGTTCGTCATGGTAGCGCGTGCCCTGACAATGCTCGAGGTTGGCCAGGTCGGGGTACTAGGTTTTGGGTCTGACGTGTTTGTGGCGCACGATCTCACAGGGCCCCTATTCGCCTCCCACGACGCCGGCGCCCGTGTCCTGCAGCACTTCACCTTTAAGCAGGATCGCACCGACATGTGCCGCCTCTTGCGCTCAACCATCGACCAATTCCGGGATGCCCGCCTGCTCCAGCACGGCAGCAGCTCCGGGGCCCAGGACCTCTGGCAGCTGGCCCTGATTTTGTCAGATGGCCTGGTCCAGTCCAAAGACCACGCCCGTCTACGCCCGCTGCTGCGCGAGGCCATGGAGCAGCGCGTCATGGTTGTGTTCATTGTCATGGACGATGCCGCACAAAATAAAAAGGGACACAGCGTGCTGGAACTCAAGGAGGCGAGATTCGGGCCCGATGGCGTCCCCGTCATTCATCGGTATCTGGACTCGTTCCCGTTCCCCTACTATCTCATCGTGCACCATCTTGAGGATCTGCCCGGGGCCCTAGCAGCGCTCCTGAGGACTTGGTTTGCGGAGGTCAATGCTTGAGCTGGCCCGCCATCTGCCACTTGGTTATCTCTATGGTATTTGGTGAATGGGTGTTTTAACTACTGCGTGTTTTTTGGCCGTTGCTGGCATGGGATATCAGGGGAGTTTGGGAGCAAAGGACTGCTGGGAAAAGTCTGTGGTTTTATATGTGGCTTTTAGAGGATAGACCGGTAGATAAATGAATGCTACTTTTGAGAACTACCTACATGGTAAGGCTGTTTGGTGTATATCTCTCTGATCTTGCCTGCGGAGCTATAGAGTCACTTTGACCGCTTACTCGAGTGGGGGAGAGCTGCTCGCTGCACTTTGGTAGACAAGATATCTATGTGGATGGTTTCTGTAAATCCTAGCGGGCGAGGAAGATTTTTCAAAGCAGCTAGATTGACAAGGACAAAAAGATGTCTATTTTAGATCCATGGTGGTGAGGCGGGGAAAAAAATAACGCCAAGTTGGAATATGATACTCACTCAACACCTCCCCCATCTAACTACCATAGATATTCCATCCCATATGGGGGGACACTGTGACTGAACTTGGCCTGTCCCTTATCCCCTAATAAAATCACTCCGTAACCCCAATAAGCACGACAGCAACAAGAAAAATCTCGACACGCAAAACGCAGAGATAGTCGCGAAAAAAAAAAGATTCAGAACGGAATCATAGATACATAAAAATACCCGCTAATCCCTAACATCTATTCCTCCTAGGACTACTACCCTTCCCCCCTCATTCATGAAACCACACCCAGGCGCATTTGGT
>Ga0247769_1000097_pt1 | contig 16012 bp, 11 predicted proteins | sample UWRJL166409R6_FD_179942 | JGI IMG/M metagenome (GOLD analysis project Ga0247769, IMG submission 179942) | Plant litter microbial communities from Arlington Agricultural Research Station in Wisconsin, United States - UWRJ-L166-409R-6 | ecosystem: Environmental > Terrestrial > Plant litter >... | reverse complement strand
CGTAGTGCGTGCGGGATCGACCATCGTCGCGCCGGCTTTGGCGAATTCACGCAGCGCTGCTTCAGCGCCGGCCAGCGTTTCTGCGTGTTCGGGACCGCTGGAGAATATTTCACGCAGTATGCCGATGCGTGCGCCTTTCAGAGTATCGACATTCAGCGTGAGCGCGTAGCTCATCTGCGGCACATGACCGAGGCTTGCCGTCGTCGCGAGGTCTTCGCCATCGAATCCTGCAATCGCATCGAGAATCACCGCCGCATCGTAGACATTGCGGGTCATGATGCCGGGACGTTCCTGCGACAACGAAGTGCTGATCTGGCCGCGCCGGCTGATGAGGCCCTGCGTTGCCGTGAGGCCCACGAGTGCATTGTGGGATGACGGATGCGGCACGCTGCCTGCGGTGTCGCTCCCCAAGCCGAATGCAGCGAACCACGCAGCGACAGCAGCGCCGGTGCCACCGCTCGATCCGCCGACGTAGCGCGACAGGTTATAGGGCGAGAGCGTCTGGCCGATCATGGTGGTGCTGCCGGGCCCGGTGTCCGAGAACCAATCCGACAGGTTGACCTTGGCGATCACGATCGCGCCCGCGGCGGTGAGTCGTTCGATGATGAAGGCGTTGCGGGCCGGAATGGATTTCGACAATTCCGCGGTGCCGCCCGTGGTGGGCAGGCCGGCTACGTCGAAGACGTCTTTGACCACGAACGGTATGCCGTGCAGCGGCGAACGAACGTGGCCGGCTTTGCGTTCGATGTCGAGTGCACGCGCTTGTGCCAGCGCTTGCGGATTCAGCGTGATGACGGCGTTGAGCTCGGGGCCGGCGCGATCGTAGGCGGCGATGCGGGCGAGATAGAGTTGGGTGAGTTGCTCGGAAGTCAGTGTGCCTGCGCCCAAGGCATCATCGATGTCCGCGATCGTGGCGGTGGCAAGATCGAATGTCGCCGCGCTTGCCGGTGCGAGTGCGAAGGACGAGAGCAGGACCAGTAGCGAGGCAAGGCAGTTCAGTGTGCGCATCTACGACAGACGCGCATGCCTGCACGCACCCTATGCCAAAGCGCTTCGCTGCTACTTTTCCGCGTCCTTGTCCCGTTCGATCAGCGCATACGCCGAATGATTGTGGATGGACTCGAAGTTCTCGGTCTCGACCACGTACGCGCGGATGCGCTCTTCGTTGTTGCAGCGGACGGCGATGTCGCGAACCGTGTCTTCGACGAACTTGGGGTTGTCGTAGGCACGTTCGGTCACGAACTTCTCATCGGCGCGCTTGAGGATGCCGTAGACCTGGCACGACGCTTCCTCTTCGGCGATATCGATCAGCTCTTCCAGCCACATGTGGCCTTCGACGCGCGCCTTGATGGTGATGTGCGAACGTTGGTTATGTGCGCCGTAATCGGAGATGCTCTTCGAACACGGACACAGGCTCGTCGCCGCGACCACCACTTTCAACCACAGTTCCAGCTTGCCGTCGTGCAGTTCGCCGATGAGCGAGGCTTTGTAGTCCATCAGGCTCTCGACGCGCGAGACCGGCGCCTGCTTCATTACGAAGTAGGGAAAGTTCATTTCGATGTGGCCGGACTTCGCATCCAGCTTCTCGGTCATCTCGATCAGCATGTCGCGGAACGACTCGACCGAGATCTCGCGTTCGTTCCGATGCAGCACTTCGATGAAGCGCGACATGTGCGTGCCCTTGAAGTTGTGGGGCAGCGCCACGTACATGTTGAAGTTGGCGACGGTGTGCTGTTCGCCGGTGGAGCGATCCTTCACGCGCACCGGATGGAAGATGTCCTTGATTCCGACGCGGTTGATGGGAACCTGGCGCGAATCGGCGCGGCCCTGCACGTCTTCGATGCTCGTGGTGGGGCGCAATGCGCTGGTGGGGTGAGTCGACATAAGCTTCAAGCTACCGCGGGTGTAGGAGATCTCTTCTATAGAGGGTCCATGGGGCCGCGGTCAGTATAAAGCAAGCATGCCGTTCATCGCGGCAGCCATTCGGGTGGTGCCGGAATCAGTGAAATTCCGTAGCCGGCACAGCGCGGTCGATCAATAAGCAGCGGCGCGAGCGGGCACCTTCCACCACAGTGCAATCGCAGCCTCCACCGAAGCCACATCGAGGCCTGCCATTTCCAGGCATTCATTGCGCGAGCCATGCTCGATGAAGCGGTCGGGAATGCCCAGATGCAGGATGGGCACGGTGGGGCCACTGGCTGACAAGCATTCGGCAATGGCGCTGCCGGCGCCACCGGCCACCACGTTTTCCTCGACAGTGACGAATGCGCGATGTGACGCGGCGAGTTGCAGTATCGCTGCCTCGTCCAGCGGCTTCACGAAGCGCAGGTTCACGAGAGTGGCGTCGAAGCGTTCGGCGATCCGTTCGCACATCGGCACCATCGCGCCCACCGCGATGATCGCGAGGCCCCCGCGGCCTTCGCGACGGATCTGCAACTTGCCGATGGGCAATGCCGTCATGGTCGATTCGATGGCCGCACCCGGCCCCTGGCCGCGCGGATAACGGATCGCCGCCGGTGTGCCGAGTTGCGTGCCGGTGAACAGCATCTGCCGGCATTCGTTCTCGTCGGCCGGCGCCATGATCACGAGATTGGGAATGCAGCGCAGGTAGGACAAGTCATAGCTGCCCTGGTGCGTAGCGCCGTCGCCGCCCACCAGGCCGGCGCGATCGATCGCAAACGTCACCGGCAGGTTCTGCAAGGCGACGTCGTGAATCAGCTGGTCGTAGGCACGCTGCAGGAACGTCGAATAAATCGCCACCACCGGCAACATGCCTTCGCAGGCGAGGCCCGCTGCGAACGTCACTGCGTGCTGTTCGGCGATCGCCACGTCGAAGTAGCGATCCGGAAAGCGCTTGGAGAATTCGACCAGGCCCGAGCCTTCACGCATTGCTGGAGTGATGCCGACGATGCGCGGATCGCGTTCCGCCATGTCGCACAGCCATTGGCCGAAGATCTGCGAATAACTGGGACCGCTGGTCTTCTCTTTGAAGATCACACCGCTCTTCGCGTCGAAGGGGCCGGGTCCATGCCACTTGATCGGATCGGCTTCCGCCGGCGCGTAGCCTTTGCCTTTGCGCGTGATCACATGCAAAAACTGCGGGCCTTTGAGATCGCGCAGGTTGCGCAACGTGGCGACGAGCGCGTTGATGTCATGGCCATCGATGGGGCCGATATAGTTGAAGCCGAGTTCTTCGAAAATCGTGCCCGGTAACACCATGCCCTTGACGTGTTCTTCCGAGCGGCGCGCGAGTTCCCAGACAGTGGGCATGCGTCGCAGGATCTTCTTGCTGCCTTCGCGCAGCGAGGCGTACATCTTGCCCGACAGGATGCGCGCGAAATAATTCGAAAAGGCGCCGACGTTCTCCGAGATCGACATGTCGTTGTCGTTGAGTATCACCAGCATGTTCACGTCCATGCTGCCGGCGTGATTCAGTGCTTCGAAGGCCATGCCGGCGCTGAGCGCACCGTCGCCGATGACAGCGACGACGCGGCGTTCGATACCCGAGCGCGAGGCGGCAATAGCCATTCCCATCGCGGCGCTGATCGATGTGCTCGAGTGTCCGACGCCGAAGGTGTCGTATTCGCTTTCGCTGCGAGTGGGGAAGGGCGCCAGTCCATCCTTGAACTTGATGGTGCGCAGTCGATCGCCGCGACCGGTGAGCACTTTGTGTGGGTAGGCCTGGTGCCCGACATCCCACACCAGGCGGTCATGCGGAGTGTCGTAAACGTAATGCAGGGCCACCGTCAGTTCGACGGTGCCGAGGCCGGCGGCGAAATGGCCGCCCATCTGGCTCACGGTGTCGATCAGGTACTGGCGTAGCTCATCCGCCACAGCACCCAGTTCGGCGACCGGCACAGCACGCAGCTCGGCCGGCGAATGGATGCCTGAAAGCAACGGGTAGGGGGTCTGCGTCATGCCGCGGAAGTGTACAACAATCGTTAACCTGCCTCGCCGCGCGAGGGTCTAGTGGCGGCGCAGGACCAGCCAGTCGCAAAGGGAGGCCAGCGGTGCTGCTGCAGGCCCGATGACCTCCAGCGACTCCAGCGCCCGCCCGTGCAAGCTCATCATCCGCGTCCGAGCCGCTTCCACCCCGGCGACCGCGGGATAGGTGGCTTTGCCATGTTCGCTGTCGGCCCCGGTCGCTTTGCCGAGCACGCTCGCGTCGCCTTCGATATCCAGCAGGTCATCCTGGATCTGGAACGCCAGTCCCAGGTCGCGGGAATAGGAATCGAGCGCGCGGCGTACGCCGTCGTCCAAGTCCGCCACGCAGGCCGCTGCCATCATCACGCTGGCATGGATGAGCGCGCCGGTCTTGCGACTGTGCATTTCCTCGACCTGGGCAAGTGTCAGCTGTTTACCGGCGGCTTCCAGGTCCAGCGCCTGTCCGCCGGCCATGCCGCTGCTGCCGCTGGCGATTGCCAGCAACTCCACCTGTCGCAGGCGAATGCGGGCATCGCGCGGCACACCGGACTCAGTAGTCAGCACATGGAATGCCAGTGTCTGCAGGGCATCGCCGGCCAGGATGGCGGTCGCTTCGTCGAACGCCTTGTGACAGGTGGGCCGACCGCGTCGCAGGTCGTCGTCGTCCATGGCGGGCAGATCGTCGTGCACCAGTGAATAGGCATGAATGAATTCGATGGCGCACGCTGCATCGTCGACCGCGGACTCGCCCAGGCCCAGTGTGCGAGCTGTGGCGTAAACGAGTGCCGGCCGAATTCGCTTACCGGCGCCCAGTACTGAGTAGCGCAATGATTCATGCAGCCGTGTCGGGCTGGCTGTCGCCGTGGGCAGGCGTTGCGACAGTTCGTTTTCGACGCGTTCGCGCCAGGCCTCCAGCTGACGGCCGAACTGCGGATCCCGGGGAATGCTCACAGAGGTGCGATCACTCGTCGCCGCTGCGGAAGGGAGCGGTTTCGAAGTCGTCGCTTTCTTCATCGCCCCCTTCATTACGCGAGCCGCTTTGCCCGGTCTTGCGCAACAGGATCTCGACTTTCTGCTCCGCCTGCTTCAGCGCACCCTGGCACACGCGCGTCAACTGCACGCCGCGCTCGAACTGCTTGAGCGAGTCGTCCAGTGACAAGTCACCCTGTTCGAGCTGCTCGACGATGCTTTCCAGTTCGGTCAGGGAGCTTTCGAAGTCGGCCGGCGGCGGCGTCGCTGCCGGCGCGGCGCCTTCCAGGTCGAGTTCAGGGCTGCGGGATTTCTTGGCTGTCACGATGATGGCTTGGAATTGGGGCTTGAGAGCGGCGGCAAGCTTGCACGTCGCTGCGGGGAGGGTCAATGCACTTGCAGCGTTGACTTGCCCATGAGCGCGGGACTAGATTCGGGAGGCGTTAGACCCGGTCTAACGCCACATCTCAACTTTGTCCACCGAGGATTGCGCAATGACGAATCTCAAGGGCAGCAGTACCGAGAACAGCCTCAAGGCCGCATTCGCCGGCGAATCGCAGGCCAACCGTCGCTATCTTTATTTCGCCGCCAAGGCCGACATCGAGGGCTTCAACGATGTGGCCTCGGTGTTCCGCTCCACCGCCGAAGGCGAGACCGGCCACGCCCACGGACACCTCGAATACCTGGAGACCGTAGGCGATCCCGCCACCGGCCTGCCGATCGGCGAAACCGCACTGAATCTCAAGGCCGCGATCGCCGGCGAGACCCACGAGTACTCCGACATGTATCCCGGCATGGCGCGGCAGGCGCGTGACGAGGGATTCGAGGAAATCGCGGATTGGTTCGAGACGTTGGCGAAGGCTGAGCGGTCGCACGCGAACCGTTTCCAGAAGGCGCTCGACGCTCTCTAGCCCGTGGCCGAGCAACGTTCCGGCGCGCGTGAGGGCAGCCTCGATGCGCCGATACGCCATCCGATCGCCTGGCAAGAGCCGGGCTTTCTCGATGCGGCCTCGTTGTTCGCGGAGATGGAGCGCGTCTTCGATATCTGTCATGGCTGTCGTCGTTGCTTCAGTCTCTGCAACTCGTTCCCCACTCTGTTCGACGCAGTCGACGCCACCAGCGTTGGCGAAGTCGCAGCGCTCGATCGCAAAGTGTATTGGGACGTCGCCGATCACTGCTATCTGTGCGACATGTGCTACCGGAGTAAATGTCCGTACGTGCCGCCGCATCCGTGGAACGTGGATTTTCCGCATCTCATGCTGCGGGCGAAGGCATATAAATTTCAGCATGAGCCGGTCTCGGCGCGCGATCGCTTGCTGAGTTCGACGGACATCGTCGGCCGCATCGCGGGCATTCCCGTGGTAGCGCAGATCGTGAATGCCGTGAATCGCACGGAGACCGGTCGCGCGTTGCTCGACAAGGCGATCGGCGTGCATCGTGAGGCGCCGGTTCCCGAATATCACAGTCGTCCGTACCGCCGGCGTCATCGCGACAAAACACCTGCAGCGACGCCAAAGGCCGCGGGTCGCACTCGCGGTCGCGTCGTACTGTTCATGACCTGCTATGGCAATCGCAACGAACCCGATCTGTGCGCGGACCTGACGGCGGTGTTCGAACACAACGGCATCGCCGTGACTTTGCTGCGGCAGGAACGCTGTTGCGGCATGCCGAAACTCGAACTCGGCGATCTGCAGGCCATTGCGAAACTGAAAGACAGCAATATTCCCGAACTCGCGGCGCGGGTGGAGGAGGGCTGGGACATCGTCACGCCGATTCCTTCCTGCACGCTCATGTTCAAACAGGAGCTGCCGCTGCTGTTTCCCGACGATCCGCAGGTAGCGAAAGTGCAGGCCGCGACATTCGATCCATTCGAATATCTCTGGGCGCGACACAAGGCGGGATTGCTGCGCACCGACTTCCCCACCGCGATCGGCAAGGTCAGCTATCACGTGCCCTGTCACCTGCGCGTGCAGAACATCGGACTGAAAACGCGCGATGTGCTGATGCTGGTGCCGGGCACGCAAGTGGAAACCATCGAGCGCTGCTCGGGCCACAACGGTACTTACGCGGTGAAGCGCGAGTATCGCGACATCTCGATGAAGATCGGCCGTCCGGCGATGCGTCGCGTGGCCGACGCGAATGCCGATCACTATTCGAGCGACTGTCCGATGGCCGGCCATCAGATCGAAGCGGGACTGGCTGTGCCCGGCAAACCCGCACGCGAACCGGAGCATCCCCTCGAGCTGTTGCGCATGGCATATGGAATCTGACGATGCCGCAGAAACTCACTCGCGCCGACCTGATGAGCCTCGAACAATATGCAGTGGCGCGCGAGACGTTTCGTGCGCAGGTGTTGGAGCACAAGCGCTCACGCTCGATTGCCATCGGTCCGCACGCGAGTTGGAGTTTCGAAGATCGCCGCACCGTTCAATACCAGGTGCAGGAGATGTTGCGCATCGAACGCATCTTCGAAGCGGCCGGCATCGACGAGGAACTTGCCGCGTACAACCCGCTCGTACCCAACGGCAGCAACTGGATGGCCACTTTCCTCATCGAGTTTCCGGACGAGCAGCAGCGGCGCGTGCAGCTGGCGGTGTTGAAGGGAATAGAGCATCGCTGCTGGATGCAGGTCGAAGGCGAGGCGCGCGTCTGGGCCATCGCCGATGAAGATCTCGAGCGCGAGAACGAAGAGAAAACCTCCGCCGTGCACTTCCTGCGCTTCGAACTCACGCCGGCGATGAGGGCGAGCGTCAAGGCCGGCGCGGCGATCGGCGCCGGTATCGATCATGACGCCTACCGTCATGAAGTCCGTCCGTTGCCCGCCCAGCAGCGCGATTCGCTGGCTTGGGATCTCGACTGACCGCGCCGTTGCTGGGGTGAACCGTCGCCGCCCGGCGTCAATGCCTCTGGCGCGATGGGCACAAAAACGCGTGCTAGAATCCGCGCCCGCCGCTAGCCAGGAGTCGGATTTCTCGCAAAGGGCGCAAAGCACGCCAAGGGAAAGACGAAATGGCAGGACCGTCAATCCCGTCCGGCCATTTTTTCTTCACCTTGGCGTGCTTTGCGCCCTTTGCGAGAGATTCTTTTCCAATGACATTTCTCCAGCGATTTTCCTAAATGGCCCAGTCATATAACGCCGCCGACATCGAAGTATTGAGTGGACTGGACCCGGTGCGCCGCCGCCCGGGCATGTACACGGATACCAGCCGCCCCAACCATCTCGCGCATGAAGTCGTCGACAACTCGGTGGACGAGGCGCTATCGGGACATGCCAAGCGCATCGACGTGGTGCTGTACAAGGACGGCTCGCTGAGCGTTTCCGACGACGGTCGCGGCATGCCGGTGGACATTCATCCCAAGGAGAAAGTCAGCGGCGTCGAACTGATCCTGACGCGGCTGCATGCGGGCGGTAAATTTTCCGACAAGAACTACAAGTTCTCCGGCGGCTTGCATGGCGTCGGCGTGTCCGTGGTCAACGCGTTGTCGAAGACTCTCGAGTGCACGATCAAGCGCGGCGGCAAGGAATACCGCATCAGCTTTCGTGGCGGTGCGTTGCATTCGAAGCTGCAGGTGATCGGCGATGTGGGCAAGAGCAACACCGGCACCACGGTGCATTTCCTGCCCGATCCCAAGTATTTCGAGACGCCGACGTTCGCCGTTCCCAAACTCCGGCACATGCTGCGCGCCAAGGCCGTTCTCTGCGCGGGGCTGCGAGTCACGCTGAAGATCGAGCAGACGGGCGAGCAGGAAGAATGGCTGTACGCAGGCGGCGTCACTGAATACCTGCGCGAATCCATGGGCGACGGGGAATGGCTGCCGCCGGAACTGTTTGCCGGCAGCATCGAAGGCGAACAGGAAGCGGCGGAGTGGGCGCTGGCGTGGCGAGTCGACGACGGAGCGCGCGTCGAAGAAAGCTACGTCAACCTGATTCCGACGCCTGCGGGCGGCACTCATGTGAATGGATTGCGCATCGGGCTGAGCGATGGCATTCGCGAGTTCTGCGAGTTCCGCAACCTATTGCCGAAAGGATTGAAGCTCGCTCCCGAAGACGTCTGGGATCGCGTGAGTTTCGTGTTGTCGGCGAAGATCAAGGAGCCGCAGTTCGCGGGCCAGACCAAGGAACGCTTGTCGTCGCGCGAGACCGCGGCTTTCATCTCCGGTGTGGTCAAGGATCAGTTCGGGTTGTATCTCAACCAGCATCCCGAAGCGGGCGAAAAAATTGCGCAACTGGCAATTGCCGGCGCGCAGGCACGGTTGAAGGCTTCGAAGCTGGTCGCGCGTAAACGCGTCGTCAGCGGCCCGGCATTGCCTGGCAAGCTGGCCGACTGTTCGGCGCAGGATCCGGAGCGCTCCGAGTTGTTCCTGGTGGAAGGCGATTCCGCCGGCGGCTCTGCGAAACAAGCGCGCGATCGAGAGTTCCAGGCAGTCATGCCTTTGCGCGGCAAGATCCTCAACACCTGGGAAGTGGACTCGGGCGAAATCCTGCAGTCGCAGGAAGTGCATCACATTGCCATCGCCATCGGCGTCGATCCAGCTTCGCCCAAGATCGACACGTTGCGCTATCACAAGATCTGCATTCTCGCCGACGCCGATTCGGACGGGCAGCACATCGCCACGCTGCTGTGCGCGCTGTTCCTGAAACATTTCCGGCCGTTAGTGATCGCGGGTCACGTCTACGTCGCGATGCCGCCGCTGTTCCGCATCGATCAGGGGAAGCAGGTGTTTTATGCGCTCGACGAAGCGGAGCGCGCGGGCATCCTGGATCGCATCGTCGCGGAGAATCCGCGCGCCAAGCCTTCAGTCACTCGCTTCAAAGGTCTCGGTGAAATGAGCGCACTACAGCTGCGTGAGACGACGATGGCGCAGGAAACGCGACGGCTCGTGCAGCTCACGCTCGATGACGTGGATGAAGCCGACCAGACACTCGACATGCTCCTGTCGAAGAAGCGCGCCGGACATCGCCGCGAATGGCTCGAGACGAAGGGGAATCTGGCGCAGATCCAGGTGTAGTTCTCACCTCCTCCCCGATCGGCGGGGGAGGGTGGGGAGGGGCGTCCGCACGTAGCGCAGCGTTGTGGGAAGACCAAGACGCCCCCACCTCAATCCTCCCCCGGCGACCGGGGGAGGAAGTAACACCGTAGACAACTCAACGTTCAACTATTGATTCATATTTTCGACATGCCCACCCAACCGCCACTGAACTTCGAAGGCATCGAGCGCCAGCCGCTCAGGACGTTCACCGAAAAGGCGTATCTCGACTATTCGATGTACGTGATCCTGGACCGCGCTTTGCCGCACATCGGCGATGGCCTGAAGCCCGTGCAGCGTCGCATCGTGTATGCGATGAGCGAGCTGGGTTTGTCCGCCTCGGCCAAGCCCAAGAAATCCGCGCGCACCATCGGCGACGTGATCGGCAAGTTCCATCCGCACGGCGATTCCGCCTGCTACGAAGCGATGGTGCTGATGGCGCAGGCGTTTTCGTACCGCTACCCGCTGGTGGACGGGCAGGGCAATTTCGGCTCGTCGGACGAGCCCAAGTCGTTCGCCGCCATGCGTTACACCGAGTCGCGGCTCACGAAGTACGCCTCGCTGTTGTTGTCGGAACTCGGACAGGGCACGGTCGACTGGACGCCGAACTTCGACGGCACCATGGAAGAGCCGGTGCTGCTGCCGGCGCGCGTGCCGAATGTTTTGCTCAACGGTGCGACAGGCATCGCCGTGGGCATGGCCACCGATATTCCGCCGCACAACCTGCGCGAAATCGTGAACGCGACCATCCTGCTGCTCGACGAACCCGACACCACGCTCAGCGAACTGTGCAAAGTGGTGAAGGGTCCGGACTTCCCGACCGGCGCGGAGATCATCTCCTCGCGCGCCGAGATCAAGCACATGTACGAGACGGGCAACGGCTCGATCCGCGCCCGCGGCGTCTATGAAATGGAAGATGGCGACATCGTCATCACGCAGCTGCCGTACCAGGTGTCCGGAAGCCGCATCATCGAGCAGGTCGCGGCGCAGATGAATGCGAAGAAACTGCCGATGGTCGAGGACATCCGCGACGAGTCCGACCACGAGCATCCGACGCGGCTGGTCATCGTGCCTAAGTCCAATCGCGTCGACATCGACCAGCTCATGGCGCACCTGTTCGCGACGACGGACCTGGAGCGCACGCATCGCGTGAACCTGAACATCATCGGCCTCGACGGGCGACCGCGGGTGATGGCTCTCAAGGAACTGCTGGAAGAGTGGCTGCGCTTCCGCTTCGATACGGTGACGCGACGACTGACCTGGCGGCTCGAGAAGCTGCAGGCGCGCCTGCACATCCTCGACGGCTTGCTGATTGCTTATCTCAATCTCGACGAAGTGATCCGCATCATCCGTCGCGAGGAGGAGCCCAAGCCGGTGCTGATGAAGCGCTTCGACCTGACCGAGATCCAGGCGGAAGCCATTCTCGAAACCAAGCTGCGCCACCTCGCCAAGCTCGAGGAAATGAAGATCCGCGGCGAGCAGAAGGAGCTCACCGAAGAGCGCGACGAGATCGACAAGATCCTGAAGAGCAAAGCGCGCCTGAAGAAGCTGGTGCGCGAAGAACTCACCGCCGACGCGGCAACGTTCGGCGACGCGAGACGCAGCAAGATCGTCGAGCGCGCGGCCGCCCAGGCGATCAGCGAAACGGATCTCGTGGTGAGCGAGCCGATGACCGTCGTGCTCTCCGAACGCGGTTGGGTGCGTGCCGGCAAAGGCCACGAACTCGATCCGACGCAGCTGTCGTACAAGACGGGCGATTCGTTTCAGTCGGCTGCACGCGGGCGCAGTACCCAGCAGGCAGTGTTTCTCGATAGCACCGGTCGTGCTTACAGCTTGATCGCGCATTCGCTGCCATCGGCGCGAGGGCAGGGCGAACCTTTGTCGGGCCGTCTCGATCCGCCGGATGGCGCGACGTTCGCCGGAGTGATGATCGGTGAGCCGCAGGACCGTTACGTCATAGCATCGGACGCGGGTTACGGTTTCGTGGTGAAACTGGAAGAACTTCACTCGCGCAACCGCGCCGGCAAGACAGTGCTCAAGGTACCCGACGGTTCCGGCGTTCTCATGCCTGCCGCAGTGACGACGGACGATGCGTTGCTGTGTGCAGTCAGCAATGACGGCAAGCTGCTGGTGTTCCCAGTGAAAGACCTGCCCGAACTGCCGCGCGGCAAGGGCAACAAGATTTTCGGTCTGTCATCGCAGAAAGTGGAAAGCCGCGAGGAATTCCTCGCTGCCATCGCCGTGGTCTCGCCGACTCAGAGCCTCGTCGTTCGTTCAGGCGAGCGCAAGATGACGCTGAAGTTCAGCGAGCTGAAGGAGTATCGCGGTGAGCGTGCGCAGCGAGGAGCGGTGCTGCCGCGCGGCTGGAGAAAGGTGGAGCGGCTGGAAGTGGAAGGGTAGTAGTAACTCTCTACCTCTTCTCGTTGCGGAAGAGGTAGAAGAAGCCGGAGTCATCCCATCGTCACCTGCTCCGGCTCGTGCACGAAGTACCCCTGGATGAACTCGATTCCCAGCTGCCACAACACCGCCATGGTGTTCGCATCCTCGACGCGTTCGGCGATGGTGCTGACGCTCCTGCTGCGAGCCTGGTCCACCAGCTCGCGAACTTTCTGCTGCAGGACCGGATCGACCGATAAGCCCTGCATCAGGGTGCCGTCGATCTTGATGTAGCTCAGCGGCAGTTGCGAAATCAGGCGGCTCGGGTCGCGCCCGGCGCCGAAGTGTTCGATTGCGAAGCCGAATCCCGCGCGGCGCAAGGCGATGGCCAGGTCATTGGTGTCGGCCAGATATTCGGTGGCGACCTGCTCGCTCACCTGGAACACGATTCGCTGCGGTTCGATGCGCGTGGCCTTGATCTGGTTGGCCAGCCATTGCAGCAGCGATTTGTCACGTACGGAATCGCGCGACAGGCGCACGAATAATTCCTTCACCGGCCGGCTGACGCACACGGACATGGCCGCGGCGATGATCCAGCGATCGATGTTCTTCATCAGGTCGTTGCGATCGGCCGCGGCGATGAATTCGCCGGGCAGCAGTTCTTCGCCCTGCTCGCCGATCATGCGTACCAGCACGTCGAACATGCCATGGTCTTCGCCGAGCAGGCTGGCGATGGGCTGCTGCATGAGGCGGAAGCGGTTGTCCATCAGCGCGGCCTTGATCCGCTTCACCCACATGAGATCGGTTGCCTGCTGGCGAGTGTCTTCATCGCGCCTATCGATGATCTGCAAGCGGTTGCCGCCGGCCTGCGCAGCACCGCGTCGCGCGGCGATGGCATCGGTCAGCGACAAGGCAGCATCCGGCGTGTGGACGTCGATCATGCCGAGACCGACGCTGCAGGTGCAGGAGATCTGCTTGTCGCCGATGCGGAAGATGTGTGTCGCCACCTTGCGGACCAGGTTGTTCATCAGCATCTCGATGTCGCGCAGAGTGCCGCGCTCCATCAGAATGAAGAACACACCGTCGCCGAAGCGGCCGATCAAGTCGCTGGGATGACGGGCTTCGTTGATCAGCTCGACGAACTGGCCGATGAATTCCTCGACGTGCAACGGCCCGATGTCGTCGATGATGGCGGCGAGCTTGTCGGGCTCGATGGAAACCACGTTCCGTACGCCGGCTTTGATGGGCTGCGCCAGCGCATGCAGCAGCCGGTCGATGAAGAAGCGACGTTGCAACGTACCGGTCGCGGCATCGTGCTCCAGCGCGTCGTTGAGTTGCTCGTTGAGCGTACCGGCGTCGCGCTTTTTCGCAGCGATGCACAGACGCACCGCTGGCTCGCCGTCGTATTCGGCGGGAGATAGTTCTATTTCCAGCGGCACGCTCGAGCCATCGCTGAGCTGCGCCGCGGCTCGCAAGGAGTGGTCATGCCATCTGCCTTGCAGGCAAGCGACCAGCGCCCCCTTGATGGCCGCGTGCGCCTCAGATTCGAAGGCATCCATGATCGGCGTGCCGAGGATCGCTTCGCCATCGGGGTATCCATACAACTCCAGCCACGCGGGATTCACATCGACGACGATGCCTTCCTGCACATGAGCGATGGCATCGGCCGAGCCCGCCATGAACGACTTGAGCTGGTCGCGATATTCGCGAGCCGAACTCAGTGTGCTGTTGAGAGTGCGCGCCTGGCGATGAGCTTCGAGCTCGCGCGTGACGACCGCCTGCAGGCGCGTCGGGTTTTTGAGCGTAATGACATCGCGCGCACCTTCTTGCATGGCGGCGGCGATGATTTCTTCGTCGACCTGTTCGCGAGCGATCAGTACCGGGACGTTTGCGTCGTGCTGCTTGCGTATCGCCATGACTTTCGCGGTGTCGGCGGCATCCGGACCGACGAAGGCGATCAACATGTGCACGCTGGTCCGCGCCAGCTCCTCGCTGAGCTCATTGAGGTCCCTGATCCACTTGCAGCGCACCGCATGGCCGGCATTGCGCAGCGTACTGTTGATCGCTTCGACGTTGTCCTGATGGCGGGTCAGGACGATCATCGGCACGGCGACTTGCTCAGCCAAGCGAAACTCTCCTCAACTCAATTCAAGTCCGGGTACGAGGCCGGCGGCGATTCTACGGCGTTTGTCGCTTCCCAACCCTTCGCTGCGTCACACAAGGGGTGTTTTCGAGGCCTCCCCGGCGATCTCTCGCACCAGGCGGGGCACCAGGTATCCAGGCAAGCGGGCGATCAGCCCGGCATGCAGCTGGCGCGCCCGTCGTTCATCGACTTCGAAGTGGGCCGCACCCTGCACGCGATCCAGGACATGCAGGTAGTAGGGTAAAACCCGCATGTTAAACAATTGCTCGCTCAGTTCAGTCAGGGTGTCCACGCAGTCGTTGACCCCCGCCAGCAGGACCGACTGGTTCAGCAGAGTGGCGCCGGCCCCTGCGAGCGCGTTACAGGCTTCGGTTACCGACGCATCCAGTTCGCTCGCGTGGTTGGCATGAATGACGACGACTTTCTGCAGGGGCAGGGTCGCAAGCCACTGCACGAGGCCGGCATCGACACGTTCGGGCAGCACTACGGGATAGCGCGTATGAATCCGCAATCGCCGCACGTGGGGCAGGGTTTGCAGCGCATCGGTGAGCTGGATCAGTCTGCGGTCGCTCAAACTCAGGGGATCGCCGCCGCTCAAGATCACTTCCTGGATGGAGTCGTCGCGGCGCAGGTGGTCGATGGTGGATTGCCAGCCGCCGCTCAGCGCGGATTCGTCCGCATAGGGGAAATGCCTTCGGAAACAGTAGCGGCAATGCACGGCGCATGCACCGGTGGCCACGACCAGCGCGCGTCCCGAATATTTATGCAGCAGTCCCGCGCCTTCGCTGCTGGCGAGATCCCCTACCGGATCCATGACGAAGCCCTCGACAGTGTCGAGTTCGGCGGCGACCGGAAGCACCTGCAGCAGCAGCGGATCGTTGTAGTCGCCGTGACGCATGCGTGCGACGAAACTGCGGGGTACTCGCAGGGGAAAAGTCGCTGCAGCGGCCATGGCATGTGGAATCAATGCCGGGTCCAGGCCGAGAATCCGGCATAGTTCGCCCGGATCGGTGATGGCATCGGCAAGCAGTTGCTGCCAGCGCGGCCGGCGGCGTTCACCCGCGGCAGCAATGGACAGTGGTATAAATTGGCCTGAGGAGGAGCTTGCGGCTATCATCTGCGCCCTTTCGGGCCCGGCACGGGCCCGATCAAGAATTTCGTAATCCACATCCTCTCAAGTATGGACGATGGTTCCAAATGGGCAATGTTTCCACCAGTGAATTCAAGTCGGGCGTAAAGATCATTCTCGACAACGATCCGTTCTCGATCGTCGAGAACGAAATGGTCAAGCCCGGCAAGGGCCAGGCGTTCAACCGTGTGAAGGTGCGCAACCTCAAGAACGGCAAAGTGATCGAACGCACCTTCAAGTCCGGCGACACGGTGGAGACCGCCGACGTGCAGGAAAGCGAAATGCAGTACCTCTATACCGATGGAGAATTCTGGCATTTCATGGTGCCCGACACGTTCGAGCAGTACACCGCCGGCAAGGAAGCGCTGGGCGATGGCGCCATCTGGCTGAAGGACGGGATGAACTGCACCGTCATGCTGTGGAATGGCGTGCCACTGAACGTG
>Ga0247769_1000096_pt1 | contig 16032 bp, 16 predicted proteins | sample UWRJL166409R6_FD_179942 | JGI IMG/M metagenome (GOLD analysis project Ga0247769, IMG submission 179942) | Plant litter microbial communities from Arlington Agricultural Research Station in Wisconsin, United States - UWRJ-L166-409R-6 | ecosystem: Environmental > Terrestrial > Plant litter >... | reverse complement strand
AAGTGGGCCGCTATTCCTGGCGTGTGGTAATCCCATCAGTGATCACGACCGACACAGCAGTCAATTTGCTGTGGCACGTGGTGCGGGACACGCAGATGGTGAGAACCGAGTGGCGGCGGGGCGGTATCTGTTGTATTCCATCGGGTTTGATCCAGCTAGTTGCCATAGGTGTCAGTAGGCAGGCGATGTGGTAGCGTAGTTACCTACCTTGGATATTGCGGTGATATTCATATTCGAAGTCCTCTCTGCTCGAGTCTCTGACGACTTCAGTCCTGGAAATTCGATTCATGTTTTCTGAGAATTGCAGTTCCGAAACTTGCATGTATTGATTGGTCTGTGGGCTTCTCTGATGGTTGCACGCTTCATCTGGGGTTGCACAGCAGTCGCCTCGCAGGCGTCAAGGAGCGGAATCGCAGCTCATTCTGATGCCCGCACCTCACAGTCACAGATGAGAACATATCAAGGCGATGACACAGTGTTTCTCACGTTGTCGTCGACGATACCTCCTAATGTACAGACAAAAAACGAATGACTCAAAAAATGAAGCATGCGCTGCTATGGAGGGACCTGGTTTTGGAAACCCAATTAGCTCAAATCCCGACGCCGTCTCAATGCCAAAACCTTTCACACTGGTTTTCGCCCCAGCCCTTCGGGGTTTATAAGCGATATAGCTCTATGAACAAGGCGCATTTGCCCCAATGGCATCCTCATTTACAGCCCCCATGGTATTCACCTCTCATCGCTCCTCCCGTCCCCTCTGGCTGCTGCTGGCGGGGGGTTCGGCGGCCCTCCACCGGATCCTGGCAAGGGCGGCAACGGCACCCCCGCATCACCAACAGGTTCTTGGGGCTTGGGGACTTTCATTGGCCCGGGGGGGATGGGAATCCGGCCCTCCAGCTTCTCGCCCCGCAACACCTTCTCCACCTCGGCCTTGTCGAGAGTCTCGTACTCGACAAGGGCCTTCGCTAACAGGTCAAGCTCTGTCCTCTTCGATATGAGAAGGCTGCGGGCGCGGCTGTATGATTCGTCGAGTACTCTCTTGACTTCGGCTTCAACCATTGCGCGCGTCTCGGAGCTGAGCTGGTTGTAATTGCGCATGTACTCGACGGGACCCAGTTTCTCCGACATGCCTAGACCGCCAACCATCCTCCACGCGATCCGGGTGGCGGAGTCGAGATCACTATATACTCCGCTGGTTACACGATCCGAGCCATAGACAATCTCCTCGGCTGCCTTGCCGCCCATGGCACGGTCGATGGTATCCAGAAAGTCTTTGAGCGTCATCGAGTACTTGTCCATCTCCGGCAGGAAAGCGGTATGGCCAAGACTGTTTCCCCGCGGGAGGATCGTCACCTTGTAAAGCTCACTCGATGGGCTCCTGGAGAAATAAGCAACCAAAGCATGACCGGCTTCGTGGTAGGCGGTCATCTCCTTCTCCTTGGGACTGATAACCATGCTCTTCTTCTCGCTGCCCATGATGACCTTGTCCTTGGCCCACTCAAAGTGCTTCTGTGCAACAGCTTGTGCCTTGAGCTTGCTCGCATGGATGGCGGCAATGTTGACAATGTTCTCAAGGTCGGCACCGGAAAGACCTGAGGTCCGGGATGCAATAGCTTGGAGATTGACATCGGCGGCAGCCTTGATCTTCTTGGCGTGGTAAGTTAGAATGGCAATACGACCGCGTACGTCGGGCAGCGAGACGGTAACGTGTCGATCAAAGCGACCAGGTCTAGTGAGGGCATCGTCCAAAGCGTCGGGAAAATTGGTGGCAGCCATGACGATGACGCCGCTGTTCTGGTCGAAACCATCCATCTCAGTCAATAACTGGTTCAGCGTTTGCCGAACATAGCTGGCGTCCCTAGAATGGCGACGGCCTCCTATGGCATCCAGCTCGTCGATGAAGATAATAGAAGGTGACTTGGCTTTTGCGGCAGCGAAAAGCTCGCGGACACGCTTGGCGCCCACACCAACGTAGATCTCGTCAAACTCGCTACCGGCGACAAAGAAAAACGGGACACCAGCCTCTCCGGCAACAGCGCGGGCCAAGAGGGTCTTGCCAGTACCAGGCGGACCAACAAGTAGAACCCCTTTGGGCATCTTGCCACCGAGAGAGGTGTACCGATCAGGGTTCTGCAGGAAATCGACAATGTCCTGAACTTCCTCCTTTGCTTCATCGCATCCGTGAACGTCCGAAAACCTAGCCTTTTGGTTCTCAGGTTTAACCTCATTGAAATCGGTCTTAGCACCAGGCCGTCGCAGCGTACTAAGGGCTTCGACCAGCATCGTTATCATGACCAGACAGATATACCCTATGAGGCCGAACCAAAGGAGAAATTTGATCCACCGGAAAAAGCTAGCGCCGAACGTCTCATCGACAACCACATGAAGTGGCCCATCTTTGGTGCCAACTCCTCTCACGGCAGCCGATATATTTCCGCCAGTTTGTCGAGCGGCAATAGCTTGGCCGACAGCTTGCACCTGGGCGTTAGAGAGTCCCGAGTTGGTCATCGAGTTGGCCAACGGTGGCACACCGACATTACCATTGATCATGGTAAGCGCTTTGAGAAAAGCTTCATCCGTAGCCTCATTGGTAGCAAAACGACCTATGGGGAATTATATAAGCATATGTATAGCATACAGGTAAGAAGGGGTATTTTAAGTAGGCATACCGGATTTATACCGTTCGACGACAATAGCAGGCATATCGGCCTTAAGAAGTGCCTGGTAGAAGCCATTTTGGGCAGTCGCACTACTCGGGTTCCTATTGGCGGCCGCCTCGCGACTGGAGAGGATGGCCCGGGAGACACTGCTGCCGGTGCCTAAGCCTCGACTTGGAAGATGGCGATACGTAATCGGTGCGCGGAAAGAGTCTCGGGGACGAATCAGCTGAGATGTGCTCATCAGTCGCAAGGTAGATGGCGTGCCGAGCGGGCGTGAGGTGAGGGTGAAGAACGAGCGGCGGAACAGGGGGCTTGCCATCATCGAAGTTGGCGAAGCCATGGTGGACATCTCGGGGAAAATGCCCAGCGATGTTGTGTGCCTTAAAACGGCGCTCCGGGCGAGGATTGGTGATGGCAGGACTACATCGGTGTCTCGCAAGAAGCTAGGGAGCCTCGGTCCGGCGTGAGCAGGGAACGGAGGTCTGCGGCCAGCGCGATCGGCCAGCGAGGTCGTTGCAGTCGAATTTACGCGACACGGTTGCTTGCTCTGTCCCTGTCGTGTATTCGCCCGGGCAGCACCAGCCAAGGGGATCAAGAAGGTGTTGGAGATGCGAGGCCACAGCTCTGCGGTCGCCAATGCGACGGACTGCTTGAGTAAACTGAGCGTTAGTCCAGAGTGACGCCATCGTCGCATAAGGAAACAATAGGACTTACCAGCAGCCCACTTGCGGCCATTCTCGTAAGGACCTACCTTTCTGCCTTGTGCGGTGCGGCAATACTATGTAATTCTCGTCCTGTTTTACATGGACGACGAGCGCTCGGAGACATGGGACGCAACAGTTGAGAGCTGACGGCTGGTTGGGGCTTGGCACACCGGGTAGCGAGCCTTGGATTGGCCCCTCGCCACTCCATACTCCGAGATTTTCCCGCCCGCCACCACCAAGGCCAAGATCTTTTCAGCACGTGATTTGGCGTTCCAGCTGTCGCGGACAAAGGGCTCATTCGCGTCCCTTCCAACGCTGTCTTGACTTTTCAATCCCAACTGGCTCCAGACGTGACAAGTGAGGCGTTTGTATGTACGACCTCTATTGGCGTCATCAATACTCGCCTGCACTTCATTTCAAGATCCAGCAGTGTGCAGAAGATGAACCGATCCATTGAGCAAGCGTTTCTTTCGCTTTTACCTACACAAAACTCGGTCCTTCCGCCGCCTCTCATAGAGCTTGCAAGCTCCCTGCTTGCCCAGTCGCGACATCGTGCCACTATCCTCAAGGCCGAAGAGGAGATTGCACGGCCCTATGCCTGCGCTCATATCGCATGTGACCGACTCAAAACCAGCTTGAATCTTCCCCCGATTGAGCCACACCCTCCAATTCCTCCTCGGCTCTACAAACGGCTATATACACATCTGGACAAGATCCTGGCTTCTAGCGCACCTGCCGGTCCCACCACACCACGGAGTGAGAGCCGCATAGGCACACCAAGTACTAAACTCCGCGCCGCAGCCACCACCACAGGCGCCTCCCCCCTAGCTCACAAGAGCCTGGTGACACCAAGCAAAGAGAAATCTCTCTCCCAATTCCGCTCTAGCTTGCATAAGAAGACCAACAGAACACCAAAGACCGCCTCCACACCGGATGGTTTATTTCCTCCCTGGGTTCGACCGGTGCTCCGCTTTCTCTGCGCTGAGCTCGGTCCGTCACATATTGGCCCTGTGGTCATGTCCGGGGTTGAGTCGGTCGTTGCGCCGGGTGGTCGGCGCACAGACGACACCTGGGTGAATGGAAACCTAGTCCCATTGCTGGCAGCTTTGTATCTCTATGTTTGGCGTGGGGTCGTGTTGCAGGGCGAGGAGGTTGGTGCTGCTGAGTACGCGCGCTTCCGGGGAAAGCTGCTGCGTTCGATGCTGCAAGCCAGGGAGGTGGTCGAAGTCAAGTCGAGCCATGTCGGGAAGGGACATGACAACGAGATGGATCCGTGGGACGGTTGGCGGGATGTTAAAGTCAAAGATGTCGATGCAGCAATGTTAAGGATGAACAGGCATGGGTTTCTAGAGATGGACTGGGTGGCGGGTATAGATGACCTCGCGAAGATGGGGACGAGGGAGACTCACGGCGGAGATAACAGAGATGCCAAGGCGGTCGATGATGCGAAATCTGGACTAGGACAAGTCAAACGTGCGGACACGATGTTCCAGGAAAGATGCGATTATTTGAACGACCGCCGGAAAAAGGAATTCACGACTTGGAAGCAAGGGATGTTGAGGCGGATTCGGGCGTCGGGCACAGGAAGGCCGGGCCACGATGATGCGATGGATCTTGATGGATAACCGTTCGGTACAACGTACCTTCATCACCGCCTGTCTCCAGTGCGATCATTGTGTAAGTCTCGAGCTCCCCGAGCTGCCGCCATATCTTGAAGATGCGTAGATTGCCGCGACTTGGAACTCCATAGTCCACGCACAGGGCTGCTAGCTACAAATCCAGAGCGGCCAATGGCCAATTTAGACGGCACTCACGTCCGGTGAGCCAATAGGCTCTTGACCGTATCTACAACTGAATGTTCAAATGAGATCCATTTGATTCCCAAAAGCTCCGACGTTTTGGTATTGTCGAACCCAAATCTCAATGTCGGCAGCGAACCACCCTCGGTACCGGGGGCAGGGACCTTTTCTGAGAGCTCAGGGAAGTGTCGCCTGACAATCTCAGCCATCTCCGCGTTGCTGAATAGTCCGGCGGTCGTGAACAGGCGCTGCCCTCCCGCCTCCGGGATCTCGAGCCCGGCTTTGATATGCGCCGCCGCGACATCCCGTACATCGACCCAGATCAGTGCCTGGCCTGTAGGCGGGATACCTGGTTTCCATTTGCCACCAATCAGATCTACCAGCCGCTCATTGCTGGTATTGATGCTCTCCAGGCTTTCGAGGTGGTGTGCGACCGGGCCGAATACCATGGGTGGGTTGACGGTGACGAGGTCAAACTTTGCACCAGTCGTAGCCGCGTTCTGGACAAAATCCCAAGCGGCACGCTCAGCGAGGGTTTTGGACGCGCGATACGCAGTTGCAGGGCTACGGTGGATATCGGCCAGGGTAACGGGATTCCACGAGGCCTCGGAGAAGGTAATGTTTGGGTCGTTGATCTTGGCTTCGTCAATGATGGCAGCGAAAGACGAGGTAATGACAACACGCCGGACGGAAGGAGCCGAGCTTGCAATCGCTTTCAAGATGCCAGTTGTGCCGATCACGGCGGGGTCAATGAGCTCGATCTGAGGGTTCTCTGGGGGTTTGTGTTAGTCGGCACTCGGTCACTGTCACATATGGAAGTGGCGCAAGGATCAAACTACATACTGAATTTGAAGTGGAAGGGCGATGCTGTGTGCAGGACGACCTCAATACCCGGGATTTTGACTATCTCGTTGAATGCATCTGGCTTAGCTATATCGGGCACGATCACAACGTTGAGCTCGTCTTGTGTCTTGTCTGGGTAGGCGGCCCGGATTGGAGCTGCTTTCTCCTCGGACCTCACGGTTGTGACTACGCTGTGGCCTTTGGCGAGGAGCTGCTCAAGAATGTGGGCAGCAATGAAGCCGGAACCACCTGATGACAACGATATCAGCCCCTTATTTCTATGAGCGCGTGACTCAAAGTGAGACTTACCAGTCAAGAGAACCTTAGTCATGTTGGACGTTGTAGTCAACACTGTTGGTTCAGGTATTCAAGCTACCAGTAAGAGATCAATTTCAGCGGACCCTCTACCTAACCCTTGGCCGCTTAGCCAACATATTTATACCTAGGAAGCTATATACGATTTGCCGGTCTCCAAGAGTCCCAGTGATGAGTGTCCCCTCTGCCCCGCTATTTCATGTGGGGTTAAGGCGATTAATAAGGCAAAACGTCATCCGCGCCATACTTGGGACATACCCGACCCATTGGGAAAGAGAGATGGCGCAAGCAGATTCTTGCCATGGCAGATTCAACACCGGCCCAATGGCGCCTCCAGTGGAATGAAAGCTTATCTCCGCTTCTGATTTCCTTTCGGAGCCGGATGTCGCGGGACAGTTATGACAACATGACATTTCTATCAATGTCTATCATTGGTGATAACGACCCAGGCGTTCAATTTCAACAAGGTTATGGTTATCCGCGTCATGCCGGGTGGTATCACCGTTAGTCCACACCGTCGGCGATAACCAGGTGAGGAAGGTGATGAAGGCTCCGATGCTAGGTAAGTTACGCGTATCTCGCAGCCGCAAGTTTCGCTCACGAGGCCCAGAGCCAATGGTCACAATAAGGTATGCAGTGCTGGTATTGCCTTGAATTCATATCAGTATATTTCAGGACACAACAGCCTCTCTCGGCCCATCAGACTAATTATTGCATAGGTACTCAGGTTTGCACATCTAACGCTCCGTGACAGCCGTGGCAAAGTACAAGGAAAAGGCACTAGCCGCATACCAACCCAACCCAACCCTCGGTGGATTCCTGTATCTCGTGCAGGGCCGTCGTCCTCTGACACACCGTCGATGAATGTCTTCACGTTCCTTCGTCAAAATAAGGTCGAGAGGCATATCAAGTCTTGTGGACGTGGGAAATCAACAGAAATCCTCCTCATTCTAATCTCCATTACTTCCAGCTACTGAAGAGTTGATTTTACCAAATTGGAAATTGCAGCCCCGGTCCATGATTTTGTGAAACCAGCTGAGGTGGCATACGCTGTGTGAGCCAGACCCTGCTGATGCCTGATGAAACTCCGGACAATATGGATCACGAAAGTTTGTTGGTTGCCTCCGCTTGAGCGCCATGTGAGCTTGCAGCTCGCGTGTTTGCAATAATCCAGCTTTGCCGTTGCCGTTGGTCTCGCTAGCCCGGATAGGTAACACATCACACGACGCTCGCTTTGGAGAATGGACAGAATCAAAAGTTGGGGATAGTACGAATAGTGGGGTAAGCTCCAAAGAGGGTGATGTTTGACAGTGTCGGGTATTTCGTAGTGTCTGCAGACTGCTCACTGCAGACTGCTCAGCTGCTGCAGCCTAGCAGGTGGAGCCGGATCTATCGTTGAATCGGAACGGGCCAACGGCGTCCCCGCGACAGCTCTTCGGTCCCCGAGATACTCACGGGATACCGGAACCCTACCTGAATAATAAGGTAGTTTGGCAGCAGGTTAACCGCTTAGTCAGGGCACGTCGCTTACCCAAGACATCCGGTTTTCATCATACGAACCCCCAAAGCTCGCAAAGTCTATCGAGACGCGGAACACACGAGTCGTGTAGTAGTATCGAAGGAGGGATTGAACTTTGTGTAACTTCACAGGCGCCGAAGCGGAGTTGTCAGCGCGGCGAAGCTCTGTCGGCTTTTCCATGGATGGACTGGCCCGGGAAGGGCACAGCCGCTCAACTAACTACACTCAACCAACCGACGGGCTTGCCCCTCGGCTGAGTTCAGCCCCTCCTACCCCCGCAGCCGATTGCTGAAGCACCCCGGTCGCCCGCTCCCCCCCAAGACATTCGTTCCGATCGCTCGTGCAGAAAGGTGGGGAGCGATTTTCTTTTCCCCATGACGGAGCCGCAGGACCCAGGTTGCGATCGATTGCGCTGCTCGTGTGATGGACCATTCTGCCGAATCGACGCAGCAAAACGAGCCTCGCTGTCAACGCGACATATACAGCCACGTCCACGTCTTCGAAGCTTCCACCGCGCCGCAACCGGCGACCAACTAAGACAGAAAAAAAAGGGAGGGAGGTGCCGTTCGGAACTGCGATCGAATCGTCTCGAGTTGCTGCGAGGAGCCGCTGGCCCTGCTCAAATGAGCGACGAACTCGACGCCCGTTGCGTAACCACAGGGTCCAATGGGAGTCGCCTTCACTAGACAATGGCGGGAATAGAAGCTACGAAGAGGGCGACCGGGAACGAGGCCAAGGACCCCAAGTCCGAAATCGACACCAAGTCCAAGGATCACCACGCGCCGGCCGCTGATGACGAGCACAAGACCCCCAAAAAGAGGCGCAAGGTCAATCATGGTAATGTGGCTTTATTCTGACCCCCAAATCCCTCCACCTCCTCCTCTTATGAGGGGGAAGGGATTGGATTGCCACATGCAATGAGCATAAGCATGAGCTAACCTCACGTCTGCACACGCACCCATCTCACAGCTTGTCTATACTGCCGTCGATCTGTAAGTCATACCCATTGCGCCCCGAAAGCCCCCTGTCCGGCAATTGGCCAGCCCCCCGTCCTCACCGACGTGTGGTTGACTGCCACCGAGGACAGCCCTGCAGCGGGATATACGGCTGTCGCATGCATCCCCTTGGAGTGGGTTGGATTGGCTGACATCGTGTTGCTTGGGCCATCTCCAGCACATGACGTGCGATCTCGTATGTACCCTTCTCTCTCTCTGTCTGCCGTTGATGGCTTGAAGTATTGAGTCCGGAGCCCGAGCGAGTGTTGACCCGAGGCGTCGCGCCGTGGTGGGAGCAACAGGAGAGGCCATGTACAAGATGTGTCAAGCGCAACATCGGGCATCTATGCCATGATGAACCTCGCGATCCCGAGTCGAGGAAATCCAAGAGCCTGCTCACATCCTCGTCAACCGTGGGTGATTCGGACACCCAATCGGACCTGGAGCACAGCACCATGGACCAGAGTGCTGCGGGCTCCATGGGGCCGCCCGCGTTCGACGCGAGCTTGAGCAGCAGGCCTGCCCATGCGGCAGAAAGTACATTCGACGCAGCAACGCTAGGCGCGGGCAACCCTCTACAGCTCGTGCAACCCACGGTGGTGTCTAGCATACAGGGGAATGGCCTGAGTAGCACCATGGGTCAGTGTAGGTCCTCCGACACCTTGGCTGCTGCATTGTTCTCTCCGGAGCTGAAGCTGGCGTCCGTAGTTCCCGGTTTCTCTGATGCCTGGCTGACCACCCAAAATCACTATCACGACATGCACAACTTCCACCCCAGCTACCAGCTCCCTCACGAGGTGTCGAGTGAATTCAACCTCCTAGGTGAATTTCTGCAAGCCAGCCTGCTAGACGAAGGTGCCCTCCTGTCAGACGACCAGAACCAGCTGCTTGGCGGCAACCAGTCCGATTCCCTCTCGGCATTCCAGAACAAGAGTGGCCTGCTGCCCCCGAGCGCAATCCAAGGGGGCCCCATGCCTCCTACCAACGCCGACCAGGCCAAGACCATATCGAGGCCGGCGAGCGCTCTTCCTACGGACAAGGCACGCGAATACTACCTAGAGGCCGCTGACCCGCATGGCAACGAATCCCCCGAACAGCGTATGAAGGGCATCCTACAGGCCAAGTACGAGGCCGGACTCTTGAAGCCCTTCAGCTACATAAACGGCTATACTCGTCTCTCAGCGTACCTTGACACGCACGTTGCCCCGGCGTCGAAGCAAAAAATCCTTAGGCAGCTCGATCGCTTCAGGCCGAAATTCCGTGACAGGATGGAGCACCTGACGAACTGGAATCTGGTCCTGGTCGAGTTCTGGTTTGAGAGGTCTCTGATGGAGTGCGACAGGCTTTTCGCGAGCATGGCGATACCAGCATGCTGTTGGCGAAGGACCGGCGAGATTTTCAGGGGAAACAAAGAAATGGCCGAACTGATCAACGTACCAGTCGAGAGCCTACAGGGGGTAAGCGCATTGTCAACGATTCTCGCGGCGATGGCCCTAACATTTTTGCGACAGGGAACCATCGCCTTGCACCAAATACTGACAGAGGAGTCCAACGTGAGGTATTGGGAAGAATTCGGAACCATCGCTTTCGACCAGGCGCACGACAGTCTCATTACAGCTTGCTCACTCAAGAGCCCAGACGACAAGTCGAAACATCCAGTTACCAACTGCTGCTTTTCGTTCAGGATTCGAAGGGACGAGCACAAAATGTAGGTCCCCAGCCCGCCCTTGCACTCTGCCGCGTTAGCTTTTGCTAAAACCCCTATAGCCCTTGTTTAATTGTAGGGAACTTCCTCCCACATGATCCGTAATGACGCCGAGTGCCATCCGCCGCGACCGACTTTTTGCTTGACGCCACGAACTTGGTTTCTCTTTGTCCCAACGAGGGTTCGGTAGTGTTCGAGGGAAGCACATCAACTTCCCTGGAGCTGTTTTGACAGGCTTGTATTACACAAGTCTGTAGATGCGCCTTGGGCGGCACGAACTAGTTGGTCTGCGTGAATGGTGATCCGCTTTAGGGAGGCGTTATCATTTTGGGGTCTTGGCTTCAAGGCATCAGGAGAACCCAGGGCAGCTACAGCGGAGGCTGGGGGGGAGATGGTCGTGCTTTCCCAAGTCGATCGTCCTTCGCCCACAAATCATATTAGAGGCTCCATCCAGCCTTAACATTTCCAAAATCCAGCCAAGTCTGTCGCATATCCACGTCTGTCTTTGTTTTGACCGCGTAATATTCTTCTCGGGCCTCAAGCGTCATGTAATATGTCAAGGACTGCTGTCCTCTGGCCGCGAGCAGAACGTCTCGAAAGACCAGCTTGGCGCCGCATATCTGTTCCTGCAGACAGACAGCGCAAGTATGCAATCTAACGGCATGCCCGCTGCCCGGCTGCACAAAACTCCAGCAGCGCAATTATCGCGAAAGTCGGATGCTCGTATCGACGCAGCAGTGAGTATGTATACCGTTCTTCACCGTCCTGTCCCTCTTTACCTCGCTGTCTGTTACGGTACAGTAAAGTGACACTCCATGAGCTAACCCAATCCCTAACGTGGGGACCCAGGCTTCGCCCACGATCTGTATCAAGTCCTCTCGAGCAATCCGCACGACGCACCACGGACAAACGAACTCGTGGAAAGAGCGAAAAAACACATCGATGCGCTCCATCTCTATTCACAAGGGAGGCACGTCCCCGGAATATCGGGCGATCCGGATATCGATCGCCTCGTGTCTCGCCTGTGGAATATATGTACGAGACTGAGAAGGGAGCCGGAGCCGGAGCCGGATCTAGAGACGGGGCCGCGCGAGGAAGGGTTGAGGAACAGCCGTGGAAGGGGGACATCACGGATGAGGAAACTATTCCTGCATGGACGTGTGCTTGCCTTTCATTTGCTTTCGGTGGTGAGGACACAGGGTGGACGACAGGCGAGTGGCGTAATATGGCTATTGAAGCTGGTGCTAAAAGCCGCGAGGGACTGTATAGGTGAGTGATCTAAAGGGTCTCGTGCGTGACCGTCTGGGATGGAAGTTAGAAGTAGAGGGCTGGGAGCTGACTGGTGTCGAAGATGGGAAAGAAACGGGTATGGCTACCGGGCTCCTGCAGAAGGCGGCGGACTTCAAGGGTAGTTTGCAGGATTTATCGACAGTTTTGACGGAGGACGACGTGGAGGAGTGCACCCGCCTTGAGGTGGAGTACTTTATCCTCAGGACAGCATTAGTAAGTCCATTCCCGTCCGCGGCAGACGAAGTATTTGGCTCAGCGATTCTAACTGAGCGTCACAGGCGTGGATTGAGGACAGAATCGATGTCGCCGAACATATGTTCACGAAAGCCGAGCGACTTTTCCAGTTTCTCACCCCTGAATTTGCGGAGCGCCTGGCCGAAGTGCTTTACGAAGTCGGAAAGACGATGAACTCCCGATCCGATTTCGCCATGGCGATCAAGTGGTTAGAGAGGGCGAATAGCCTCCTCCTTCTCCCGGGCATCGAAAATCTCTCACGCGAGGGTGTCGAGCTCCGCCTCGCTATCCTGCAGGCACTTGTCACAGCACTACTAGGCGCCGACGAGCCGGATAGTCTTGATCGGGCAAAAAGCCATGTCGACAGCATGGAGTCTGAGGTGGGAAGGAAACTTGTTGTCTTGTTGTTGAGGCTCGAATTGCTTCAGAATACCCCTGCCGAGGTTTTTGACAGCGATGCGTACACCGAGATTCTCCGGCGAATAATCAAGAGTTTCAACTACACTGAGTCGGCGTTCAAACTCATCATCCACCACATCCGGAAATTACACGACAAGAGTCCTGGCTCTGGATGCACTGTCCTCGATGACTTTATCCTCGCGCTTAGCAAGGCAGACAATATGACCTGGATGGAGAAGGCCGTGGTCACAAGAATGTGGATGATTACCAACCAACGGGATACTAGTGACACTATCAATGCTATTTATGGTGTGCTTTCACACCTCTCACGTCCTCTGAGCGCGGAGGCAGCCGTTGCTGCACAGGCTGTAAGTTAATCTGCACGCGCCTTTTTCTCAGTGCGTTGACGTCGGCCCCTCAGTTGATATGGAAGAAATTGGAATTCGATTATGGAATGGGTGAATACGATCTGACAGAGCGATGGTGTCGCCTCTCTCTTCACGCCGTGTTCAAAAATTCTGGCCCGGGTAACATATCCAAGCTGGAGAGGTAGTTGCCCCCCTGGAATGTATTGACTTGCAACACACGGCGCTGACATTGTGAAGAAAGCTACTACTTTGCGCCTTGTCTCGGAACAACTCTGACGATGCAATGTCAATAATTCAGGGAATGTCACCAAACAGCTGGAAGGAGCCAATGACAGCCTACTTGATATTCAAGGTCGCAATCCGGGTCCAGGACCACGTGCTCGCAGAGCAGTGTTTGGAGACGATCGGAGAAACCCTAGATCACATCGACTACCTGGGCGCTTGTATATCGGAGTCTCAGAAGGTTGGTGACGCCCCTTGCGCTGTGGCTGCGCTGAAGAAACTTCAAGAGAAGTACGAGTACAAAGAACCAAATCCAATTTACCTGCCAGCTTTATTTCGGTGTACTATCAGACTGTTGTCCATGTTCGTGGGTCGAGACCCCGACCAAAGCCGCATCGCCGGCGAACTGTGCGAACAATTTGGCGCAGGTGAGAGAACCACGCATGCCTACCTTGCAGGGTGTCTGCGCGACACCATGAAGCTAACAGGCCTAGTTGTACTGGCTCTCAAGAGGCAGAAGTTGGATTCAACCATCCCAAAACACTTCACCGTCACGGAGCTCGAGTGGTTCGGGCGGAACGCTTACAACCTGGCGCTGAAAAACACTACGACCTGGGAGCTTCGTCAGGTAGCGGGCATGCTGACCGCATGTGTCGACATAATCAGCCACTTCCCACCCGATATGGGGGTTCAGAACGATATGTCGCTAAAGAGCGTTTTCGCACGGTTTATTGCATCATCAGCGCTTGTATCCCTTGCGCGAGCGCAGGACAATGTCGAGAAGCAGCAGCAAGACTACCACGACTTGCGAACACATGTCGAGGCATTTGATGGAGAGCTCGTCGAGCTCCTTCCTCACGTTGATGAACAATGCAAAGAGGATCTAGTTAGAAAGCATGCTGCCCTGCTCGCCTTTGACTTCGAGGCGGCCGTAGCCCTCGGGCAATGGGGCGATCTGGGGGGGATATTACAGAGGGCGGCCCCATGCGGTACGGTTTCTGCCTATCAAGCAATGGCTGATAGCCTGCTCAGGGGGAAAGCCCCCGGACAAAGTAAGTGGGAAAGGGTCAAGGGACGTTGATTCGCCCGATATTGACTTCATCCTAGTCCTCTACTCGACGATGCGGAAGATCATCAATGAGATTTGGGGATTGGAAAAGTTTGATGCCTTGAAACTGGCCAAATATACCAGATGCCTGTTCCAAGCAACGTTACCACTAGACGACACTTTGGCTATGAAGTTGCTCGATGAAGCCTGCTCCAAGGCTAGGGAGCTGCATGAGGTAAGCGATCATTCACGCTTCTCTCCCCCTTTTCCCCCAAATATGCGGAAAGTGACACCTGGACAAGGGCAACGCAAGCTGGCCGGAAGTTGAGCTCGAGTGGATGGCGACAACAGCGTTTAACCACGGCATTGATTGCTACGGCTCCCAGGAGGTGGAGCGGGCAAAGGAGTGGCTGGCTAGGGCGATTACCCTGTCACACTATTGCAACGGGGACTTGGAACGGGCCCTACAGGAGAAGTATGTCCGATTAAATTTCGATGATGGCTGCACTGGGTAGGTGATGAGGTGAGGTCTTTTGTCGAGCCTTTGGGTCATGATTGGCTTGGGCTGGGGCTGAGAGCCTGAAGATGGCTCTCCAGGGGTCTTTAGGTTGAAGAGGGGTGTTTTCGGTGAGAGATTAAAACCCAAGCTTTGTTCTCCATGCCTGTAGGACAGGATGGGAACACCGCGGCGGTTACTTGCAACCTGTTCATGTTGGACTCGGTGCAGTTTGGTCATGAGAAGGAAAAGAGGAAAAATAGAAGAGTGCCTCCTTGACGAGCCACCAGTGGGTGTTCGAGAGCCAAACGAGTAACTTTGGTCCCCTGTGCAGCTAGCAACATAAGGCACCTTTGGTTGCTATGAGGTAAAGAGGTAGGTATGTATGCATAGCCTCAACAGTCCAACCTTGCATCATTTCTGCGTGTTCCCGCTAGATATTGCACCTACCTTACATAGGGTAGCCATCTGGTCCCTCTTTGAGGGATCCTGAGGGGTCTTGTGCTCTGGGGTGATGGACGGGACGGTAGGGGACACAGAATACCTCTCCCCTCCCTTTTGGAGCCGGGAATATCTCCCGGCCTCTTCCGTTCCTATCCTCTGTCCTCTGTCCTCTGTCCTCCATAGCCGTGCGAGAGTGAAATTTGTGACTGTTAAGTGATTAGACCAGATAGGAGGGGATAATCGTATGTAGGTAGGTGGGAAGGGGCTGGAATAGTTCTAGAGAGGTTTGCGGGTATGGGCACTACCATGAAGTATGAGTATGAGGAGGTCAAGGTTGAGATGAGGCATGGGGCGGCAATACTGCGTGACTCGCGGGTAATACCACGCATCATTTCGCCATTCGAGGAGACTATGCGTAGATGATGATGAGTGGCGGGGGACCGGGACTGATGATAGTCAAGTGTCAACCAAGGGATCCCGGAATCCACCTCCTCTTGGTGTGATGTGGGCTGCTTGCCTGCCCAACCTGCCCTACCAAGGCACGAACGATGCTTACCTTACCTTACCCTACCTTACCTACCTGAGAAGTAACCTTCTTGGCTTGATTCATGCCTGCCTCCATACGTATTGGTAGGTCATTGTGCGTTCGAAGGAGAGCAGACGGGAGACAAGTTATTCGTACTCCGTGCCCAAATGCATACTGATGAACAAGAGGAGCCATCCCAATGGAATACGGTACATAGGTACCTACCCAACCGTGTAATGAACGACATTTGGTCCTCAAGGTCCCCCAGCCTGAAAGTGATATTGTGTTGCCGCTAGGCCTTGGGCTGGGGTGGAACAAAGATTCCTGTCCCTGCCCGGGTCGAACAACTGAAAGTACTCGACCTGGAGGCTAGACTACCGTCCATATCCTAGATAGCGGCCTAGAGGAGATGCGGCGGATATGGGATGGGATTTGGGGGGGGGAGGGGGGGCGATGGGGAGTACC
>Ga0247769_1000095_pt1 | contig 16054 bp, 5 predicted proteins | sample UWRJL166409R6_FD_179942 | JGI IMG/M metagenome (GOLD analysis project Ga0247769, IMG submission 179942) | Plant litter microbial communities from Arlington Agricultural Research Station in Wisconsin, United States - UWRJ-L166-409R-6 | ecosystem: Environmental > Terrestrial > Plant litter >... | reverse complement strand
ACATCCAAAAGAAACAAAAGAAACCATCGCTTCCCATAAGCCCACCTCAAACAGCAACCTTGACCGTCTTCTTCCGAAGTCTCATAGCTGACTTGAGAACCTTTGCTAACCGTGAGGAAGAATCCCCTTTTGGGGCAGAAGTACCCACGCCATGTTCATCCTTCCCGCTCATAGGCGGGGTAACCGCCTGGCCCATCACAGCCGCCACACCACGCTTTGTCTGTTTTGCATGCACCAACGACGCTATGATGCCGATATGCTCGCACAATGTCGGATACTCCGCCAAATCATCCAAACTTGGCATCGAATAATCCCCCTGGCCGAGAAGCCAAGCGACTTGCCCAAGGGATATCATATCACCGCCAAGGGAGAAAAATGACGTTTCAGATGTGATGTCGTCATGGGCTGCTTCTCTCCCGTGCTCGGGATGTTTCCGGCCCAGCGCTTGGCACCAAGCCGAAAGGACGTGGGCTGCGAGGCGCTGTTCCTCGGCGGGGCTTACCACTTGATGAGCAGTGGGGGCGAATCTTGCTGATACCCGTTGGTCATCGAACGGTACTTGCCGTGCCCGAGAGCGGAGCTCGCTCGAGGATGGTAGCACAGCATCAGGATTGGCCGAGAACAGCTCGATCGCTTCGCACAGCAAGCGGAGCGCTTGGTTCGCAAAGGTGTGGGAAATCGGACCATCCTCGGAGAAGCTGACCATGACCTCATACGTGTCCTGCGCTCCGCCAGCCACACGTTGCGAGAGAATGGACAGATCGGTGAAATCCCCCTGCGAAGCTGCCGCGCACCCAACCTGGTAGCTCACACCCCCAAGTGCCAGAGGCGCGATCTCATCAATGTTCTGGTGTTGCACCGTGGACGTGAAGTATGTCCAGTCCGGCCAGCTTGTGCAGTGGCGGATGATCTCGCGGAAGCCCAACACTTCGTGAGGCATATTTGCAACTTGCTGATCCTGAATCTGATGCATGAGTTGTCTGGCCGTCAAACATCGCCCGTGGAACTGCACTCGGACAGGGACAAGGTTCAGACAAGGCCCTATCATGTTTTCGACTCTCTCAACTCCAACGTTGCGGCCACTTATGGTGTGACCAAAGACAACATCGCTGGAGGCTGAGAGCTGAGCAAGAGCATACGCCCACGCCGATTTGATGACGGTAGCAACGGTGACGCGGCCGGACTCCAGCGGCAATGCGGTTGCTAATCGCTTCAGGCAGCTGATAGACCCAGATGTCGACCTGTGGTAGTTTGGCTCACTGCGCCGGACAAGCTGCGTCATGGAAGATCCCTCCAATAATTCTTTCCAGTAGTTGTAGTGGTGGGTGGTCAAGGATCCGGCCGCTGCCCGTAAGTAGTGAGCGAATGGAGGCGAGCGCAGAATGGGGTCTCCCCGATATGCGAGTTGAAGCGCTCCCAAGATCCGAGGCAGACACACTCCGTCGTACTGCGCATGTGATATGCGAAGCAGAATCCGGTGTCGCAAGCTCGATTGATGTTTGACGACGGTGAATTCGACGAATGGTTCCCCGCCCTGAAGCATGACATCGTTGATCCGCTGGGCGTAGCTCTCAATTGCCTCATCATCTTCAACCTCGATGACCCGGAAGGTTGGTCGGAAGTTTCGGAGAACAACCTGGAGAAAACGGCCCTCCGAAGGCACGAAGGCCGTGCGAAGGATATCCAAGGCGTCAACTAGTTTGAAGCATGCACGCTTGAACCGGCCGACATCAATGGGGCCCACTCCATCGAGGTAGAAGTAGTTCAACATCCACCTAGACCTGAGCAGGGCGCCGGTCACCGCCAAGGATTGGAAGTCGGTCGCAGGCAGGACATCCACAATGCCGCCGCGGAAGATGCCGACGTGCGGCACAACATTCGTTTGGAGGAACGCTTCAATGTTGGATGCTGCGAGCAGCGAGAACCTTTCATAAACGCTGTCAGTTGACGATGTGGGCGTGATTGTTCCGTCAAACGCAGTCTCCTTCCCGCCAAAGTACTCGGTTGAAGCGGTCGTTCCGGAACAGTGGGCGTTCGCCACCATGCCTTCGAAAGAGGGATGACGGAACACATCTGCGACCGATATGGCCATGCCACGGTCCCTAGCTTCACCAACGAGCTTCATGGCGAGGATGCTATCGCCGCCGAGATCGAAGAAGCTATCCTCGCCACCAAGAGGGAAATCGGATGGTAGATTGAGCAGCGTCCGCCAAAGCTCGGCAAGTGTGGCTTCGTCGTCGTGTTTGGCAGATTTCGAGCCACCATCGGACGCTGAGCAGTAGGGCTTGAGCTTCAACGTCCCATCAATAAGCGCGAGGCTTTCAGTGTTAGCGGGAACCAGCGTAGCTTCGGTATCGGTATGTTTGAGAGGAATGTATGTTCTAGTGTCGACTCCCGAATCAAGGCACGCAACGGACTGGCTGGGTCGATCTATAAGTGCTGCCAAAATGCGAGACATGTGACGCAGAATCTCCTGCGCGTGGCTATCGGTGATATGATCTGACCAGTATCGGAGAACCACACCCTCGTCGCCGCGTGCAACATCAATATTGAGAGTGATGGCGAACTGAATGACACACACAGTCAGCAACACGAAACGGTACGATAATTTCTGGAGATCAAGCATACCTCGCTGGGGTCATGCCCCTCTTTCACTTCAAAATTAATCTCGCCGTTGACGCATACTTCCAGGCTAGCACTTGTGCTTTGCGTTGAGATGGAGGTATTGTAGAGGGACTTGCCTCCAAGTCCAAGCTCGTGCTGCACCTGTGCAAGCGAGCATCGTTGAAACTGCATGCTCTTGAAATACTCGTCTTGTGCTGCTACGAGAACTCTTTCCAGAGAATCGGCCTTCGATACTCGCACCCGGCAGCACAGCATGTTGATTAGCGTCCCGACGATGCGTTGGATATTGTTGACTGGCGCATCGCGATCTGCAACAAGATACCCGAAGCACACGTCATCAGATTCCGTGTATTTTCGTAACACCAGTGCCCATGCCACATGCAGGATATTGGCTAAGGTCACTTGGGTTCTTTCTGATAACAGACGTAGCTCGGGGAATCTGTTGAAGGTGAGCGAAGCCGAGTGCAACTGTCTTTCATCGGTGGGTCTTGCAACATCTGGGCTGAGTTTTGGGAAATGACATGGGTGAAGTCCATCAAGGTAGAGCTTCCAGTGAGATATATCATCGCCGGTGGAAAGTTTGTGAATGTACCCGATGTAATCACTGTAGCGTGGACCCGGGGTGTGATCCAAGGTACCGGCGTACTCGGATGTCAGCTCTTCTAGAATGATTGCCAGAGACCCGCCATCGACCGCGGCGTGGTTCAACTGGAGCCTGACTACAACGTCTCCGGTAGGGGTGCTGCATATGGTGAAAAGGTGCGGGAGCTGTCGGTTTTGATCAGATGCCATTGACACCTTGGAGCGGCCAAGCCGAGCCACAGGCCCTTCATCGCCGCACCGCAGCATTTCAGCCATGCAGTCTGGGTTTCGTAGCACAACTTGGTCAAAGACACCTCCACGCCGGGTGCTTTCGATGAAGATGGTTCGGAGAGCAGCATGCCGGCTTACCACCCTCTGCCAAGCACGAGCAAGCTTTGATGTGTCTATCGGAGAAGGGCCGGTTTTCCGAACTGTGTAGATGGCGTGGTAGACGTAGGACTTCGGGTCTCGGAGTTGATTGATGAGCATTCCCTCTTGTACCGGTGTGCACGGATAGATATCTTCAACGTCGTCAACGATGTTGGTGATCCCCAAGCGTGGGAGGGTGACACCGGTGAGTGTCTTGAGATCATTGTACGTCAGAGGCAACAATGGGTAGTCGCTGAGTGTCGGCTCTGGACGTCGCTGAGAAAGATCTCGAGCCATCTCTTCCATGGTGGTTTGGCAACTTTGAATCCAGCTCTGGACACGGCCGATGTCCTTGATGGTGTTGTCGAAAATGAAATTGAACAGGAGTTGCCCCTTTGCGATTGTGGCCGAAATCTCAAATAAAGCCATCCTCCTCGTATTTGGACCCACATCCGCAATAGCAGACAGACCTGTGCTCTTTGGCTCGGTCGATCCAGCGAGATGCTCCAGGTCCTCACTGTCGCTCACACCGCCGCCCAGGAAGTTGAACAGAATCTCCATGGGAATTATTGACTGGGTTGTTCCATCAAGCAATTTCCTCGCAAAAGCGTGCATACCGTTATCTTGTAACCTAAGTCTGGCGTCCTTTGCCCGGCGTAAACTTTCTGTGGCGTCATCGCGGTTGACTTGAATGACTAGCGGATAGATACTCGTAAACCAGCCAACAGTGCGCGAGAGGTCCACCTCGCATCCGCTTGGCGGATTCCGGCCGTGTGTTTCGTTGTAGAGCGGTGGCAACTCCCTGTCAGGGAAGGATTTTGAGAAGGCCTGAGCAATAGCTGCCAAGAATAGATCGACTGGCTCGGAGTTGAACGCTCGATGGCAACTTGCCATGGCGAGGCTTGTGGTTGAGCAGTCGAGGCTGAAAGACTTGGTAGTTGTCTTGCCGTACACGGGGATCTCATGAACCCCCCAGTAACTTAGATCGGCTGGCGATTCGATGGTCGGCGAAGCAGGTGGTGGGTTCGGCGATCGAACACGTTCGTATTGCAAAGAACACCAAGAGCTGAACGGTATTGGTGGTTCTCCGCCCAACAAACCCGTCTCAAGCACTTCCGTCAAATCAGACGTGATGATGCGCCAGGAAACCATATCGACACAAAGGTGATGAGCAGTCATAGAGATAGTGGTATCGCCTCGTCCATCAAAGACGAAAACATCAGCCCTGAAAACAGGGCCAGATTCGATGGATAGACTCGTCTGTGCATTTTCGATCAATGGGATCACATCCCTGCTGGACTGCAGGTGATGGACGAAGAACCCATGACGGTGTTCTTTGGCAATGCGCTGCTTCCAGCAGCCATTCTGACTTCTGGAAAAGAGGGCTCGGAGCATTCCATGTCGGGCAACAATCGATGACACGGCCTGTTGAATATTTTCCAAGGTGAATTTCGAGGACACCTTCATGGAAAAGCTCTGGTTGAAGCGCGAAAGGCCAGTATGGCCCTCGCCGGAAAGCCGGAAATAGAAGTTTTGGATGAGGGAGAGTCCAAAGTCTTCATAATTCTCCATAATGGTGGGAGCCTTGACTAGGGCTGTCGAGGGAGCTTCCTGCGCTAGTTGAGACAGGTGGATGATGGATCGGCACCGTAGCACATCTTGCACGGATATGGTGAGCCCGCCTCTGCGGGCGCGGGAAACGGTTCCCATCGCCCTGATGCTATCTCCACCTACGACCCCATATCATTAGCCATTGGATCAGGTGCTATGCAGAGGATGGGAGACTTACCAAGACTCAAGAAACTCTTCCCGAGTTTGACTTTGCTTTCTGAAATCCGCAATTCCTCAGCGCAGCACATTCTCAAAACCCTCAAGGGCTCTGATATATGCTCTGAATCGTCCTCTTCATCCAGCGCACCAAGGCCTGTGTGATGGTCTCGTAGGTTGCCTCATCAAGACATTCCACCCACCTCGACACTTGCTGTCGGTCTAGCTTGCCGGACACAACAACCGGCATACTCTCGAGCACAACCCAAACTGTTGGAACCATGTAACCTGGAAGCAAGTCCGCTAGCCTGGTTCTCATGGCTGCAACGTCTGCCTGAGCTTGTGTTTGCCAGCGAGGAGGGCCTTTTGCGATCTTGCAGCCACTCCCAAGTGACACGGACGTTTGCTTTTCTCCGTCTCCAGTCGTTTCAGGACGCCCCATCGACAACGTTACGACGGCAACAAGCTGCTTTCCGCACAGTCCCCTCTTTGGCTGCACGACTAAAGCCAGTTGCACTCGGCTGTCGGCAGAGAGCCGGCTCTCAATCTCTCCAAGCTCGATACGCTGGCCGTTGACCTTCACCTGGCCGTCTTTCCGTCCAACGAACTCAATAGCTCCGTCTGAGCGATACCGTACCAAGTCGCCGGTGCGGTAGATTCGCGTCGGTTCCGTGGCCCCAGGGCCATCTTTGAGCATCTTAGCCCATGATGGACTCTCAATGAAGGCTTTCGCTGTCTTTTCCGGGTCATCCAAGTACCCTCGAGAGAGCAAGGGCCCGCTGATTGCTAGTTCGCCGATAGCCCCAACGGGTGTGAGCCAGTCACCCGACTCACCCTTCGACTCAATAATCCATGCGGACGCGGCAGGATGCGCCCGGCCAATAACAGTCCGGTCTCTCTCTGTTGAAACATGTGGATTCACAATGGCCAGGACGCTCGCTTCAGTGGGTCCGTACCCGTTCATCAGCTCGACGTGATCAGCCCATCGTGAGATAGTCTCGTCCACCATGGCCTCGCCGCCACACACGAGTGTCTTGAGAGACCCGCTCGAAACTGGATCAATCAGATTGGCAACCGATGGAGTGAGGAACGCCCAAGTTGCTTGTAGACGACTGATTGCCTCTCCTGGAGTATGTAGTCGCTCCTGCTCTGTAGGCACGCAGACACAAGCACCAATCATCAAGGGCGTCAGTACCTCCATGAGGGCGACGTCGAAAGTCAACGACGCAAAGTGGAAAACCCGAGAGATCTCCGTCATGTTTGTTGCTAGAGCAAATCCACGGGAGGAACTGCAAAAGTCATGATGTGCGACAACCACTCCTTTTGGCTGGCCTGTGCTCCCGGACGTGAAGAGGACATAGGCGGTCTCCAGCGTTGAGGCACTCGGAAGCGGCAGTGCGGAATCGCGTTGACGCATCTGATCTCGTCCCACCACCACGCATTTGCCAACCATTTCGGCAAATCTTGATTCATACTCGGGGCTGCAGACCATGATGTTTGCCGAGATAGATCGCAGCATGTCTTTTTGTCGTGTGGTGGGGTGCGCAGGGTCAAACGGAACAAAGGCGCCACCGGCCATGAGAATGCCTAGCAAGGTGACGATGGACCAGGCTGACCTTGCGACACAGACAGGAACCAAGGTACCTTCTCTGACTCCAACTTCCCGGAGACTGAACGCCAGACGAGAAGCGAAATCGCGAATTTCGCTATACGTGAGCTTGCCGTCCCATGCGTCGATCCCAAGGCGGTCAGGATGAAGGAAAGCTCTCTTCGAGAAGGCCTCATGGATGCAGGATGCAACTGAATAGGCAGAATCTCCCGGTCGGTTGTTCCATTTCTGTACGAGAGCACGATCTTCAGGACTGAAAGCATGGACGTCGCCAAGCCTGACGCCATTTCCTCTGGAGTGGATGACCAGCTGCCTAGTGACATCCCGAAGTTGCTGGACGAGGCGGTCGGCTTGCCATTCGGATATGATGTTTTGATCATGATGAACCGTTATGTTCACCGCAGTAGCCAAGATGTTGCACTCGAGTACGAGCGGATGGGTGAAGAAGCTTTCCGTGGATGAACCGCCCTGGAAGGTCCACTCTTCGCCATGATTGGCGAAATCAGCTTCCTGTCGTCCGCTGCTGGCTGGCTGAATGATGAGGATATTTTGGAAGTCGCAAGCGCCTGCACAATCCTCGTTGAGTCGTTTGATGTGCTGCAAGCCATAGTGCTGATGAGGAACCACCCGGTTGGCCGCTCGCTGAATCCCTGCTAGGAATTCGGCGAGAGGCATTTCACGCCGTAGCAGATGCCTCGATGGCACAGTTGTAAAGGTGGGCCCGGCGATATCTTCAACGCCAAGCAAGTCGATGTTTCGACCGGAAAGGGTCTCTCCAAATACAACGTCATCCACCCCGGTATACGCCGAGTTGATGATGGCCCAAGACGCTCGAACCACGGTCGAAATTGTGATATCCGCCAACAACCTTGATCGATCAATTTGGATCTGGCAAATCTGCGTCTTGAAGTTTGGCTCCCGGTTGTCATTATGGGATAGGAGCTGCGGGAAGGTGGCGATTGACGATGCTCCTCCCAATTGATCAACCCAAAACTGCTCCGATGAAGACGAGTCTCCAGATGCGAGGTATCGGATAAAGGAGGCGTACGAGGGTGATTGAAGTGGCCCTTTTTGCCTTTCTATCCCTTCATACACATCTTGGACACGTCTTGCTATTCTGGGAAGGCTCCATCCATCATAAAGTGCGTGATGGATGGCCCAGACAAAGTGTGTGAAGCGGCCATCATCCCCTCGGATGACTGCAAATCTCGTCAGCTCGCCCCCGTTCTGCGACCCGATGAGCTGGCTGTCGCCAATAGCATCCTCCACTGTGCGGTACTTGTGCCAAACAATTGGCCGTGGCCTAGTGACCGCCTGGAGAAACCCAGATATGGGGAGATGCACAATCCGAGTGCGAAGAATGTCGGTCTCTTCAACGACTGTCTGCCAGGCCGCTTGGAATCGATGCACATCGGTGCTTTCGTGTAGCTCCAGCGTGTTGATGGCGACATACGCGCCAGCCTGTTTGCTCGCCAGGGTAAAGAGGGCTTCCTGTAGGGGGCTGCACGAGTACAAATCCCAGATAGCTTCAGGCGGGAGCTGGCATTGGATGGCAGCTTCGTCTAAAAGGGAACGGACATCATCCTGCAGGTTTCGAAGCAGTTCAAATGGCTGTGCTTGACTTGGGGCCGTCGCATCGTGAAGAACTCTGCATGCCTTTGCCATGTCTACCAATACCGGGTGCTCAAAGATATCGACCACCGAAAGACGGATTCTGTGGGCGCTCGCTAGGCCAACAAGCTTCATCGCAATGAGTGAATCACCGCCAAGGTGAAAGAAGTTGTCATTCACGTTGACAGTGCTGGTGTCTAGTCCCATGACCATTTCCCATAGCTGCTGCAGGGTGCCCTCGATTTTGCTGGACGCCTGTCTGCGGGGCTGTGTTGTTGAATCAAGCTTAGAAAGCTTGTAGGAAATTATTTCCTCCATTTTCAGGGTCTCTGTGGATTGACGTAGTAGTTTCCGATCCAGTTTCCCCGATGAAGTCCATGGCATCGTGGAGACTGGCACAAAGAGCTGAGGCAGCATGTAGGCTGGAAGTCGGCTCGACACGTAGCTTACCAATGCTTGGGCGTGCGCTCTCAGCTGACCGTCCATCTTGAGGAGAGAGAATGCCGCAGTGGGTGAGGCGCTTGGGGTGCTCAGAGGTGGAGTGAAGAAGGCAGCAATTGATTTGGCTGCACCGCGGTTGCCAGGGCGCGCCACCACTTCCACGGTAACTCGTGCGTCGTCGGGAAGACCGGCTCGACAATGAAACTCGATCTCGCCAAGTTCAATCCGCCGGCCGTTCACCTTAACTTGAGTATCCTTGCGGGAAATGTAGGAAACAGATCCATCTGAGTTGTACCGCACAAGGTCACCTGTGAGGTACATGGGCGCCCCATTCCCAAGCACGGCTGATAATTGAGAGTTTTTGGTCCAGGATGGCTCTCGAATAAAAGATCGCGCCGTCTGCTCGGGCATGTTGAGGTAGCCGCGGGCAACATGTCTTCCCTCGACAAGGAGCTCACCAACCGCACCAATCGGCACCAAGCGATCAGAGCTTCGTGGATCAACAACCCAGATACGGCCACCAACAGCGGACCCAATGTTGGAGGGGTCGGCGTTGCACACTTGATGGGCAGTGTTGACCTTCGTGCTTGTGGTCGCAACAACCGAGCACTCTGTTGGGCCATATGCGTTGACTAGGATGCACTGAGTGCCCCATCTCGCAATATGATCCGAAGACATGGCTTCCCCACCAGTCACGAGTGTCTCCAGGGATGGCACGCTCTCCGGCTTGAGCGTACTTGCCACAGAAGGAGTGAGAAGCGTCCATGTAACTCCCATCTTGCAGATTGCAGCAGCAAGGTCATTAATCCTCTCCTCCTCCGACGGAATGCAAACACATCCCCCAACCAAGAGACAAGTGAGAGTCTCCATGACGCTGGCATCGAAGGTGTAGGATGCAAATTGAAGGACTCTGGAGTCGTGCGACATGAACATGGCTTTGGCATGAGCCATAGCTCCGGTACAGAACGCTGCATGTTCTATAACAGTGCCCTTGGGCTTGCCTGTCGTTCCCGATGTGAATATAACGTACGCGGCGTCCGAAGGGGTTTCCAGTCGATCAATCGAGGGCGTTGCGGCTGCCATCATTGACTCCACCGTATTTTTGTTGACAATGACAACTTCTTTTGCAATCTTCCCCATCTTCGATCCATGTTTGGTCGTGGTTAGAACGACCCTGGCGTCGACATCCGCCATGAGCCCCTTGAGGCGATCGTCTGGGTGATCTGGATCAAGGCTGACAAAGGCGCCACCAGCTTTCAGGACGGCAAGCTGCGCAACCACAGCCCATGCTGACTTCTCAAAACATAATGGAATGAAGCTGCCCTGTGCGCCAATTGCAACCAGGTGACGCGCCAAAGCCTCGGCGGCGTTTTCGAGCTCCATGTAGGTGAAAGACGCGTCCCAGCCGTGTACAGCCTGTTTCGACCCGGGCATGCGTGCAGCATGCTCCGCTATCACGTCATGCACACAGCGGTCGACATGAGGCAAAGTGAAGTTGTTCCACTCGGAAATCTGACGGACACCAGACTCCCCGAGCAACAACACCTCGTCTACCGCTCGGTCGTCTCGACTATCCGAGACGATATCGCGAATAGCCTGGTCAAACGCCGCAGAGACATGATTCATATGGGCATCAGAAACGGTCGTTCTCCAATAGCTGAAGTGAACCTCAACTGCTGTTTCCATTGCCTCGACGTTGACGGCGATTGCGTATTCGCTGGGGTCTGCAGCATCAACAACGCAATAGTGCGGGACGGATGGAGTAGGCTGACCGTCCAGAATGTGTGGAGTGCGCTTCTGATAGGTAAACGCCGTATTGAACAGAGCGGCTCCTGGGAGGTGAAGTTGATGTTGGATCTCCGCCAGCGAGCATGTCTGGTGTTCCATGGCTCCAGAGAAGTCTGTCTTCAAGGTCTCAATGATATCTCCGAGCTCGGTAGCTGGCGGCAGATTGAGTCGACAAACAAGCATGTTGATGAATGCGCCGACACCGTTCTCGATATTCGCAACAGGTATGTCCCGACCGGAGGCGAGGTACCCAAACAAGACTTCATCGGAGCCGGTATAGGCGCGCAATACGAGCGCCCAGACTAGCTGGAAGAAAGTAGACAAGGTGATGCCAGCATCAGCGCAGAAATCGTTGATCTCGTCCACATCACAAATGCGTAGTATCTGAGATCCGAGTGATGGCGCAGCATCAGAGTCGCCGTCTGTGAGGGTAGGGAATAGACATGGCTCTGCGTCGCTGAGGTAGTTCCTCCAGTATTGGATACTCTTGCCTCGAGGCTGAGACTGAAAGTACTCCACGTAATCTCGGTAGAGAGGTGCTGTCTTCCTAGACGGAGCGTTGCCGTACGCATCGCAGAGGTCATTGAGCAAAATGGGCATTGAAGACCCATCTGAGATTGCATGACTGATGTCAAGCCGGCAAAGCACACTACCGCCAGTTACCGCGCAGATAGTGAACCGGTGTGGCGGCTTGTCCCTGGGGTTGGTGAGTGGTTCGAGGCCCCTCATAGATGCAAGTGCGCTTTCGTAGGTGCCAGATGGCAACACCTCAACCAAGCCCTGAGCACATCGCAAAACAACTTGATCCATCAAGCTCTCGTCACCAACTGTATCGATGAAGATTGTCCTCAGCGTTGAGTGACGGCAGATTACACTTTGCCAAGCATCCTGAAGACGTTGCGCATCGATGTTCAACTGATTGGGGCTGATGTGGAAGATGGCAGAATATGCATATTTCTCGGGATTCCGCATTTGGCTGAGGAGCAAGCCACTCTGCATCGGGGAGCAGGGATAGACGTCCTCGACATCCTGTAGAGCGATCTTGAGGTCCTTGAGGCGGTGACCGAGGGTTTCCACGCCGTAGTAGGTAAGTGGGATAAGGGGGAACTCGCTAAGCGTTGTCTGCTTGGTACGAGGCAGCGCCTGCAGGCTTTCTTGGAGGAGTTGTCGACAGCCATCTGCCCATTGCCGGATGGACGCTTGGTGGTCCATACGCTTGTTGTAGGAGAAAGATAGCTCTAGTTTGCCGTCCGCCACGCGGGCTGACACCTCAACAAGCGCGAAGCGTGGCACATCGGCTCCAATGTCGGACAGTGAGTGAGCGTCATCACGGACAGGCTCCAGATATGTGTCCGTGCGACTCAAGTTTTGCATTTGGCCGAGGTAGTTGAACATCACTTCAACCGGGCCGCAGGAACCGTACTCTCGGCGCCCTTGTGAAGTGAGAAGCCGGTATGCGAAATACGGGCGTCCTCGCCCGCTTAGGCGTGTGCGGTAGTCTTTGACCCACCGAACAGCCTTAACGATATCGTTATCTGCGTAAGGAGGATGGTTAGTATGGGCTCGTTTCCACAGGTTCAGAGGTTCAAATCGGCCAAAGCGATACGAGGACAGGGTGTCTCCCGATGAAATGACTTACCAGAAGAGGACTCGTGTGGCAGGTGCACTGGGGACAAACTAGTGAACCAGCCCACAGTCCTTGAAAGATCCACCGCATTATCCCATGGCTCACGGCCATGAGATTCGTTGTATATCGTGGGTGTGCCGCGGCGATCCGGCAATGCAACTCGGAAGGAAAGCAGCAGACACGCCAGCAAAATGTCAAGAGGCTCGGTGTCAAGCGCATCATGAAACTCTGAGCTGAGCAAGGAGCAAGTCGCCTCCCTGCCGAGCCCAGACTGCATGGTGACCACATCGCTGTGCAAGTTCGGAATGCCCGTCATCCCCCAGTATTCCAAGTCGACATCGGACGCCCCGTGATGCGGCAGCAAACTCGCCCCGTTGGCCTCGTCCTGGGCTTTGTGTGACTGAGCTCGACTCCACGTCTGAAAAGACAGCGAGAGAGGCTTCGTAACTGTGCCGGTCACCAAGAAATCCTCCAAGTCCTGGAGAAGGATCCCCCAGGACACCACATCAACCACGAGGTGGTGAACTGTGATGAAGATGTAGATGTCCCGTTGCTCTCCACCAGTTACGGTGAAGCAGTCCGCGCATAGCATCGGTCCCTTCTGGATATCAAGCGAGCTTTGTGATGCCTGGATGCGCTTGGCGATCCGGCTCGGACTTCTGATTGTATGTGTTTTGAAGCGGTATGAGCCAGCAATGTCTGTCGTGATGCGCTGGCGCCAGTTGCCGGCTCCGTCGAGCCGAAAGCGAGCACGAAGCATAGAGTGAGCATCTACCAGCGCATGAATCCCGCGGGCGAGGCTGTTTGAGTCGGTCTCTTTTCTAAGCCTGAACATGACGCTTTGGTTGAACTGCTTGCTATTTTCGCCGACAACCTCGAAATACAGCTGCTGAATTGGCGATGGATCGAATTCATGCTGGTCCTCGCCTGGGGCCACGCTGCGGCTTTGTGACTTTGCATGCCCGACTTTGAGAGCCAATTCGGTGATTGATTTGCTGTTGACGATGTCTTGGACAGTTGCGTGGATGCCTTGGGTTCGACAGCGTGCCATAACCTGCATTGCGTTGATACTGTCGCCCCCAAGCTGAATGAAGGACGCATTCGGTCCCACGGTAGAAAGTGGGACATTGAGAACCGAGCTCCAAATTTGTCTCAAGTGCTCGTCGATGGGGGTATCCAGTGAGGAAGTCGCAGCCCGGGCTGCCTCATTTCCAGTGGTTTGTGGGGCGGTGATTTCGCCGAACGTTTGGTCGCTCATTCCCTCCAAGAATTTTACCACGGCAGCGCGGTCAAGCTTTCCAGACGGCAGAAGGGGAATATGATCCACCACAATCCAATTCGGTGGAACCATGTACTTCGGCACTTTGCTGCTCAATCGCGTCTTCACCGACTCGACAAACGTCGCCGCCTGTTTCCCAAGCACGAGCTTGATGTCTCCTCCTTGTCCCTCCTTCAAGTTGCCTGTTTCACGCAACACGAGAGCAGCTACCAAGCGCTTTGCGAATGGCCCGCTTTTTGGGAAGGTGACAGTGGAGTGTTGGACCTCTAGATTGGCGTCCAAATGGTGAGTGATTTCGTCCAGCTCAAGCCTCTGGCCGTTGACCTTGACTTGGGAATTGTCCTTTCGACCAACATAGGCCATTTCGCCTGAGACATCGTCGCAGATGCGGACCAAATCACCCGTCTTATACATACGACGAGTGCTTTGGGGCGCGTCGGAATCGCGAACCTTGCCGTCAAGCGCCCATCGGGGATTCTCGACAAATGCCTCCTGTGTCTTGACCTCGTTGCGAAGGTAGCCCGTCGACAATGTTGGGCCCTCGACCAGAAGTTCGCCAACGGAACCAACTGGCGCCAACTGGTGATAGTTCCGGGGATCCACAATCCAGCAGCGGCCAATGCCCCTCCCGATGTTGGACGGATTGGAAGAGCGCCGCACCTGAGAGTTCACGGTTGCCACGACGGCACACTCGCTCGGACCGTAGGCGTTGACTAGGTGAACTTTCTCTGCCCATGTATCGACATCGCTCTGAGACATGGCTTCGCCGCCCAATATGAGTACCTTCAAGGTTGGCACATCTGTGGGCCGGAGCGTTCGAGCGAAAGATGGGGTGAGCAGAGCCATGGTTACGCCGGTTGTCTCCATGAAAGAAGCAATATTGCCGTTGGTTCGATCCTCGTCCCGGGGGACGCACACGGTACCGCCCATCATCAACGTGGTCAGTGTTTCCACAAGACACGCGTCGAATGTGTATGATGCAAATTGCAGGAACCGGAATGGCGGGCGCATCAGCATAGCCGGGCCATGGACTGCTGCGCCCGAACAGAACGCTGAATGCGATACTATGCAACCAGTAAGCGCAGTACAAACAGGAGTGGGCGATTCGACATACCAATGGTTCCCTTCGGCCGGCCTGTTGTTCCGGACGTCCAAATAACATATGCTGGGTCGTCTGGGCGAGACACTGTTGCAGACTGTCAGCTGGGATGTCTGCCACCCGGGTGCTCATCACAAGACGGGCGCTGGCACAGCCGGATAGGAGGAAAAGGGAAGAGGGGAGACTAACAAATTGATGCTGGCTTGTTCTCCAACTTCTCCCCAGCAATCGAGGTTAAGACACCCATGTCCACCGCGACCACGGAGGAAACTAACTCTTGACAGCGATCCTTGTACTTCGGCGAACACAGTATGGTGTCAGCTTCGCAATTGTTGATGATCTCTCTCAGTCTTCCTATTGGGTGTCCAGGATCCAACGGTACGAACGCTGCTCCGGCCTTGAGTACGGCGAGCATGGCCACAATTGCGGAGCTCGATTTTTCGAAGCACAAAGGAATGAGTCTGCCTCTGCTTCCACCAATACCCCTCCTCGAGAGCGTGGAGGCCAGTGCATTAGAGAGGAGTTCTAGCCGGCTGGTCGACAAGGTGGTGTCCCACCCTACCACAGCCTTGTCACTCGTCCGGCGGGCCAGCTGTTCGCTGATGACCTCATGAACACACCTCTCGACTGCCGGTCCAGGTATCTTGTTCCACGCAGATATCGCCGCTCTGTCTTCGGGGCTGAGTATCTGCATATCCTCCATCTTGTCGGCAGGGCTCTTGACACTCATGAATCCGCGCAGGACCGCCTCGAACTGGCCAAGCATGCGGTCTGCCAGCCATTGAGGTATCGCCATGGGGTCAAAGTGCGCTCGCATCTCGAACTGAACTTCGCCCTTCACGTAAGTGACAGAACAGGTCACGTTGAGCGGATAGTTGAAGAAATCCGCGCTCTGTTTGTTGCCGCCACTGATCAGACGGCTCCACAGACTGTCTTCGGCGTTGTCTTCGCCCATTTCAATGGCTAGCAAGTTTTGGAATTGGCATGCTGCAGCTGCGGCCGACCCGAGACTCTTAATGCGTTGCAGACCCACAAACTGATGGGGAATGACATCCGTGAGCTGCGCCTGAATGTCTGTCAAGGCAGATTCGAGGGACCGGTCGATACGAATGCGTCGCGGTACAGATGCAAATGTCGGCCCCACGAGCTCTTCGATGCCAGCAACCCGGACGTCCCGACCGTTGAGGACCTCGCAAAACACGACATCATCTGACGAGGAGTAGACAGATAGTACCACCGCCCAGGCTGTTCGTATGT
>Ga0247769_1000093_pt1 | contig 16153 bp, 14 predicted proteins | sample UWRJL166409R6_FD_179942 | JGI IMG/M metagenome (GOLD analysis project Ga0247769, IMG submission 179942) | Plant litter microbial communities from Arlington Agricultural Research Station in Wisconsin, United States - UWRJ-L166-409R-6 | ecosystem: Environmental > Terrestrial > Plant litter >... | reverse complement strand
TCACGAAGTCAGTGTCGATCAGCGACGATTCCACGGGCGCCCATTCGCCGTCGTGCGCTGGCGCACCGAGTGTTTGGAGCTCTCGCCTTACCACGCGCGCTTGGACGGAACTAGCGCTTCGAGTGAGCGTGGTCGCCTCACACGGCGAACGGATGTCCACTTCTTCGGTCCGAAGCGCCTTCAGCAAGACCTCCTCGAAGACATTCTGCGCGATAGTCAATACGGGTCGCGTCAGGTCCAACCTCTTGACGGGTGCTCCGTCGACATAAACATCAATACCGTCGATCACCTTTCCTTCTGCGAGCAACTTCTCGGATAAGCCGAGTTCAGCGGCTAACCACAGGGAGGAAGCATGCAGGAGCGTAGCGTGACCCGGCGCAGTGCTCCGGAAATTTTGCTCCAGTACGGTGACTTGGAGACCGCGCCGCGCCGCGCTTAGCGCCGCAAATAGACCGACGGGGCCGCCGCCAACAACGAGGATTTGTGTGCGTTCAACCGTCGCCAGTTGATCAATGGTCGAATTCATTGGACGTACCGCTGGTAGACGCAAGACGCGGGCCAGAGCACGAAGTCCCTGAGTTGCGGAGCTAGACGCAGTCTCTGCAGATAGATCGGCATTCGAACGCAAAAAGTGCGCGAGTCACCGACCTTTGCTTCTCGAGAGAGCGATCCTGTCCTGGCCTGTTTCGTGCAGCCGCACCCCCGAGGAGCAAACGCGATGACCATTGTTTGTGGTACCGATTTCTCGGAGAATGCTGGGCAGGCCGCACGCGCGGCGGCCAGCATTGCTCGATGCTTGAACGAGCGGCTCGAGCTGGTGCACGTGATCGATGATCCTGCAGCACCGGGCATTCCGGCACTGGGCGTTTTCTTGGCTCCGCTTCAGGATCTTTTGGCTGAGCAGGCCGGGAAGCTGGCGCGTGAGTTTTCGATCACCGTCAACCCGATCGTTCTCGAGGGACCAGCGGACGAGCGTTTGGTAGAGTTTGCACGTGGCGCGAACTCACGCTTGGTCGTGGTCTCCTCGCTCGGGGCCCGCAAGCAAGATCACTTTCGCGTCGGAAGCATCGCTGAACGCGTGCTGCAACGCTCCGATACTCCAGTGCTGGTAGTGCGGGATGCGGCGAGTATCGAGCAGTGGATGGAAAGCAAACGACCGCTCCGAATTCTACTGGGCGTCGATTTGGGCCAAAGCGCTCGGGCCGCGCTGCGTTGGGTCGAGGCACTCCGTCAGATTCGTCCGTGCGATGTGCACATCGTTCAAGTGGCGTGGCCGATCGGCGAGCACTCTCGCTTTGGTTTGACGGGGCCAGTCGAGTTGGAGGGATTGCGCCCAGAGCTGCATGCTCTGCTCGATCGCGATTTGCGTGCTTGGACTGGGGCCCTGTCGGGCGACGGAGAGATTTCGTTTTCGATTAGCGCTTGCTGGGGGCGCTTCGACGAGCAACTCGCGCAGCTCGCTGAGGAAAACAAGGCCGACCTGCTCGTAGTCGGAACGCATCAACGGTCCTGGACGGCACGGGTCTGGCAGGGTTCAATCTCGCGTGGCGTCGTGCATCGCTCGTCGTGCAACGTGGCCTGCGTACCGCGCCCTGCCTCGGCGGTGACCGACAAGGCGGAAATTACGCGCTTCCGCAGCGTGCTGATTCCGACCGACTTTTCGGCTCTGGCCAACCGCGCGCTGGGTCCCGGCTACGGCCTCGTGCCTGACGGCGGCGTGGTCCACCTAATTCATGTGCTGACCTGCGAACGAAGTGAGGCGCCACCCGATTTGGACGCCCGCTTGCGTGCACTAATGCCGACTGGGGCCGAGGCCCGTGGCATCACAACACGAACGCACGTGGTCGAGGAAGCGGAAGCGTGGTCCGGGATTTGGCATGCTGCTTCGCGTCTCGGCGTCGACGCCATTTGCATGTCCACGCATGGGCGCGCGGGAGCGTCTCGGCTCCTGATCGGGTCTCAAGCCGAGGAGGTCGTACGCCGTGCCCGGCAGCCCGTGCTGCTCGTCAAGGACGATGTCGAATAGCAGGTGGCGACGGATCGCGTCGTCGCTCTCGTGCTCGGTTTGCCGGGCGCCGTCGCGGCGCAGCGATCGAGCGAGCACTGCTCCGCGGTATCGAGCATCACGTCGAGGCGACCTAGCGGCCTCTGGTCTTCAAATCGCGAGCGAGCGCAAGTCGTGGTCGAGGCGATCGCTGGCGCGTGCCGCCAGCGCCATGGCTGTGAGCACTGGATTCTTTTCAGGACCCGTCGTGAAGACCGCTGAATCGGCGACGACGACGTTGGTGGCGCCATGCACGCGGGAAAATGCATCCACCACGCCGAAATTGCGGCGATTCATGCATCCGACACGTCCCTCCGTAGTGCACTGAATTGCCCGGAACTTCGACGTGAAATACCTTCAATCTCGGGGCCCATCTCGCGCGTTCGAGCACGGTCAGCAGCTCGTCCCTCGCGCGCTCGAGTTCGCGCACGGCTCGTCGTGGATGATGTAGCGCGAACAACAGCGGCGAGCGAGCATTGGATCGTGCGCGCCGCCGATCGATGGCGATGCGGTCTTCCCGGGTCGGGATCATCGTACCGAACAGGCTGAACCCAAGCCGACTGGTTTGCCCGGGGTGACCTGAAAGCAGTGTGCGAGCCATGTGAGAGGCGCTGTTCCATTGCATACACGCGGCCGCGTACAGCGGCTCGGAGCGATCGAGCGAACTCCGCGTGACGTAGCTTGCGGGAGCCAGCGAAACGCGTCTCCCCAAGTCGACGACGATCTTGGCCAAAGGATGGTCGTGCAGGTATCGTCCCAGTACGCCATGCCGATTGCCCAAGCCCTCCGGAAAGTCGACGCTCGTCGACTCGAGTAGGATTTGGGCGCTGTTCACCGCGCCCGCAGCGAGGACGACCGCCCGACAAGGAATACGTAGCCGCGCGCCGGTCCGAGTACACCGACCCACCACGGCTATCACCCGTCGTTCGCTGCTCGACCACTCTAGGCTCTCGACGCGAGTGTCGAAACGCACGGACAGCGAACCACGTTGCGACATCGGCTTGATCAGTCGCGTGTAAGCGTTGAACGCCGTCGCCGAGCGAGTCAGGATCGTTTCCGAGCCATAAGCATAGGGCATCGCAAGCAAGTCCCGACCAGTGGCCGACACCTCACGCTCCACGGCTTCCCACTCGGGAGCCAATGACCAACGATCTTGGAACCTACCAGCTGGCAGGCTGGGGACGGCACTCACCGCGCCCGCGATGTGCAGAAGCGGCTCGACTCGATCGTACCAAGGTGCCAGTTCGGCGTAGCCGAGCGGCCAATCGTACTCCACGCCGGCGCGCTTGGCGTCTGCGAAGTCATCCTTGGAGAAGCGCGGCACCGCGCATGCCCAATGATTGGATAGCCCCCCGGGTGCGAGTTCCTCGAACAGCTCGGCGTTGAGATCTCCGGTCATGGTCAGATCCGAACGACGAGCAAGTGACGGGCGGAACTTGGCGAGAGTCAAACCGCGAACTCTAGCCGTGAGGCCCAAGCCTGCGCTGGCCGAGCCAGCTTCGAGCAGGAGCGGCTCTTGGCCAGCTTCGCTCAGCACGACCGCGGCCGCGGCGGCGGCTGGCCCGGTGCCGACCACCAGCACCCGTTCCGGATCATTCATGGTCGCAGGCTCAGCGATTATCGTGCCAACGCTCTACGCACATTGCGGGCATCGAGCTCGAAGCCGTTACGCAGAATGTGCGCGGACGAGCGCAAATCACGCGCTGCGGTTGCGTGTTGGGCCTGCAAACAAGCTGGCATTCTGCTTGCTTTGCTTGCCCGAGCGCATGCAAGAAAGTTCCGAGCCATACCAATCTGGTACACGATACGTACTGAACGATGTCTTGCGTAAGGCATTCGCCGACGAGGGCTATCTGAAGTTCGAAGGGGTCATTCCAAAAGCCTTGCTGGGCCGGCTCAGTCAACGAATCGCCGACGAGTTCGAGCGGCAACGACGCGAGGGACGGCTATTTTCGGGCGGCGGGACCGTGAGCGGCCACCTGAACTGCTTTCCGGGAGCCGAATCGCGTTTCGTTTACGACATGCTACGGCAGTCGGGGATTACCGAGATGGTGCGCGGCTTGTCGATGACGGAGCTGGGCGCGCCGAATGTCGGCTGCAATCTCAATTTGCCTGGCAGCGCGCCGCAGAACGAGCATGTCGATGGTTACGCGAGCTCAGCGTTTTTGGTCGTGAATGTCGCCGCCGTCGACACGAACCTCGACAACGGAGCCATGGAGATCCTGCGCGGCACGCACCGAGACGAGATCAAGTATTGGCAGATCTTGCTGGCTCGGCCAGAGCGCCTGCGCCTTTGCATGCGTCCGGGGGACGTCGTCATCCGCACATCCACGCTTTGGCATCGAGGGATGCCCAACCGAACCGACAAGCCACGGCCGATGCTCGCATTCACTTGGGAGGACGGTGGGAGCTCGCGCGAAGACCCGTACCAACTTCACGACGGGCGGATCACCTTCTTGCCTAACCGCTACAGCACGGACTTGAAGAGCCGCATTCGTGAGCGCGCTTTCGTCGCGCTTCCAGCACTTGGGATGGCCTATCGCGCAGTTCGATCGTTGCTGTGAATGACGTCGTCGGAGCCGTGCTGTTCGCGATGCTGTTCGCACCAGAGCTCCGACCCTTTCGAGGCGGCTCGCGACGCGAGGCAGGCCGCGCAGGCAGGCTGTATGGCCCGCATCGGGAGGGGGACCGATTTGCGGCGCACCACGAGCACGGGACAGGGCGCAAGCCGGGTGACTGCGTCGGCTACCGAACCGAGCATCAGACGCGATGAACCATGCCAGTCGTGGGTCCCGACAACCACCAAGTCGGCTTCGACATCCGCGGCGAGCTGAGCGATTTCATGAGCAGCATCGTTCATTCGTTGATGGGTGTAGACGTGCTGGAAGGGCGTCACACCAGCGGTCGCTTGCGAAGCGGCGACCTTGCGCGCGACGTACTCTCGCAGCTCGGTCGCCCAAAGTCGCCAGGGAGGCAGCTTAGCGGGCGACTCGTTCGAGGTCAGTTGCTCGCCGAATGCCGAGCGAACGTTGACGACGTGCAACTGCACGCCGTGCTTGGTTCGGGCCAAGGCGAATGCCTCGTCGAGGGCGCGTTCCGAGGCCGCCGTGTAGTCGATACCCACGACGATGACATATCGGTGATTGTGCATGGCGTTGCTCATTGGTGGAGTCTGGGATGGATTGGACGAACCCGGGTGAAGCTGCCGTAGCTCCGCTCGGTGGCGTAGAAAGCGTCACTCTTTTCGGTCTTTTCGGACTCGCGCTTGCCCGAGATGCTGAGGCGATTCTGAGTCAGCTTCACGTCGAGGTCCGAATCCTCGGCGCCGGGGACGTCGGCGCGAAACACGATAGCTGCCTTGGTTTCCGTGATCTCGAGTCGGGCGAGCGGGTACTACGGGCTGATTTCCATTGTCACGTTGAACTGCGATGTTCGACATTCGAATTCTCATTCGGCCTCGTCGACGAGGAATGCCCGTCTCTCAGCAAGCTTCGTTCCAACACCGATCAGAGCCTTTTTTCGCCGACTCTCTGCCATCGATGGCGGGGGTGCCTGTGAGCTACCAGTCCGGCGCAACCGTTGCGTGCGGGAAGTCGCGATCCACGAAGAATTTGCGTTCGAGTTTCCGGCGCATTCGCCAGCTTACTGGCATGTACGATGCAGGAATGGGCGCAGGAGACGATCATGAATGATATCTATCTGACATTCCCGGGCGGCAAACGCGTCGAGGCAACCGTGGGAAGGCATCACATCGTGACAGACCAGACGCTGGCGCACGGTGGCGACGACAGCGCGCCGGAGCCGTTCGAACTGTTCCTTGCGTCGCTGGCGACGTGCGCGGGCCTGTATGTGGTGAGCTTCTGTCAAACGCGCGGCATCCCAACGGACTTAGTCGAGCTGGTGCAACACCACGAGTTGGACGCGAGCGGGCAACAGGGCGGGGAACGGCAGCTTCAGACGTCGTATGTTGGAGTCTACACGTAGCTCCAAATCATCGATCAAACGCCCAACACGAAGCAGAGCAGCGCGAGTCCGAGCTCGGCCAACAGACGCATGGAACTCGGGTGGAGTAGCGTGGTGTGTCCGCGGGGTGTGCCGCGGAAGCTGCGCTCGAGCACGATCACGTCTAGCCCGCGTTTCGCTGCGCGGAGAGCTGCAACGAGCCCAACGGGGCCGCCACCGGCGATCAGCACCTGTGTCTGCTCGACTTTGGTCATGTGTTCGTCCTCGCGCGAGACCAAGCAAAGACCAAGCCACGGAGACTGCCTGCGCGGCGCACGCGGGTCGGGCTCTTGGCCTCAGTGTTGGTAGATGGCCTGCGCTTTGCACTTCGACGGGCGTTTGTTACGCGAAGCGGTTTGCGCTCAAAGGGCCGTCGAATGAACATTCTCAGTTGGCTGATTTTCGTGGTTGGGGTGTCCGTTGCGGTGCGCTGGCTGTGGCAGGTTTCCGCGCAGCGTAGAATGCGCATCGCGCGCGGCCGGCCACGTGAGCGACGAAGGGGCGTCGCGGATTCAAGCCCTGGGAAGGGGCTGAGTTCATGAGGGCCGGAGGGGCACTTGAGAAGATTGCTTCGGCAAGACGGATCTTCCGCCTTTCTTGCGCCCGAGGCTGCAGAGTCTGCGCGAGAGCAGGTGACGGGGTGGTGTGCAAAAGTTTGATTGGCTGGCGGGCGTTGGATCGGACTGGCCGGGTCGCGACTGCACCCATTGGTGAGGTCCGTCGGCGCTCCGTGGGCTGGATCTCGCTCGGTGCCCCCCCCTCGAACGTTTCCTGCTTTCGATCGGCTGGACCGAGCGCGCGAGCTCGCTCGGCGAACTGAGCGCGAAACGCAACTAGTTCTCCGCAAATTTGGGGCTCGAGCTCGCGCCGGAATCGTTCGCGAAATGTCAGACTCGGCGTGACAGCGCGTTCGGCGCAAACGCACGTCCGGTCCGTCTCGCGATGGCGAACCACACGACGCTCAGAATTCCCGCGCTGGAACACAACGCCAGGTCGAGTAACCCGAGCGGTGCGAATCGAAATAGCCGAGTGAGCATCGGCAAATAGATGATGAGCGCCAAGAACGACAAGGCAGCGCCTGTCACTGACCACAGGGTCGCATCGTCGAGGGAATACGAGCTGACGCCTCGAGACCAAGACCGGTTGTTGAAGATCAACCCGATATTTGCGACGAAAAAGGTTGCAAATGTGAGCGTGCGCGTTTCTGCCTCGGCCATCCCCCGGTGAATCCCGAGGAAATTCACACCCAGGACGACGACCAGCACTGTGAAGCCCTGAGCAAGACTCCAGATGATCACCTGCCGACCGAACATCGGGGCTTCGGGCGCGCGGGGCGGTCTTCGCATCACGTCCGGCTCCGCCGGCTGGCCCTCGAAGACAACCGAGCACGCGGGGTCGATCACGAGATGCAGAAAGGCCACGTGGATGGGCAACAGCACGAGCGGCCAGCCCAAGGCGATTGGCACGAGAGTCAGTCCCACGATTGGCAGGTGCACGGCAAGAATGTAGGCGAGGGCTTTCCTGAGATTGTCGTCGATGCGACGGCCAGTACGGATACCGTGAACGAGCGCCGCAAAGTCATCGTCCAGCAAAACGACGGCGGCGGCCTCTCGCGCGACATCCGTGCCGCGAGCACCCATCGCAACCCCCACGTGGGCCGCCTTCAGGGCCGGCGCATCATTCACTCCGTCGCCGGTCATGGCGACGACCTCACCGTTGGCTGCCAGCGAGCGAACCAGGGTGAGCTTCTGCTCGGGAAGCATCCGCGCAAATACGCTGGAAGTGGCGATCCGCTGCGAGAGCTCGATTTCGCTCATCAGCGCAAGCTCAGAGCCGGTGATAACGGTGGTGGCGTCGATCCCTGCCTGATCCGCGATGGCGCGTGCGGTCGAAGGGTAGTCGCCGGTGATCATCATCACGCGAATGCCCGCGTGGCGACACTCTTCGACCGCAGCGACGACGCCTTCCCGCAACGGATCCTCGAGTCCGACGAGTCCGACGAAGGAGAAGTCGAACCCGGAAGGATCCGGCAAGAGACGTTCCTCGACTACTTTCGCGCGCGCCACCGCCAGGACGCGCAGCCCGTCGCGTGCGAGTGCGCCGCTGTCTTCGTCCAATCTAGCCCGCGCCCGGATGTCCAAGCCACAGAGCGTCGCTATTGCTTCTGGTGCTCCCTTTGCCGCAGCGAAAAGTTCGTTGCCACGGGGGCTGCGCCAGACTTGAACGACTGCGAGTCGCTCGCGCGTGAGTGGGTACTCGCGCACGAGCTGCCAATCGTCGTGCAAGTGTTCCGTCCCGAAGAGTTGCACGGTGCCGAGCTCCTTGAATGCGCGCTCCATCGGGTCGAATGGGTCTCTCCGGCTAGCAAGAATGCCGTACTCGACGGTCTCGTGCATCGATTCGGGTAGCGGCACCGAGCACGGAGACTCGAGATCGAAGCGTTCGCCGTTCGCGGAGATGCGCCTGACAGTCATGTGATTGGTCGTCAGGGTTCCTGTCTTGTCGACGCACAACACGGTGACCGCGCCGAGCGATTCCACCACCGGTATCCGGCGCACGAGTACCTTACGGCGCGATAAGCGCCAAGCACCGAGCGCCAAGAACATCGCCACGACGACCGGAAACTCGTTTGGTAGGATCGCCATCGCCAGAGTCAACCCTGCCAACAGCCCGCCGAGCGCGTCGCGGTGGATGACGCCGTAGGTGACCGCGGCAACGAGCGAGAAGGCCGCACCAACCCAACCGAGCCTAATGACGAGGCGGCGTGCTTCGGATTGGAGTGACGTCTCTTGCGTCTTCTCTGGCGTTTGCATACTCGCGCCGATGCGGCCCACTTCCGTTCGGAGGCCGGTTGCATGAACCTTTGCCAGGCCCATGCCGCCCGTGACCAGTGTCCCTGCGTAGACGAACGGTAGGTCCTCGCCGCCGGGTCGGGCGAAGCCGACTTCATTGCTCCAAACGGCCTTCCGAACGGGTATCGATTCCCCGCTGACGAGTGACTCATCGACCGTGACCTGGCTTGCCTGTAGGAGTACCGCGTCAGCAGGGACCCGGTCCCCCTCTGCGAGTACGATCAGATCGTCTCGGACCAACTCTCGACCGGCCAAGCGAATACGCTGCCCGTCGCGAATGACGAGGGCGCGTGGGCTGGCCAAATCGCGCAAAGTTTCAAGGGCGCGGCTGGTCTTTCGCTCCTGAAATAAGCTCAACATCATGATGAATAGAACGAACCCAAGGAGCATGACCGCCTCTTGCCGGTCGCCGACGATTGCGTAAATCCCTCCGCAAAGAAGCAAAAGCAGCGACATCGGCTCGCGAAGCAAAGTGAAGACGTCGGTCAGCACGCCGTGCCGGTACGGACTTGGAAGCTCGTTGAATCCGTCTTGCGCGCGACGTTCCACGACATCTGTCGCACTCAGCCCGCGAAGGGTCCGCGTCGTATCACTGAGCGCTCGCTGGTCGAACTCGGGCACCATGTTCGACTTCAGCAAGATTCAAGCCGGAACGGCGCGATGCCAAATGCTTGACTCTTGCGTGCACTGAGGAAGACGCCCGCTTTGAATCCGATCGAAGCGCTGCGGTCCGGAGTGAACCCTTCGTGTTGGCCCGCGCACGATTTGCGCCCGATCGCCCCCAAACGCGCAAGCGTTGCACAGCCACACCGGGGGAGGGCGGGGACAGTGCCCTGCCGGTGGTTGGCCTGGCGCTTGCTCCGTCTCAGCATCATGACTACTTTCAAACGCATTCTCGTCGCGACTGATTTCGGTGCGGCATCGGAACGCGCGCTCGAACTCGCCGTCGAACTTGCGGCGCGCTTCGATTCGGAGCTAACGCTCATTCACGTCTGGGAATTTCCGACCTTCGAGTACTTGGACGGCGTGCCGATGCCTAGCGACTACGCCGATCGAATCGGCGAAGCGGCGAGAGCGCGCATGGAGCAGCTCGTCAGAGTCATCAAACCTCGCTGCACGAGCGTGAAATCGATCGTCAAGATGGGCATTGTTTGGACGGAAGTGCTGCGCGCCGTCGAAGAATCCAAGCCCGACCTGTTGGTACTCGGTACTCATGGCCGGCGCGGCTTCAAGCGAGCCATTCTCGGTAGCGTGGCAGAAAAGCTGGTTCGGTCTTCGCCAGTTCCGGTGTTGACCGCTCACACCACCGAAGAACCAAAGTGAAGCGCGTGCCGCGCGGTGCGCGGGCTTGGCTCGATTCATGATCTCACGTTCGATATGTCCGACTGACATGTCCTGAACGTCGGCGGAGGTCGAACGCAAAGCCTGCGCCTCGGCCCCAAATAGGTCTTCTTCGGGGCCCGAATGCCTGCCCAATTCACTGGGAACACCAATTGCAACGTTGAGGAGCAAAAGTCCCATTGGAGGCTGCCATGAGAATCGAAGACTTGATGACGCATCCCGTACACACGTGCTTTGCCGACGAGACCTTGGAGCAAGCTGCCCACGAGATGTGGGACTGCGACACCGGTTGCTTGGTCGTGATCGACAGTTACCGCCGTCCGATCGGCGTGATCACGGATCGGGACATTGCAATGGCTGCGTACACTCAGGGCGCTCTGCTGCGAGACTTACGGGTAGGTCGAGCCATGTCGACCGACGTCCTAACGTGCTATCCGGGGACAACCGAGCATGAGCTGGAGGTCAAGATGCAAGAGGCACAAGTTAGGCGCGTGCCGGTGATCGACATTGCGGGAATTCTCGTCGGCATCGTAACGATCGCGGACCTCGCGCACGCTGCGCAGTTGAGTAAGACCCCGCTGAACGAGCTCCCCGCAGTCGCTCTCACGCTCGCAAAGATCACGCATCCGCGCGGGCAGCTGGCGAGTCCCCACGGATAGTGTCGGAGACGTGCTGTGCGTTCCTCGGGCAACATTCCGTCATACTGATAGAGGTCAGTGCGAACAGGGCTCGGTGCACACCAATCGTGCCGACTATGCGCAAGCATTGCGCTTCCCCGCGCAGCAATTGCGTTGCGAGGCCGGTGCTGGGGCATGACACATGCGGCATCGGGGCCTTGGAACGAAGATTGCTCCGGCGTTGGTCGTGCGAAAGTCAGTCCTGACTGCGAAGAACGCCAAATTCGAGCGGCGGCACGGACCCAGCAACGAGAGCAGGTCCTGGTGCGATTTTGGCAACGAAACGGAGACAGGGAAGTCGTGCGGCCATGGCTGAACAATCCTCGCTGACGGTCGCCGGCTCTGACGTGCTCACGGAAGCGCGCGCGGTCTCCGGCTGCGCTCTCGTTCGGTCCACGACGGCCGGGGCTTTCCACTCGGAGCCCATTGCACTGACGCGAAGATCGACTTCGGCACAAGCTTTGGCCTCGATCGCGACTTCCTGCGTACGGCAGATTGCCCTGAATCAGCGGGGAGTGCTGAGCGGTTCCAGCGAGGCGCTGCACCAAATGCGCGTCGGGCTGCGGCGCTTACGCGCGGCGCTCTCGATCTTCAAGAGTGTGTTTCGAGTCGGCCAGTTCGACGACTTGAAGCGTGAGCTGGTTTGGCTCACCGAACAATTGGCTGCAGCGCGCGACTACGACGTACTCATCGCTTCGACCCGAAATTTGGAAGACTTCACACGTTCGGCGTTCGCGGGCCTGGCCGAGCTCAGCGACGAGTTGGCCCGTCGCCATCGGGAGGCGTTCGCGGTGGCGGCCCAAAGCGTCGCAAGCGCGCGATTCGAACGCCTTATCGTCTCGGCGGCCCTCGGCTCGATCGTGCGGGCCGACGAAGATGGCGCTGAACAGCGAGCCGCTCACGACTTGGCGCGGAAAGCCCTACAGTGCCGCACTCGGCGCGTACTTCGTCGCCTCGGGCGCTTTTCTCGGCTCGGTGAGCGCGAGCGCCACGAATTTCGGATCGAAGTGAAGAAATTGCGTTATGCGACCGAGTTCTTTGCGTCGTTGTATTCGAGTTCGCATCGGGCTCAGAAGCGCTTCTGTCGAGAGTTGGAAGCGTTGCAAGATGCGCTGGGTCAGATGAACGATATCATCGTGCATCGACGGATCGCGCTAGACGTGGCAGACGACAGCACGAAGGAAGCGAGCGCCGGTCGACGTGTCGCCTTTGCAATGGGTGCGTTGACTGGCCGCGAGCAATCCAAGCTACGTGAATTGCTGGCGGGCCTGCCGAAGCTGCACGCGCGGCTCGCGGCAGCGCCCCACTTTTGGCGCTGAGTGTCGCGAAGCAACGAGGCCGGCCCGAATCGCGGTACGCAGCTTGCTTAGGACGGGGCCAATACTCATGAACGCTCGCTTCCCGATGCATGCATGGCCGCTCCGGCTAGTCGGCGCTCATTTCGGGCGCAGTACGCAGCGCAATCTTTGCGCTGCGTGGGCGCCCAAGTGAAACAGCACCTTCGCGGCCTGAGCAGCGGCGACGCTGAACAGCGATTGCAGGAACTCGGCCCCAACGCGTTGGGACCACCCAAACGCGCTCCGTGGTGGAAACGGCTCTTCAATCAGTTCAAGAGCGCGTTGATCTACCTCTTGCTGTTCGCGTTGATTGTCGATCTAATCACGTGGGTGCGCGGAGGGGCCACGCGGCTTCCCATCGAAGCACTGGCGGTTGCGGCCATTTTGCTGCTCAACGCCGGCCTCGGCCTGTTGCAAGAGTACCGCTCCGAACGCGCGCTCGAAGAATTGGCACGGCTCAGCGCACCGAAGGCCTGGGTACTGCGGGACGGCGTGCTTTCGCACTTGGACGTGTCGGTCTTGGTCATCGGAGACGTTGTCCGCTTGGAGGCGGGCGACCGAGTGCCAGCCGACGGTTTGGCGCAGAACGCGACGTTCATGCGCGTAGACGAGTCGCTCTTGACGGGCGAATCCGTCCCCTTGGACAAGGCCGCAGGCGACGAGCTGTTCAGCGGAACACTGTTGCTGCAGGGCAGCAGCGAACTGCTGGTGACTCGCACCGGCCCGGCAAGCGCGATGGGCCGACTCGCCGGTGCCTTGTCTGGGATCGAAACTGGGAAAACGCCGCTCGAACGCAGCATGGATGACTTTGGGTCTCGGATCGCTCGCTATGTGGGCGGGCTGAGCCTCGTGATGGTGGTCGGTGGCCTGCTCATCGATGGTGTCGGTCGCTTCGATCAGGTGCTGATGTTCGCCGTCGCGTTTGCGGTCGCCATCGTTCCGGAGGGAATGCCCGCCGTGGTCACGTTGGTGCTGTCATTCGGCGTGCAACGGATGGCTGGTCGAAACGCGGTGGTGCGGCGGCTATCCGCGGTCGAAGCCCTGGGCGCGGTCACTGTCATTGCCTCGGATAAGACTGGAACGCTGACCCTCAATCGAATGGCCGTGGGGGAGCTGAATGCCCCGGACGAAGACGAAGCTCTACGCGCCCTGGCACTGGCGAATGACGCCGATCATGCCAGCTCTGCAGGTGATCCGCTCGAGCGAGGCCTGTGTGAATTCGTGCAGGCGCGTGGTTCGGACCTGGCGGCGATTCGCAGCGCTCATCCCCGAGTTTCGAGTCGCCCGTTCGATCCGCGTTGGAAGTTCATGCGGGCGACCGTGGCGATGCCTTCCGGAGAGCTCAAGAGCTACCTGAAGGGCGCGCTGGAGGTCATACTCGAGCGGACGACGCTCACTGAGACTGACCGCGCACGCTGGCTGCAGAGTGGTCACGAGGCGGCCGAACGGGGCTTCAAGGTGATAGGCCTTGGATGCGCGGAGGGCGATCGAGAAGACAACCTGCAATTCTTGGGATTCGTGACGTTGTGGGATCCACCTCGTCCGGCCGCACTGGGAGCAGTACGCGACGCGCGCGCTGCCGGAATCGCGGTGATGATGCTTACCGGCGACCATCCGGCGACCGCGTTGGCGATTGCAGCGAGCGTGGGGATCGCCTCACCACGGGCGCTGACAGGCGCCGAGGTCGAACGAATGACGGACGACGAACTCGCGTCATCGCTGCGAGAAGTGCGGGTGTTCTCGCGCTTGTTGCCGGAGCACAAGCTCCGTATCATCGCGGCGCTGCAAGCGGCGGGCGAGGTCGTCGCGATGACCGGGGACGGCCTGAACGACGCGCTGGCCCTGAAACAGGCCGACGTGGCCGTTGCGATGGGGGAACGAGGCAGCGAGGTGGCTCGCGAGGTCTCGGATTTGGTGCTGTTGGACGATGACTTTGCGACCATCGTCGCGGCAGTCGAAGAAGGCCGTATCATCTACGAGAATCTGCTGAGCTTCGTGCGCTTCACGTTCTCTAGCAACGTGGCGCTGGCTTTGCTCGTATTGGGGGGCGCGGTTGGATCATTGATCTTGGGCTTGCGTGGCGCGCATGGCTCGTTGTTGTTGCCTCTGACCGCGCTGCAAATCTTGTGGATCAACTTTTTGGGCGATGGCCCGACCGCGCTCGCGCTCGCCATGGACCGCTGCCGCGGCACGATGCTGAACCCCCCTCGCACTCGCGATCGGTCTCTACTCGACGCCAAGACACTTCGTTTCGTGTCGGTCGACGGCTTCATGAAGGGAGCGGTCGGCCTCGGTCTGCTGGTGCTCATGCCGCGCTTGGGCAGCAGCCTGGCGGCGACCGGCACCAGCCTGTTCTTGTTCGAGTCGATCGCCAAGCTCCTGAGTGCGTACCCGGCTCGGAAGCTGGGGGCACGGCCAGCTCAGAACCCGTGGTTGCACGGTTCAGTGTTGATCGGTGTAGCGCTCGGATTGATGTGCGTCTGGTTTGCTCCGATGCGCGATGTCCTCGGCCTAGTGCCGCTTTCTGTGCACGAGCTGCTGCTGGTGTTTGCGCTTCTGATGGTCACTTGGGGTTCTGGAGAGCTGGCGGCCAGCATTGCTCGCCGCGTTCACCCAGAACCCACGCACACGGGTGACGTGGGGCACGCTCAGGGATGAACGATCAGCCCGAGCATCACAACCTCATCGTAAGCTCGTGTAGTCCAGACTCGAAGCTGTCGACAATCGGCAAGCCGCTGGCTCGGAAAAGCTTGAGCATGCGCCCGTTGGTCGCCAAAACCTGCGCAGTGAAGCCCCGAACGCCCTGCGCGCGTGCCAAACCAATCAGCCGAACGAACAGGGCCGTGCCGATCCCGCGACCTTGCCATTCGTCCCGAACCACCAACGCCACTTCAGCCAGGCCAGTTGCGGGCTCGACATCATAACGGGCCATTGCCAGCAGTTCTTCGACGTCTTGGTTGCTCGTGGCCACCAGCGCCGCGTTCCGTGTGTCGTCGAAGTCTGCGAGCATCGCGATTTCTTCACGCGGGTGGCAGTTTTTGTGGCCCATGAATCGCTCGTAAACGCTGTCTTTGGAGAGTCGATAGAACAGATCCTGCAACAGCCGTTCGTCCGTGACGCGCAGCGGACGGATGTGGATCACGTCCCCGTGACGCAAGCTCACGGTCTCGGAGCGAGCGCGAGAGAAGAAATGCGGTTCGCGCTGGTCTTGAAAGACATACTTCTTGAGCTTGGCTTGGCTCAAGAGCTCGCAGCGATGATCGGGGTGCGCGATGTCGATCAAGGACATGGCGCGTTCACGGACACTCTTGCCCCACAGATCGGCCACGCCGTATTCGGTGACTACGTAGTGAACGTCGCCCCGGCTAGTGACGACTCCGGCGCCCGCCTCGAACGTGGCTTGAATTCGGCTCACCTGACCATTCCGCGCGGTCGAAGGCAGCGCGATCACTGGCTTGCCGCCGGGGCTTCGCGCGGCGCCGCGGATGAAGTCGACCTGACCTCCGATCCCGGAGAAGAATTGACCCCCGATCGTATCGGCAGCCACTTGCCCCGTCAGGTCCACGGCCAACGCCGAGTTGATGGCGATCATTCGCTCATTGCGGGCGATGATCAATGGGTCATTGGTGAAGTCACTCGGTCGGAGTTCGAGCACCGGGTTGTCGTCGACCCAATCGTAAAGATGGCGCGTACCCATCACGAACGAGGTGACGATCTTGCCCGGCAGGAGCGTCTTCTTCTTGCCGGTGACGACGCCGCGTTCTACCAAGTCGATTACCGCGTCGGACAGCATCTCGGTGTGAATTCCCAGATCATGATGATTGACGAGGGCCGCCAAGACGGCAGAAGGGATCTGGCCGATTCCCGTCTGGACGGTTGCACCGTTTGGAACCAGGCCAG
>Ga0247769_1000092_pt1 | contig 16164 bp, 31 predicted proteins | sample UWRJL166409R6_FD_179942 | JGI IMG/M metagenome (GOLD analysis project Ga0247769, IMG submission 179942) | Plant litter microbial communities from Arlington Agricultural Research Station in Wisconsin, United States - UWRJ-L166-409R-6 | ecosystem: Environmental > Terrestrial > Plant litter >... | reverse complement strand
TCAGCAACCCCACTGGTGGCTTCCGACCCCGCAAATTCAAGCACTTCATCGAGGGTGGTGATCTTGGCAACCGCGAGGAGCACATCAACGCTCTCATCAGACAGATGAACTAAAAGGGGTCGGGGACTGCTGGGTTTTCTTTCGGACGTAACGGCTGCATGGGATGGACCTCGGCGTTAATTGAGAAGCCAAGATGGCCTACTGGGAATGAAATTTAGAGGAAGTTCTTGTTCTTACGAACATCTCGCAAGCAGACGTGACCTAGCCTACTCCCGTAAAACGTCCGGAATGCAGCCCAGAGTTCATGGATCATGTTGACTAAGATTCTATGTGTTCCTCGCGTAACCCCCCTGCTTTGATCGCAATTCGCTACTACAGCTGAAAGTCGTACACTGCCATGTTGGAACGTATACACGGCTCTCCCAACACTCAGACTTTAATGTCAAAACTGGTGCCACAACCACAACTGCTTGTAGCCAATGGGTTGTCGACGATTTTAAACTGAGAGCCGATCAGCTCCATAGTAAAGTCGACCTTGCTGCCCTTGAGCAGCTCCAACGACGGTGCGTCCAAGATGATCTTGGGGGCCTCCAGGTCAACCACCGCCGAGCCCTCGGGGGAGTACGTGAATATTGTGTCGTCGCTGCGTATGCCCGCGCCAGAATCATCCCCCGCCATGTCTGCACCTTCTGGGAGACTGTCTGGAAGTGTAACTAACTTCATGAGGTACTGAAAGCCGTGGCAGCCGCCGCTCTCGACCTGAATTCGTAGGGCGAGACGTGGATTTGCATCCTTGGTCATGATCTCCGAGAGCCGCTGGTGTTCAAGTGTATCATATTAGCGATCATTCTTTCTCCCGCATAGACTGCATGACAAAGGGTATCTGGGGCGGAGGCAAACCTTGGCCGCGCGTTGCGTAATCTCCAATGTCATCTCATTGCCATCATCGTCGTGCTGGGGGTTGAAGATGGCGTGGGTTGCTCTCCGCATACGCGTGGTGCTGAAGGAGCGGAGAGGGAACCTTGCTGCTGGTAATTGAAAGGCTTTCCGCGGGCTCTCGATAAACGGTGCGACAACGGTAGCCCTGCTCCGTGCGGCAGCTTGTGCTGCTGCGATCGCGGTGCTGTGGTGTGTGCGGCATGATGCGCGGAGGGGTAGGAGGAGGTCCAGGATGGGTAGAGCTGAGGTGACGGTCTGACGGCGCATGCTGAGCTGGATGAAGAGGCTTGCAGTTGTAGGGGGGTTGACGCAGCGTAATGAAGTCATCTTGATCGTGGTCTGGGGCCTACGTCTGGCTGTGCGCAGGGTCTTAGGGTGAGAATGCGGTGAGAATGTTTGCTCTTGTTGCCCACTTCCCCTGGCTCCGATGGAGGGATGGATGGGACAAGCAACAAAATTTCGGCATGATGTCAGCCGATCGGGTCGCGCTTGGCATCGGATTGCCCCGGCTCGAGGCTGACAAAGCAATGGGTTTGACCCCTGACCACCAGCAACAATATCAACAGCCACGGACGTCGCCACGCATTGGCAAGTAGATATCACTCGCGGCATTGCAGTTGCAAGCCTTGGGATGGCACGGGTTGAATCCGGTCTCTTCTCACGCCCTAGCTGAGAAACATCACAGATTTCGAGCAGACAACCATGACACCCCATGTCCAAGATTCGTATTGTACGTTTGATGTTTACAGTTCTGCGAATCACAGGTCAAACATCCTGAACAGTTCCCATGGTTGCTGCCAAGCTGTTAAATAATACACTATGTTATACTACATCAAGAATCGAATGGCTGTTGTCCAGAAAATGTCCCAGGCAGATCTCATATCGTCGGTGCTCAGCTCTGATTTCGGGTATACTATTCTGACCCATCAGGTGAATATGGAGAACAGCTGAGCACCATCCGTCGGGCAGGCCCCAGACTCGAGCCTGCCATTTCCAGGCAGGATACAAGTCCGGTTACCCTCGCTGACTGGAGCAAAAGCAAAGCTCAGCTGCCCGAGATAAGGAAACTGCTGACCCGAGCTCGTTGCACCGCCTGTGATAATCGAAGCATCAGTATTGACTCACCCTTCTGACTTGGGGGTGTGTCGGAGATTCTTACCTCCATCAGCACGGCCACCACACGAGAATAGCGTGACCGTGTCACCGGCATCACGCCGACCATCGAAACTGATACAGCCTTGTGTCTTTATAGGGAACCAAGTCAGCTTCGCTCCGCACTAGATCTTGTCAAAAACCGGCTTACCATCGTGCTGACGACTAATGTAGCTGGTTGTCGAGAGGGCGCGTTATGCTTTCCAGCCGTGATTATATCCCATTTCTCGTTGGGCGCCCCGGTACAGTCCACTAATGAGACTGGAATCAGGTTTTGGCGGAAGTCACCAGCGGTTGGGTCGATGAAGAGACACTGTCCGTTAGGGGCACGAATCGAGACGCCCGAGAATGCTCTGGTAGCAGTGGCATCGCGCTGGTGGGCCTCCGCGGCTGCTGACGGCTGTAGGACACCGCCGGCACCCGAGACGGGCACCGGGGCAGTTGGATTGGCAGTTGGGATGCCTCCAGGAGCCGCAGTAGTAAGAGGAACTGACGAGCTGACCTCTGAACCAGCAGCTGCTGATACTGCGCTACTCAACACATCGCTGCTTGACGTGACGCTGCTTGATGCAGCTGGTAGGCTGCTGACTTCGGCGCTGGGCACTGCCACCGCTGTTTGGGTCGTCCCGGTGGCTTTGGCAGTCTTTGTCTTCCCTCGCCTGGTTGTTTTGGTTCGTCTCCTTGTTGCGGTTTCTCCCTTGGTAGATGATGTTGCCACAACTTCTGCGGGCGAAGATGCCACAGCGCCTGCAGAAGAAGATACCACCGCTTCTGGTCGAGCGGATACCGCCACTGCGGTTGTTTCGCTTGGCACCACCGAGTCTGCAGCGCTGCTGCTAGGAGCTGCCGCACCGAGGTCGTTCCCAGGTACCACAGTGGTCGGCAACGCTGCCGGCGAGGTCTTGGTTATCTTCTTGGCCTTTTGGCCTCGGAATTTGGCCCCGAAAGCTCCTAACGTTCTCTTTGCGTCTATAGCTGGGGCAGTTATCGTGCGAGTGCGTTGAGTACAGCTCGTACTAGAACCGGCGCGGGGACTTGGAGATGGTGTAGCCCCCCTATCGGCGGAAGTTTCCGATTTCTCGGCCTCATCTCCAGCGTTGCCGGTGCCTGGTGTGGATGCTGCAGCGCCACCCAAGGTGAATGCTTGGTTTGGATTGCCAGACGCGCAGCTGGCTACATCGAGCACATTTCCATTCACCGTCAGACACGAGCCAGACTGGTTTTGAGGCTCGAGGGCAAGCGGACCAGCAGAACCATCGAAACCAAAGATCTGGGAGTCGGTCACCGCACCACCTACATTAAAATTTAGCTTCTGCAATCCACAAAAATCACGGCCCTCGTCTCAACTTACCTCCATCAGCTCGCCCACCACACGAGAAGAGCAACACCTGGTTCCCAGCGGCCCTCCTTCCGTCGAAGTTGAGACAAGCTTGGGTGAGTGTGCTTACTATGAGCATCACATTGTCCCCAGAAATGTGCGTGCCCTTGGTAATGATGTCCCACCCCTGGCCATCAGTGCCTCCACAATCGGCGACCTGAACGGGGGTCAAATTCGCTCGGAAATCTCCAGAGAGTTTGTCGACGAAGAGGCACTTCCCATCTGAGGTCTGTCCCCTTGGTTAGATATACACCCGCTTTCCACCTCTCAGGGCCCATACCTTGATCTGAACGTCAGAGAAGGCTCTGGTTGCGCCATTATCGCGCTGGTGTGCTTCCGCGGTAGCAGCCTCGTCAAGTGAAGAAACAACCCGCGGCGCAAGGGAACTAGCACCAGCTAGGGCAGCCCAGCCGAGAAGACAAGAGAGTGTAGTGGGCATAGTGAAGCAGGAAGACAAGACCGAAGTTGAAAAGAATGCGAGTCCTGCTTGCACAAAAGAACGAAAACCCGCTCAGCAGGACATATATATAAGCCCAAACTATGTTGAGCAAGAAAAATATGTTTAAAGGAGCGAAGTTGGAAGGGAAAGGGAAGCAATGGAAGACAACGAAACTACACGTAGCTTTGAAGCATGGTCGCCAGTAAGCCCAAGAAGCAACAGGGAAGGACAGCAAAGCTTGACCAGCTGGGCACATCGTCTACTTATTCCTCACGATACACCGGTAGCCTCCTCACCGCGGGCTCGCCCCCCACCCCAACAGTCAGCTCCAGTCCGGGAGGCCGAGGTGTGCCGCGTAGCCGCTGGGCGGGAGAAGGACAGGGCTAAGTCTGGATGTGGCCTACTCGAATTAGAGCAGAGCCAGTCTGAGAGGTTCCCTGTGGTTTCATACTTCACCTCGATCGGGTACAAGCTTGCGTGCATAACCGTTTCGTTTTCCTTCCTGGGACGGGAGTCCAGGGAGAGCGAGAGCGGACACAGGGGCCCACTGCTACGTCAACAGCCCTCGTTGAGTTCGGCTGAGTAGCAGCGAGCCATCGAACCCACGCGGAATCATGCGACAGGGAGTGTATACCTCGTAGTGGCTCCTTCGTAATCGAGCAGGCAGCCCCGCTATATTCGGGAAGCGCCTGGGGAAACCTTTCTTACAAAAGCGCCGTGGTGTAACAAGCTGCTGTGTTACCAGGTTTGGCGGGGAGCTGGGGTCAGAGAATCCTGAGGCTCGAAGATTGGAAAGGGGTGGCCATGTGGTTGAAAACCGACCAGATGGTGGAATGCCCATCCCTACGGTGCATCTCGGGGATCCCGCTGATCAGAGAATTCCCCGGTCCTCGGGCGCTGAGGTACCCCAGTGGCGGCTTTGATGTGGTCATGGAGATCTGGGGGTGTGCATGAGGCGGGATCGTGAAACGAAGCTCGTGAGAGGCCGTGCCAAGACCGGAGTGGTGCGGGCCAACTACCCCAGACTTGAGACGAGGACCCTTGACCCGCTTTTGCCCCTCCATTTAATTTATCAGGATTTCAGCATCAAGAAGGGTTCATCGCGGACATGAGGTGGTGGGCCTGAGATCATCAAGCCAGCTGATTGCTCTGTGTAGATCGCTGAGCTCTAAGCGCCTGGCGATCGAAACTGTTGGTGCCCGTCTGGCTGTGGAGATTTGTGTAAGGGGGCATGTATATGATGTATTTCAATCCTAACTGTGGTGATTCCGATTCCGATTCCGATTCCGATTCCGATATCGAAAGTCGCAGGAAGCCTCACATCGCGATAGCTTTGAACAGACCTTATATTACACGGCTGAATGTTTCCATTCCCTGAAGCATATTGAGGGTTTGAGCGCTAGTGGTTGGCATCACCTCAGAAGCCTAAGGGGTTTGAAAGATGCTCACCTACTCAGAATGGCTGAGGTGCTCCTAGCAAAGCAACAACATCGGGACAAGCATGACGGGTGCACCGACTGTATGAACGTTCCGGGTCTAGCCCAGAAATAGAGGTGTTCGCGATCGAGCACTGCAACCCTCCGATGCCAGACATTCCCCATGTCTCAGTTATTCCACCCGGCGACCAGTGACATCCGGGCTCTCTTCGTCAGTGAAGGGTCTACCACCGTGTATACCAAAGTCACTCAGGTGAGAGGCCACTTTCGCCAGGTGCGCCAGGCCGACGCGGCCGGCAATAGTGCTAAAATTTTGCGGAAATGTGACCAGCATCCTCGAAAGCTCCGAACAGCATGAATTGTGACAGCTCTTGTGAACCCATTGATTTGAACCGAAATGTATTATTGGGTTGGTCTATACTTGATCGGTTGGGTTGCTCCTGCTCCGGGAAAGGACCCGCCGCTCTGCCCGAACTTGAAACCGAAAGTCACGGGCATCAGGGTTAGGGTATTGCACTTCGAGGGCCAAAGCCCTAATTCAATCCCCGCCGCCAAGAGTTCCATCCACCCAGTAATTTTCTCGACTTCGACTTCGACTTTGATCGTCATCCCACCTCAACTGGACCATCAACCCAATCACCTCCGCCAATAAGCAAAAATATCGCCAAAATGCCTGGAGGTATCGGAGTTCGCGATGTCGATGTAGGTTCTCACCGCTTTCCGTAATATCGCTTCTGCGGCCGAGGTCTCGAGGGCTCTCGAGCTGTCGAACGCCACAATCAATCTCTTCCAAGCAGTGTTGAGTCGGTCGACGATGATGCACCGCCGGGCAACCGGGCAATGAGAAAGAATATGGGAGCAGGCGCGAGGGGGTCGAAAGACCTCTGACGACGGAATCATGCTAATTGTGGTGTTTCTCAAGGCCCACAAGTTTGTGGCCGCATATGCCGCTTTCTTGAAGAGGCAGGGCAAGCTGCCCGTTCCCGGTAAGCTAACTGTGCCTTTGCGCACTTGGATCGCTTCTTTTGACATCAGCTAACATGTGCCTCCATAGGTTGGGTTGATACTGTCAAGACTGGCCCCGCCAAGGAGATGCCCCCCCAGGACATCGACTGGTTCTACGTCCGCGCCGCCTCAGTCGCCCGTCACGTCTACTTGAGGAAGACCGTCGGTGTTGGCCGCCTCCGCAAGGTTCACGGCAGCGCGAAGAACCGCGGTTCTCGCCCCTCCAAGCACGTCGATGCCAGCGGCAGCGTCGACCGCAAAATCATGCAGGCTCTCGAGAAGATCCAGGTCCTTGAGCAGGACGAGGAGAAGGGCGGACGTCGCATCACCCAGCAAGGACAGCGTGATCTTGACCGTACGTCTTTCAATCAGGAATGCAATTATCTCGCTGACACGCACATGCAGGCATTGCTCAGACTGTCGCCGAGGCTGAGGATGAGGAGGAGGAGGATGACGAGTAAATTATCTCTTCCGGGATTCAATGGGGCGCTTGGGGTCCGAGGGTCTAAGGAACTACGAGTTATGGATTTAGATTCCCGGTAGCATCAGGGTTTGGCGTCAAAAATGGATTGCTGTCTTGCTTCTTGATGCCCCAATCCCCGAACGGCAACCGTCTTTCGAGAATAGGATGATATACCCCAGTCTTTCCGGAATAGGAACGATACGAGTGACTGCTGTGTCTGTCTCGCTCTTTGCGAAGGCATACTGAGGGCAGCGGTCAAAGTCTGTCTCCGGGTTATTTTCCCAGCCCCATCTTTCGAATACGCCTGGGACACGAGCACATACTCCTTCGTCGTTGTCTCTATTCACCACCCCAGGCGCGGTTGTAACTTTGAGCGAGCTATCACACGCGTGCCTCGCGCCTCGCGCCTCGTTCTAGCAGATATTACTGCCGTTGACGGACTATCCCGACCCTCTCGTACGCGGCCCAGCAAGGGCCAGGAAACTGACCGCCTTCCGGCCTCCAGCTTGCTCCTCCTTCTATTCCTCTCGTTCTATGCTCTCGGCCTGCCTGCCTGTCTCACTTCCACACGAGCATAAACGTCTCCTGTTGCTCGCTTTAATTTCGCCCTCTGCTCCAAGACCTCACCGCGAACACTACCTCTTCCAAGACAGACCGAGAGTTGGGACTTGGATGGACAGTACTCGCCGATGTCGATTCCCCTAGAAGGTAAGCACTAGCTCTACTTGGCCTATTCAGTCGCTTGCCTCTCTTAGTTCCTTCCTTCCCACTTCGTCATTACGTCTAGTCCCTTGCACCTTCTTCTTTGCCACAATCTCGAGCTCTTGTTTTTCGGGGTGGGATTTGGCAGTTGCTCTGACAATTATTGCCAAATAAAGGAAGGAGTAGCCATGTCTAATCCAACTACTGGAAGAGAGCGCAACCTCGCCGAAGAGGCTCAAGAGGTTCAAGAAGCTCGCAATAGGTATGTTCCAGGTCAACGTAGCCGGTGCGGACGATTCTGACAACGAGGAAGGAGCGGGGACATCCATCTATACCGCGATGGGGGCAAGATTCATGTTCTCCGCAGTCTAGCCATCGTCAACGTTGGGAAGAAGAGCACGAGAGCGACGAGCGGCACCATAGTCTCAGAGCTCGATCCCGGCATCCGGATGGTGTCACTGAGCGGATGGGTCGCCCCCAAGGATATGTCTCCATGGGTATTGAACCCTGAAAAGTATACAAATCTCGTTAGGGAAGTCTCGACATCTTATGGATTTAACCTTCTGGCCCACAAGTTTGACAATGGCTACAAGAAGGCAGTCCCGGAACATAGGGGACGCTACCGGGCTTCCGAGGTGGTACGTGGTGCCTGAATTAAAATAACGAAATGCTGTAAACAGTCACTAACAGTCTGGCAGGAGAAAAAGCTGAGTTTGTGGTGGGTGCGCAAAATTCTCAAAAATGTACTGCACACCAGAGACATTACTCGGATGCATGAGATCAAAGGCGTCGAGCTTCCCGCCCAGATGAGGACAGCGACAATATACCTGGATCACCGACCGTGCACAAACGTAAATACATCCTTCATCCCGCTCCTGAGTCATTAAGGTTAACCCTCTTCATAGTGCATGGACTTCCTGGAAATGCTTCGGAGGGTGACGGGGATTACCTTCACCACGAAGACAACGCCATACCTTGTGAAAGGTGAGCGTATCAAAGCATCTTCCTGGACCCTGGGCAAGGAGGCTGCAGCCCACCATACCGCGAGAAGCCATAAATCGCAGACGGCAAATCCCGTGAAGCCGGGAATCCAGTATACCGATGCACCCAAGAGGGTATGTGCCAATACTTGTTGCGCAGCGTGTTTTTTGGTTGCCAAGAATGCTTGATATGTTGTTATGTCCCTGATGTTTTGATACTTGAGCACCGCAGTTATTCTACAAGAGCGTTTTCGGCTTCTTTTCTGCCATACCGACGCCGTACTAATAGTTGGCAGTGGGAATTCTTGGGAAACTGCTCTAAACCTAAGAACCAAGAGAATGCTCTCCACGATGCTGCCCTGTTTCTGCAGCACGAGCCGACGAAGAACTCTCCAGTGCGGCGGATTAAGGTCAATTTAACGCCACTAGAACCCCCCAAGCGCCTGGAATATTCCAAGGTGTCGGTCACATCATGTAGCTCCATCGCGGGCTCAGCGTCTGCTGCCGCGGAGTCCCAAGGCTCCCTGAGCGGTGTCAGAGCCCGCCTATTCGGTGGAACCAAATCCAAGCTTGATCTCGGCAAGTACAGGTACCAGCAGCCATCCAGCGCTGATCAGCGAAAGGGTGTTGTCAAAGGTGGTGGAGCCAGCCGCAGGAACATGAAGCTGTTGCGCCGCAGCACCTTCAAAAAAGCGGTGGAGCGACACTATAGTCAACTCCGGTAAAGGTTTACCCGTTGTTTCTAATGATGGGACGTCAGGAAGGTGGTGTGGAGGTCATCCCGAGCAGGGGTGATGTGTGGATTTGATCGAGCTTGCTGCTGAGCTATCGATGGCATCCGGCAACCAAATGCGGGACCAATACTCTGGTATTCGTGAGCATTGGTTAGCTGTGGAGAGACTGCGGCTGTGTTTCACTGGTCGTCTACATGTGTCCGTCCCACACTTGATTTGTGTGGCAAGATGTTCTGTGTGCCGGAGATGTACATATGTAACCTAGCTTACAGTGTCTGCACTTCTCTCTATGATGAGTACTGTACCTCAAGACCGAGATTCCTGAATGGCTCGTCCAACCGGTGCAGATCCACCCCTGAGCCAAGACTGAAAATCAGCGACTTGATACGACCTTCCCAGAGCAGCCCAATCCGAAGATTCTGGTCGAGTCTCGCCTTAAACACCCCCAAGAAATTTTCCTTGTTGGAAGGTGTCTCAACAGCTTCTAGTTCGGGGCTATCCAACCGCCATTCCAGCTTCGCCTGAAAACTTCGCTCTCCTATCCTCGGTTTCTCATGCGCTTGCTTCGCCTCAGGAACGGCCTCCGGGCCGAGCAGGAACCCAGCTGGCCTCCGATTGCTCCACAATTCCATACCTACTGCCCAATCACTCTCATAGCTGTATACGTTGAACTCCATCCTCGTTGCCAATGAGCAGTAGTCCTTGGCCAATACGGCATATGTCGCATTGATATTCCCCATTAGGGGGTTGATGGTCAGCGTTGCTGTCAGGGGCGTTCCTCGGTGTGTTGGCAACGTAGCGAAGCGGGCTCCAAGTGACATCCCCCCCGATTTGTTCAAAGTACCGTAATACAGTTCCCCGCCAGCGCTGAAGCGGCCATAGATAGGTTCCCTTTCCACAACTTGGCTACTGACGCTGCTCTCGCCGGCTGGGGTGGCCGGCGGGATGACAGATTGTGCGGAGGCATCGCCGCCGAAGTTGTAAAGACCTCGGACGCCAAGGAGTCCGCCATCACTTGACACAAGGCCTTCGATACCGTACTTTCCTCTGTCATACTGTACTAGCCCCAACACAGTGCCGCCATTCCGCAGGGACTGCTCGCTCACGGCGGACAGCTGGACTTGCAGTGTTGGGCTCAGACGTTTAACCACAAGCCCTTCAAGAAGAGACTGTGGGAGGTACAGTCGCCCATAGAGGAGCGAGTGTCTTTTTCCATTCTGCGCTTGATTGGTACCGATGAGAGTTTTCACACCAGACACTAGAGACGCCAGTCCAGGTCGTGGCACACCTAGAGGGAACAGGGCTCGTCCACGCCGGCCCTCCGTTGTTGTCGTGACGGCGCCAAGCTCGTGTAGCTCGCGGTACGACCGCAAGAGTGCCGGGAGCGGTATACGGTCGGACCGGGCGGCGACACCGGTCAGGGGCACCGAGCTATGTAAGTAGGAGATGGAGCCATCGACGACGCCCACGCTTCCGAGATGATAGCTTGTTGCGAAGTGGGGGGTTGCGAGCGAGGAGAGGGATAGCCGGAGCCCGAGAGGAATCGGGAAGTCGATGAGTTCTAGCACATGGGATGTCAGACTCGGATTGCGTGGACAAGAAGGGGGGGAGCTGACCCCTTGCCGTCGCGTTCAGCTCCTTATACGTGTTGTCTTCATTCCAGCCAGTCGCGCTATAGAAGGCATTGGTAATGTAATGCATGAACTCGCGCATCCTTTCTCGTGGGTTCGGTCTCGAGAGGTCAGCATGCTGTGTCACCTTGGTCTACGCATCCTGGGGAGGCTCTGCGGTCGGCAAATTCTGCAGCTTGGAACAGATCGGACTCAAGATTTGGGAGGGCGATCAAGATGCGCGACGTTGAACTGGGTCAATGGGTCCTGGTCAGCTGCGTGCCCCACAGTTTCATGCCTGCCGGGAGCTGTGGATTGGTGGGCCGAACTGGCTTACAGGGGTGGAGAAGAGCCCCTCCCCCGCTTTTGCGTCGCACATCGCGCGAACCGCGGGGAGATATTCGTTTTATTTTTTGAGCTTCTACTCCGACCTAGATATGTTTTCGTTCATCCCGAATTGAATTCCGTCACCCTCCCAGTAATTGGCTAGCATATATAAGGTACACATGACCGAATACCGCGGCATCCTTCAGACCGGATTAATATCGCGCCTTCATGGAAGAGACGTGACCCCGCCATTTGAATTCAGCCCTCACTTGGAGCCCTCCTCGCCGAAGCTATCGCGGCCGCCCGCGAAGACCTGGTCGAAGTCGTACTCAGACCACCGGATGTTGGGGTTGAGGCCGGCAAACTTCCACACGCCGTCAACCTTGCGGTAGTAGTGAGTGTTGTGGCTGTGGGCGTGGCCCTTGACCTTGACTGTCGAGAGACTTGCGTCGGTGTAGACCTGGTGCGGCACGCGCAGCTGGTGGTAGCCGATGACTTCGGTATCAGACACCTTCTCCCACTTGCTGGCACCTCCGATGAAGTGCTGTGTGCGCAGGAGGGGGTTGCCGAGTACAGATGGGTCCGAGATCATGCCAATGAACTCCTCGGCGGGCATCGCCTCCCAGAGCTTGTTGAGGAATGAGCGGTAGTCAATCTACATCGTTCACTCAGTCAGCTACGGTTTCCCCACGAGAGGCGGATTACACCGATGTCAACATACCCGCAAAGTGGGAGCAATGCACTTCCGCAGCCGATCCCAGTCCTTCGAGTCGTAGCTGTCTGCCCACTCGAAAGCCGCCTCGGTCAGACCGAGGTAGTCTAGCGGTTGTCTTGTCAGTAAATGTAACGCTGTAAAGGACAACAAAAGACGAACCCTCGAAGGTGATAGTTCCCTTGTACTCAGTAGCCATGGTGTACGCTGGAGTTGTTCCAAGAATTGGTTTTCGACGTTGCGATCTCACAGAGCCTTCTCGTGAGGGGTAGATGCGGCTGGAAAGGAGGGGAAGATCAGCGGGCTACTTATATCTCACCTCTCTTCGTACCTGGCCCCTATTTTCAGAGACCTCCAATAAGTAGCGGCTGCCTCGGTAGCGCCCGGCTGAAACGGTCAGGTTGCACGGGTGACCGGTCTTGGTTCCCCAGGACGGAGTCCGGAGTTTAGTGGGGATGTGCGTTGATCTTGACGGATTGATCTAGTGAACCACGCCGGCGCGGGACTTGCGCCTCTCCACGTGTGCACCAGCCGAGAGATATTCAGAAGCCGGGATGCTGATAGGGGGGCTGGGAATGGCACCAAAGACCCATCTGAGTCGTGCAGTAAGCTACATAGGGAGGCTGGAGCTCGATGGTGCTTTTTGATGTTTTTCGGTACCGGGTGCTAGACACCCAAGATGTGTCTGTGTCCCTTCCGGTCGAGCCGTGCCAGCGGGTGCTGATACTCGCTTGGGCGCCGCCCGGTCGCAATCTTTAAAACGGAGCGGCGCGCCCAACATTTCCCGGCCGTGTCGGTAGTCATCCGAACCATCTCCCATGCCTCCGGGCGTCGCACGCGTGGCTGAGCCGTCGCGGTTAGTACACCTCTATACAAAAGACCATGTCCTGTATGATGCTGTTCAAGAGATCTAGAACGAAATGAGCACTTCTATTGACTACACAGGCCGTTCCACGCATTTCCGCGGCGTCCTTCAGGACGAAGCACACCGCCATTCGCAAAACGAAAGCCGCCTGAAGCCACCGGCAGCCACCATCACTCGGCCTGGCACGCATCAGGCCGCCATACTACCCAGCATCACTCCATTCGCTCCAATCATCGTGTCACTGTCGCTTTCGCTTTCACTCAATGTGAAGACGTCGGGTTCGCTGTCGTCGGGGATCTCTATAGGCTCCGTTGCAGATCCGGAAGCTGCCGAAGACGACCTTAGACCCGCCCGCCGCGTCTGAACCCGAGGGCCAGGCAGGAGCATCAGCTTTTTTGCTCCACCACTTGGCTTTGTTTTTCTCCTAGCCACTTGAACCTTGTCGACTGGTTTGGCCGGTTGGGCGCCCCATCGCCTAGCGATCTCGTTAAGTTCGCCCCAAATGCTACTTCTCGCAACCTCGCGGCTTGTCCCCTTATGGAGGAGTTTGTCGTAGTTCGTATGGCGGTGGCGGATATGTGCCCTCACGGCGAGCTTGACCTTCTCCTCGAGATCCACAGTGCCGGTCCTGCCTACTCGTCCGCTGCGCTTCTGAAGCGCATGCTTCAGAATCTGAGGGATTTCGTCGCGCGGCGCTTTAGGGAAGAGCCGTGTTAGAGCTGCCTCGAACTGGTCACGGACAGCGTCGTCTCGTCTCTGCACGGCATCTGCTCGCTTGGCGGCCGTCGCTCGATGCTCCACTACCACAGCGTCGTAGACCCACTTGGGACACCGAATACCGAGTGTCTGTTTAGCCTTGTTGACCACTACGTAGACAGTGTGGCCTGCTTCGCGGGTCTTGAGCCGGCAGTTCTTGGTGATGTAAACGTCTGGGCGTATGTCAGTCCATTCATTACCTCTCCAATGCGCGTCGAGCACCAGTTCTGCTCACATACCTCCTTTGGGCACGAAGTGGTAGCCGTGAGGCATTGGGGAGAAGAACCTAACCTCGGGTTCTTCGGAGTCCCGTCCAGCCATTTTGAGCAAGAGCTTGTTCTCAATCCTGTCGCGAAAAAGCCAGGGCAGTCGATGTGCAGAACTGATAATGGCCTGGTAGATGAGATGAGACCTGCACCTGAACTTGCGCGGCGTGCAATATACCTTTTGTAGGTTCCACCTCGAGGGCAAGCCCGAGCATTTTGGCAGGCCAACAGCGCGGGACAACTTTGTCGGATTGGTTCAAAGAGGAAGAAAGAGCATGATTTGGCTTTATCTTCCTCTGAATTGTCGATTTCCGATCAAGCTCAATAGGGCGCTCGTGCCTCAATTGACATGCCGACTGTCTCCACACGGCCAGTCCCGCATTGTCGTCGCTTCGTCATTCATCAAAGACACATCATGCGCCCAACACTTGGTCTATACGGAGTTGACACCCGCCAAACATAAGCCCCAGCCACCGAAACTCCTCTTGACGGTAGTATCTTACCTTCAACCATAGTGCGAAGCCGCGACCAAAGAGTCGAACCCACCAGCGTCAAAGAGCTGTTGGGCATTACCATACTCCCAGGACTTACCCCTTTTGAATCATACCCCTACAAACGCATATCCAGCCTCAACGAAAGCAAAAGTAACATTCCACACACAATAATAAAAGACTCGAAATGCATCGCTGTAGGTATGCGCGGTAGCACCTGTCTATGTGGTAGTGGGCTCGATGTTCCAGACCGTTCAGGTATGGCCTGCGACCCTATTGCGCCGGTGGACGAGACCTTTTCTTTGGCCGTAGCCTTTCGTAGTAGGTCATGATATCCTGAATTTGCACGGCTATTTAGATGTGCTTCACCTTTCGACTTCTTCTGTGTGTTTTCTTCAGGCGCAAGATATAACGCCGCTGGAGTAACGACCTGCAGGATTCGTAGATGACATCTTTCAGTAGAATGAGGATGATTGCGACTTCGAGTGGGATGGCTATCTTCCAGCTTCATGGGAATCAGCAAGCGGTCAGCTGGAGACAATGTGAGGACGGCCTTACAAATAGCCAATGTCGTTCTCAAGGATGTCAAAAGGGCGGAAATTCTGGCCAAAGTATCCCGTAAGGAAGGTCAATGGTAGGAAAATGATGGTCGCCACAGTCAGCTGTTTCATCGACTCGTTCTGGTAGGCTGTGACGGTGTTGAAGATCAATCCAATCATGCCGTCAGCTGAACTCTTCAGCTGGTTGAGGGATTCGGTGATTAGAACGCAGTGATCTAAGACGTCGCCTAGGTATGTATACGTCATGGGGGTTATTATTATTCCTTGACTTGGGTCTTGCAGCTGGTGCATGGCCATGTCCTGGGGTAAGGTGCTCTTATGATCTCGCAGGGTGTTGATGAGGTTGACAATAGGATTGATGAAGCTGAGCATCTTATTGATCTCGGTGATGACAATATAGAGGCTTTTCGTATGGTTAAGGTTCGGCCTTGTCAACACATCAAGCTCCAAGTCGCCAATCACGTCGCCGTAACAAGCAGTCACAGGGATAGCCAGATCAATGATGGCATCAATAATTGCCTGGCCAACCATGGATGCATCGCAAGACCTGTAAAAGATGCCGGTCAGCATGAGACCTCAACTAAAAGCCCCGGGTGTGTGCATAGGTGAGGACATACTGCCGAATTATGGTGTCGCTTGTTTGCAGGCGGCGTATAATCGGCGCTTCAACATCTTGCGCTGACAGCTCAAAGAAGCTGATGATGGTATTGTCCTGGGTGATGAACATAGACACCTGTTCGCAGGCGACCGCGAGCTTTTTACTGCTCAGAGACGAGTGCTTTTCCATGAACACGGTTCGAGGATCGTTCGGCGCTGCATGGTATCTCTGTAGCGTCCGAAGCTCGTTCGGGTCCGGCAGGTCGGAAAATCCAGTGGGCTGAGTCTTGAGTCGACTTTCGAAACCACCTGCAGAAACCTGGTCACCAGAGCCAAGCTCCGTCGTTTTCCCCCTTTTCAACCGAAATACTCTCTGCAGTCTAGCGGCGAAGTCCTTTCGTCGCTGTCCTTTTCTTGTGCCACCTTCACTAGCATCACCGGCCGTATCCGCGTCCGATTCGTAGCTTTCATCACCGGAGTCCTCCGGATCGTAACTGTGGACGAGTTTCTGAAGGGTCAAGACAAGAAAGGCGTGCGTTGGGAACCTGAAAGGTCAGTCTCAGATCACGACTGTCCGTCCCCACGGAGGGAAACGACATACCACTCGGCCTTTGTCCGGTTCCTTGTGTTCATAATGTCCTCGATTGCCAAACTATGCAGATTCTTGTGTTGACCGAGGGCCTGTATGACATCCCAGCTCAAGCCGTTGACGTTGATCCACCGGCACTTGGCCCATTCCGGTTGCGGTTGCC
>Ga0247769_1000091_pt1 | contig 16168 bp, 9 predicted proteins | sample UWRJL166409R6_FD_179942 | JGI IMG/M metagenome (GOLD analysis project Ga0247769, IMG submission 179942) | Plant litter microbial communities from Arlington Agricultural Research Station in Wisconsin, United States - UWRJ-L166-409R-6 | ecosystem: Environmental > Terrestrial > Plant litter >... | reverse complement strand
CTGTCCGAGTCGACCACAACCGCCGAGCCATACGACGCCAGTCCTCCGAGCGGGCACATCTCGTTTGTAGGGGAGCGGAGGAACTTGTCCAAGTAGTAGATAAACTCCTCTCCTTGAGGCATGCCGGCCAAGGTGCCATTCCACCGATCAGCGAGGCAGGAGCTGCGTTTCTCGACACAGCACCCAGGCACAGGATCGAGCCACTGGAAGAAGTCATCGATCCAGCTTGCCGTAGGTGAAGCGATGTACGAGACCTCTGGGCGTTTCCTCTCTTGCTCGAGAACGTTGGTAAGGGACAGCTGTTCGCAGGTATTAAATCGAGCGCAGATTTCCTCCTGATGCTTCCTCTGCGTGGCGTTAAGCTCTCTCGTGACGAAGTAAACGGGCGGGCCCGCGTCGAAGTAGTCGTACAAGTCGTTGAAGTAGGGAATCAAGTATGAATCGTCTGGAATGGCCACACGTTGGTCTAGGCCTAGCTCTACTTCGGGGACCAAGGCGAGGCCGGCTGCAAAGATGCCAAGGAATGCCATGACAATGACCGCCTTCGTCTTCTTCCCCAGCAGTCGTGGGGCATAGGTCTTGCGGATGAACTGCTGAAGCAGGCTCTCCTCGGGCGCTTCATAATATCTGGCCCCGGTGCCATTGCTACTGCTCAGGTGGATCCTGGCAGACTTCACCTGGACGCAAGGGAAGCAGTCCGCTCGCGAGTTCTCGACCCTGATCTGGTTGAGCGTCAGGACCGAAACGAACATGGTAACTTGGAGAATTGCGTTGATGAAGACAGCGCCAGCAGCATAGATTGCGAAGTTCCTGACGGCAGGCATACCGACAAAGGCGCCCAATGCGAACGAAATGGTCTCGGTTATGGCCGAGAAGAGGATAGACGGACCCATGCGCCCAAGCGCCTTCGATATCCTGACCTCCACGACCTCGTCTGGGTGGCTGATGTTCACTCGCTCGAACTCGTGAACAATCAGGAAGATGTTATCGACGCCGACGGCTAGGACAATGAAGGGGATGACGTCGACAATGATCAGCGTGGCCCGGAGACCTGCCCACGAGAAGAGGCCAATAGATGCGGAAATGGACATCAGCACGATCAGGATGCCAACCACGCCGAGTGTGAACTTGGACTCGACAAGGGAAACTGCTGGGTTACGGAGGAAATCCCGAAAGGACAGCGTCGTGGTCCCCAAGGCGATCGAGGCGTACAGAAACATGATAATGTAGCTGATGACGATGATCTTGGCGTCTGTGTTGGTGGATTTGTTCAGCTCTTGCTCAAGACTGATTTCAGTCGAGAATGAAAGCCGAAGACCGCGATGCTTTGCCTCCTCCTGCAGGCCTAGGATCCTATTCTTCAAGGCCTCCTCCCAATCCTTGGCGCGGTCCAGCTCCGGGGAACCCTCGGCGTGGTTGTTGAGGACCCATGTGACAGTCATGGCAACAGCGTCGGCCGGATCTCCGGTTTTAGAGTAGCCGCCCAGGATCATATTCGGCTGCAGGGGCTGGCCATATCCGGGTCTACAATCGACGGGAGCGTCGGCGCACGTCCGCAGCCGGTCTTTCCAGCCGTTTGGGCTAGCGGGTTTGGCGTCGAAGTAAGCCGAGACCGTTTGAACAACACATGCGTCTCCGGTTGGTTTGAGGCAGAGGTCATCCAGCGAAAGTTCGAACTTTCTTCCACGCAATTCCCGAACGCTCTTCTCAACCGTCTCCCACCAGACAATGGTGTCGTAGCTCAAAACTGGGCCCGGGCCAGAGGGAAGGGTATCGTTGACAAGGAATACTTTCTCGGCTCGATAGAAGGGCCCGAAGTTGGAGTCAAAGAAGGCCTTCTCCTGAGCTGCTGATGAAGTGGGACTCACCCACAGACGGGCTGGATCTTGCTCAATTTCAAAGTAGAACCACCCACAACTGAGAACCATAACAAGGATGACGCTGATCATGATTGTGATGGCCGGGAACCTGGCTGCGGCATGTCCTAGCCGACTGAAGGCGGTGTCGCACCAAGTGTTGACGATGTAGGTCCTTTGCGGACGGTCGAGCATGGCGCCATTCCCAGTGAGATCTCCTTCGTCTTCATCGTCGCTCGGAGCAGCGTCAGTCAGCAGACGTAAGCGCTCACTCCTACGCTTCGCATGGCGCCTCCAGGCAACATGTCCGACAATCACCACGGCGGATGAGAATAGCAAGACGCTGTAGGTGAAGAGGGAAGCGAATGAGAGGCAGGGTAGCTTCCCAACGTAGCAGGAGCCCCCCCCATCTTCGACATCAGGAAGGGTCGGACACACAGCGAGGCAGTCGACACAGGCGCAACGAAAGGTGGGATCCTCGTCGTTGCACTTCCTCGCCGTCGCTGGGCGGGCGCCCATGCCTGGCTCCGGATATTCACCCTCGGGGAAGTTCATCTGAAACGGCGAGCCTCCTAGGCGCTCCTGTCCCAGGAATGTCAGCATCTGCGTGTAGTTCTTGGCCCCTCCGCCGATCAAGTCCATCGCCCTCGAGTTTGTAGGTCCGAACTTGACATCTTTGCAGCTGTCGTAAAAGCCAGTTCCAAAGTCGGGGTGTACGAGCTGGTCTAGCTCGGTCACCAGCGTCTTGCCGCCCTTCTCCTGCGTCCCTGTCACGTTGACGAACAGCGACTGATCAGGCGAGCATGTGAAGGTACAGAAGAGATTGTAGAAGTTGTCCTTGCACGCCGGACACGCGGAGAGGAGCTGGTTCGGCGTCCCCAACGATTTTTTCAGGGTCTCGACCTGCTCGGCAAGACAGCACACAGGCCCGGTACTCCATTTCGGGCCGCAGAGGTCCACCAGCCGTTGCCGGAGGTCGTCGTCGGGTTCTTCGGCAGGGCCGTTATCGGGGCAAGGAAGTTGGGAACCAAACAGAGTCTTGGCTCCGCAGTGACCCCGTATGGCGCAGCGGCCGGCTTCGTGCTTCGGAGTAAATGGAGATTGCTCGGGCGCGGCCGAGGCTGCTCCCGGGCCAGCCAGGAGAAGCAGGCCGCCAGATGCGACAAGCGACGATAGCTTCCTCATTGCTTGGAAGCGGTTTGCCGCTCAGCGGCCGGAACTAGCGGGTTTCGTGAAATATATTCAGCGTCGGGTTGTATTTGTATCAGTGATTTTGATGGTGTTTTGGATGTTATGCGATCTTCGGGGTGCGCGATCACGACGATTGTGGTTGGGGATTTGAGTTGTCGGTGTTTGTTGAGCAGGAGTGTGAGATGAGGTGGGAACCGGGAAGCGACGAGCTCGCCTTGCCTGGGCTGGGGTGTGTTGTCATGCGTCACAAGCAGCAGCCCCCTGCTCCTCACGAAGCTGGAGCGTCCTCCAATTGGCCGACGTGTCCGGGGAAGGCCCACAGATTGCCTGTTCCTCGGGCTGTGGCCCGAGCTCTGCTCCCACTTCCAGGCCAGAAGCCGAGCTCCCCCTCCGTGACTGCCGCCAAGGCTTTACAGACGTCTCTCGTCTCTGTTACCAGCCACCCTCCGATCCAACCAAACTAGGACATCAATACCTCTATACCGGCCCACTTCTAAACACCGTTGCTTCTCTGACAAATGGCCAAACCAGCCGGAACACTCAACCAACCCCCCTTTCCAAAGCTTATCTCCAAGCCACTACGTGCCCACGGCGGGCGTTGAGATGGATTGGGGATCCCACTAACATCTCACCGCAGACTTTTAGTGCAAACATGCTAGTGGGAAGCTGACCCGTTTTCTCCTCCACATACCGATACAAGCCGGCGCCTCTAGCGCATCGATGCTAAGAACGACCCCGTAATTAGTTACAGGAAGATCGCCTTGGCTCTGCCATAGGCTATCTAACAAGCTGTACGAGGCATGCTCGGGGTCCTGGGCGGACCGACTCGCAGCAGACAAACACCGGGTCGGAAGAAGTCGTCTCTATTCCACCCACCCCGTCCGTTTGGGACGACAGCTCCATAGCCCATATGCCGTCACACAAGAGACCCAGCCCAGGGCAAGGGACATACCTGACAGTGTGAGGGTGTCGCAAGTAAATATTTGCCCATTTTGTTTGAGTCGAGCATGTCTTACTCTTGGAGCTACATGGACGGTATGCCTTCAGGGGTGCACCCGGGGCGCTGCCCCTTCCAGGTGTTACAGATGTTGCAGATGGTCATCTTCTTACACTCAAGGAGTGGTAGTTTTCCAGTATCTCGAACTTGATATCTGGCACACCGCCAGGCTCACTCTAGATCACCGGTTTTTGGCGGACATGGCGACTGTTCCTTAGCCGCTCAAACGGCTTCATCACTAACGAATCCGCAAACACGCCAAATGGATCATCCCTATCCGTTTTCTTTCCACGTTATTCACACCTTATGATATAACCCATGATACCTGCTAGGTGGAAAACCGAACCCGAACATCTACAAAAGCCTCCTACTTCCATGTTCGTTGCCGTCAAACGCCGCCGCCAAGTGCTGTATCCAAGCAACCGTTCTGCAAGAGTCCGAAGCCACCCGCTCCCCAAGCCCATCCCACAAAGAACCTCCTGTATCACTGACATGCTCTATACCAAGTGCCTTCAGGTATTCTGCGATGCATTCATTCCCGGTGGAGGTAACACAAAAGCCATTCCTCCCTTCGCCTAGTAGGGGTTGTAACCTGTACCCCATGCCATGCTTCTCAAGTACAATGAATGAAAAGCACCTGTGTCTATCTTTACCCACATGAAAGTCTACCAGTGACGTAAAATTTGCCCGTCAACGTTTCCACATTCCATCCATCGTTTCTCAGCGCCACCCCAACAGCCTGGCGGAGCCGAGAAACGCCATTAGCGCTATGGCGTCCAATACCGGTTATGACGGTGAAGCCTTGTACCTTGGCCATCCGCTCACGGCCCTCACCCAGGTCCTCCCACCACTGACGCAAGCGGCCCTTCGCGATGCGGACACCATCGAGCACCGTGACACCGTGCAAGTCGATGCTGGTCGGCGTGCTCTGGCGGGCGACTATCTCGTCGGCCTCTTTGGACATCTCATAGCGGGTCTCCTCTATGGCGCGCTGGACGTAAATGGCAGCGCCTTGTCTACCCAGCGGGCCCAGGCGGCCGAGCGAGGCCACTGCGCGCATATGGCTAGGGTTGGTGAGGGAGGTCGAAGCTGCTGGCTTTGGTACTGCGTCGGATCGAGGAAGGCGACCTGGTGCGGCGCGAGCCGAAGTACGTGTTGTTGTCAGCACCTGGGAAGGGCCAGATCCCCCTTCGATTTCCGCGGCGGCGATCGTGTCCGAGACGACAGAATAGGCAACCGGGATTGTCGCTTTTCCCTTCTTTGCCCGGGCCCGGCCCGAACCCGACGCGCCGCGCCCCTGCAGCGATACAGCATAGTCCGGTACATAGAAGCCGTCGACACCTCGCGGCAGCTCCCCGGATTCCTCGAGGTATTGGCGATCAAGCAGTTGGTCAAAGGCACGCTCAAGGTCGCCGCCCGTCTGCTTGAGAATGAACCTGATGGTGTGGTCCTTGAAGTTTGGAAAGATCAGCCGCAGGTTGTCGATCTTTTCCTGCTCGCTGAGGTCGAACTGATAGGTGAACTTGGGGACCTCCCCGTCCGAGTAATCCGAGACGGTGGTGGCATTCTCGGTGGACGACACGCCGTTGCCCGAGTTACCGACATCGTCGAACACCTGACCCTCGATCTCGGCCCGGCAGCCCAGGCCTGAGGGATCAAAGCCCGTGGCCTGCTCAGCGCGTGCGCTCTCGGCCAAGGGGATGAGAACGTTCCTAATATCCTCGAATTCGTTCTGTACATCTCTCTCATCTACAATGGCAAGAATGAGTGACTCATCCAGAACCGAAGCGAACTCTTCCTGTGGTGTTGAAAGTCTCCAATGTCAAAAAAAAACGATCAAGTCAATTCGCTGGTGCGCACACTCACAATCAGCTTTCGTCTGAAGGTATCCGCGGCATCCGCATCCCCGCTTTTCGCATTGCGAGGGCGGCGTCCTCCCATCCCAGCGCACGCCCTCTTCGCTCGCCAAAAACCAGATGGCTGACAAGAATTACGGCACAGTAAATACAGAATAAGAATAAGTATGCTTCGGGGGCGGCTGGAAGGAGAGACAGTGAAGAACCGGAGTCAGAGCGTTCAGCATGGTTGAAGATGCGACGGATGATGTTTTTATGAGAGCCGCGCGATGCGCCTCAAGACACCCTTTTTTTTTATCTTTGCCTTGCTGGAGAGTCCGCATGTCTTGCTTGGTCTGCTTGTGCACAGGCCATCTGGGAGGAGTGGCCCACTCACTCCTCAGACTCAGACTCAGACTCAGGACGGGAGAGCGCAGCGCTGCAGACAATCATCTGACTCCAGCCTTGCATCCTGTCTTTCAGGGTCGCCGAGCCTGATACCTACGGACACTCAAAAGCGGCGCAATGCATGAACAAACGAAGGAAGCAACCAGGTATTGTAGAATACATAGGCACGAACACACCGACTGCTTGGGGTTTGGAATGCTATGATCATGGTTGTTATCCATGTCATGATATCCGCAAAGTCGGACCCCGCGGAAAGCCGGGGGAGAAAACAGGCTGCTGACCCTGTTTCGTCCTCCCAAGTTCCCAATCTGGAGAGCCCACCTCGGCCGCAATCCTGAATCGGGATTCGGGACCCCACGTCGCCGCAACAGATGCGCCTTCCGCTGCCCGCAAGTATAAGTGGCCCGCCATCCTCCCTTGGCGCTTCATTTTTCAGGCTTTCAGCGGCAGCAGCAACTGTGTCGAGCATTCATTTCTTTCACCTCAGAGCCTTCTCTTGTCCTGCAGATATGGCAAAACGACCTAGGTTTCTAAATTATCCACACCCATTGAAGGGGTAAGTTTCATCAGCTGAAGAAAATGATAAGATAAAAATAAAATAAAATAAAAACCAAAAAGACGGTGAAGTGGACGACAGTGACAGACAAACTCTAACGATGCAAACAGTCCCGATATCCCTTACAAAAATGACCGGAAGCCAAACCCACCCCTCAGGGGCCTCATCCTTGTGGGGGCAGCTTTTATGTACGTTGCCGTCCTCGATGAATGTGAGCAAACAGAACATCGACAGCTGACCAGAGCGGCCTAATGAGCAGCATGGAAATGTTCGGCTTCGTGCGAGAAATCATCTGGAAAAATGCCGGTTTCGGGTCCCTGCGCAGCATCGCCGCCCAAATCAGAGAATACGAGCCCTGGTTTGAGCCCCAGGTCGTTCCCCTCGCCGATGACTCCGAGGATGAAGACCTCGGGGGGAAGGACGACGATGCCGAGCCAGTTGATGAACGCGCCGATCCAGTGCACAAGGCTGTCTACCCCGACGCCAGATACTACTCGGTGGTGGACTATCACGACCTCTTCCTCTCCGGCGCTCTGACCCCCCTGGATGTGGTCGAGGTCTTACTGCCCTTGATTCGTCGCGATGTGCCCCAGCCGACCGAGCATTCCAAGGCTTGGTTCGAGACTAACGTCGAGAAAGTCCTTGCCGCGGCGCGAGCATCGACGCAGCGGTACAAGGAGGGACGTTGTCTCGGCGTCCTGGATGGCGTGCCGACGGGCGTCAAGGACGAGTACGATATAGACGGCTACCGCACATGTCTCGGCTCAAGAAACACCTATGTTTCCTCCGCCGACCAGGTCGAGACGTCATGGTGTGTGCGTCAGCTTCAAGAAGCCGGCGCCATCCTTCTCGGCAAGTGCTCCATGCATGAGTTCGGCCTCGACACTACCGGTAACAATCCCATATACGGGACACCCCGCAATCCTCACAACCCAAACTATTACACAGGCGGTAGCAGCTCGGGCACCGGTTACGCCGTCGCTGCCGGGCTGATCCCCGTCGGTCTCGGCAGCGACGGCGGCGGAAGCATCCGCATCCCTTCGAGCATGTGCGGCGTCTTCGGGCTCAAGCCCACTCACGGCCGCCTGTCGTTCCATCCCGGCCAGAACCACTCCATCACCTGCGCATGTCTTGGACCCATCGCCGCCGACCCTGACTCCCTGGCCGCCGTGTTCAGCGTCATCAGCACTCCGCACCATACATCCCCGTTCCCGCCTCCGCGGCCTCTCCGTCTCGCCTCGCCATCCGACCCATCCACCAAACCCCTGGGCATCCCAACAGACTGGTACGATCGCGCAACACCCGCCATCCAGGCCCTCTGCAACACCACGATCCAACGCCTCGTCAGTGACCACAACTACCACATCGTCCCCATCACCATCCCTTTCCTCCCCGAAGGCCAGATCGCCCACGCCATGACCGTCCTAACCGATGCCGCCACGCTCCTTCCGGAAACCCGGAACCTCACCGCGGCCAACCGCATCCTCATCTCCATCGGCCGCACCACCCCTTCGACCGACTACCTCCTCGCCCAGAAGCTTCGCCGGGTCCTCATGCAGCACCTCAGCTGGCTCTGGCGCGAACACCCAGGCCTGCTGGTCATCACCCCCACCACGGCCTGCGAGGGCTGGCCCATCCGCGGCGGCGCTTCCGAGCTCCGCTACGGCGTCAGCGACGGCGACCACACCGTCGCAAGCATGGAGTACGTATGGCTCGCCAACTTCTGCGGGCTGCCCAGCATCACCGTGCCGGCCGGATTCGTGCCAGCCGAGGCCAAACTCCGTCCCGCCGCCTCATCCACCACCACCACCAAATCTCAAGACGCGGAACCACACAGGGGCGACGTCCCCATCGGCCTGCTGGCGACAGGAGAGTGGTGCTCTGAGGAACAGCTCCTCCAGTTCGCAGCCGACGTCGGGGTCGCGCAGCGCAGAAGACCGCCCGTCTGGGTGGACGTCGTACAGGAAGCGAAGAAGGTTCAAAGACCAGAGGCTTAGATTTTTGTTGTCTACCGTACCTACCTAGAGAAGAATACCCCGTCAGCGTCTCTTCTAGCGAAAGTAGATGGACTTTTTTTTTTTAATTCGCTTATTGATACCACCCACCGCCCTTCAATCTGAAGGGGGGCGACCAGGAATATATAAATATATAAAACATATCTACCTATATAGAGAGAGAGAGAGAGATGAGACTATAATTCAAATTCTATAGAGGATCTAAATACCATCGTCATCATCATCATCATCAGCGTAGAATTCTACCGACGTGGAAAATAAACACCTAGATAATTGTTCGGACGTATTGTGTTGTATTGTACAATACTACAAAGTACAAGTGCTTAGGTACCCACCGACAAACCTGACCTCACAGCTTTCTCCAGAATGAATGCCTGTTTACTCCAGTCGCCATACAGCCATACAGCCATACAGCATTGCAACTCCTTAGACTCTATCTCCACTAGAACATATAATAATCATCCGAGTTGTATCCTAGTATCACCTCTTCAGCTTCAATGTCTGTTTTGAAATAGCGCAGCAGCAATATATATTGCCTTGCCCTAGTTGGACCGACCGAACGCAAGGCAAAGCAAAGCAAGGCATGTCATGTCAAACAACCTGAGTTTCATTTCAATCACATCGTAGCCTGATTATAACACGATTAGAAAAATAGACTTCAGAGACGTACAGCACCACCAGACTCTGCGAAAGGAAACCAAAGTTTTGCCAATCTATCTGCTGACGAGCCTACCGAACAAAACAACAACCCCGGTGACGTTGCGAAAAGACTACTGAACTCACTGCTTTTACTGCCCCATCCTCCAATTGCAAAGCATTTTAAAAATAAGCCCCTCAAACCCCTCAAGCCCAACAAACACCGCCGCCCTTGTTCAAGCCGATCAGGGGTTTTCGCTTTGTCAGTTCTGTCACTTTCCACCACCCCGTGTACGCTGTCCTGCCAAATTCGCTCCTCTTCTCACCCTCCCCTCCTTCAATATGCATTATCACCTCCCCTTCCTCAGCTCAATCTGCACACCAGCCAAGGTAAAATAAAAATCACATTATCATAACAAGCTGAGCCGATCTCGTCCATCCACCCATCCGCTCATTGATCCTCGCCCTGCGGCGAAGCTGAACCGAGATCCCCGTGGATGCCCATCTGTTAATCTGCCTCCTCCGGGAAACCATCCGAAATGCCGCCGCGCCAACCATGCTATTTGTTTCGTGCTCATGACGTAACGCCGGTTCGGCATACAACTGACCGCGCAAAGAGCGAGGCGGGAGATCGTTGATCAAGACATTCTAGTTTATACATGAATCATAAGGGGCGCGCGCCAGGGTCTCTTTTCGCCACTAAGACAGATGGAATGCGCCTTGGCCCTCCTTAAAAGCGGTGAAGAGCTTCTTCTTGAGAGTGTCCACGTTGGAATAGTCGGGAAGCTTCAGGTAGTTGACGCACGTCATGACGCTGGGTAGGTAATCGTCTGACGTGTACGGAGCTTCACTCGGCTTGCACACCACCGTGAACATAGGGGTCAGACTCTTGAAGCCTAGATGGAGTGTGTTAGCAACTGGAGACGCCAGTGCAGAGCAAGCAAGATACTCACCTCCGATGGGAAGTTTGGGACTGCCCGTTGTGAACTGCAGAAACTCGCGCCGCTCCTGTGGCGTCAGCTCGCTCATGGTCTGTAGCAGGTTCCTGACACTCTTGCTGTCCATGTTGTAGCCGTGGTCCGCCTTGACCGAGTCCATAAGTGCTATAAGGCATCAGTATCCAAGCCGCAGACTTGCAGTGGGGATTCTTTTTAACTTACTCTCTAGAGACCAATCCTCGTCGACGCGTCCGAAGAGGTTGCACAGCTCGTCGGGGGTGAAGGCACTGAGAGCTGAATAGGGGAAGACCTGCGAGAAGCCGGCACGGAACGCGTCGACCTGGCGGCGAACACCGCTTCCCAACGTCATATCAATCACCTTCTCAAGGTAGACATCGACGTTCTCCATCGTCAACTTGGTTTGCGACCCATCGGGGATAAGCTCGATTTCGGGGTAACCCGGCAGGGTGAAGTCAAGGAAGAGATCATCGATCTTGGTCCTATCCACCCTGATATTTTCCGTATCGGTGACCTTCTGAGCCGCGCTGCGACGTGGGTCCTCGTCAATCTCCTTCTTGGCCAGAGAGAATTTCTTGATAGTCATCAAAGATCTGGCAATGAAGGGGTCCACAGATTTGATGGCCCCTAGAGAGGGACGCACGGCATTCAACTCATTGCCAATGCGGAAGAAGATAGGGTTGAAGTTGATGTCGATAATGCGCGAGTCGATCATGGCCCGCGCAACGAACTTGCCGAGCACCTTGAAGAGTTGCAAAATCTTCTCCCCTTCCTCCGAGGCGGCGAATTCGTCACTGACAGGGCGCGGGAACAAGCCATTGTGACCAGAGACAAACTCGTCATCGGCTCCTGGGTCGTTATCGCGCCAGAGCTTCAATTTCTTCTTCGAGAATTCCTTGGACACAGTGGAATAGAATTCGAGAGTTGGCCCGAGACCCGTGCCGACCTCCTCGAAATACTCCACCTCGAGGATGCTCTGGGACGCACCATAGAGCTCCATGACCTTGACTGCCGACTCGAGAATCTTGGACCTAGAAATGCGGACTTTCTGGCGCTGCAGGCGGCCAAGGAATGGGCGTTCATCCCTGCGGTCGCGGCGGTTCTCCTCCTGCGACTGGGCATTCTGCCAGCGACTCATAGAGCGAGCGTAACCGAAAGACGTGGACTGGAGAAACAGGTGCCGTGTCTCAAACGGAAACAAGAAGGGGTAAAGCCTGGCCAGGTCCTCGCTCCAGCTCGGTAAACAATTACTTGCCACAATGAGGGGCTCCTCCAGTTGTCGGTTCAGCTTAGCGGTCAACTTGGTGTTCACGAACTGCGAGAGCGGTTCGATGTTGACCTTCAGGGTCTCTTTATTCTCGACCAGGACGTCGTCAATATTGGCGTTCAAGTCATGTAGCTTCTTCAGCAGGCGCAGAATGGAGGCAGTCACCGGATACTTGGCCAACGATCCGGGCGTTCCACCCTCCTCGGTCTCGAGCGATGTATCGAAAGATGAGGCAAAAGCGATGGACTCCGGTGGCGGCGGACCGGGCGCGCGACGAAACTTGATGGGGTGAGTATCCGACCATATATTCCGGCTCAGGTGGTCTCCGGTGTTGGAAGCCGAGCTATGGACAGCTCGGTAGATAGTTGTCTCGTTTGGAATCACCTTGCCATCGATACTGAACTCGATATGCCAGTCCTGGGGCACTGCCTGGATTGCCGCGGCGTAGGACATCGGTCGCGAGGACGCGCCAGGTGTGGGGGTACCCTGAAATGCGGCCGTCAAGGCACTGGCGCGGCTAGGAGGCGCGGCGACTGCAGCTCGGCCTCCAGACGGGGTAGGAACCCGGGTGCCATCCTCTTTACGGGCAGTGATTTTGCCTCCGGCGGCAACCTCGAGGTTCACGGCTGACGGATCGGGCGTGGGTGCATCGTCCATGCCCTCATCCAGGTCTCGCACTACACTGAGGGCACTGCTCTCCCCCAAGTCTTCATCATCAGAGAGTTGCTTCTCGTCCGCACACTCGAGCGCATCTTCGAGGTCGTCCTCATCAGCGGGAGGAGGCCTCGGGGGGGCAGCCTCCGAGGCTGCTTGTCGTCGAGATGATCTGCGTAAAACAGCCTTTTCCCGCGACGAGGACGGTTCCGGGGTTGCAGGCGTATCGGGTTCCGGCTGAGATTTAGATTTTGACTTCCGTGACACGCGCGAGCTTGATGAAGGTTGCGCTGGGGCGGCAGGGGGGGGCGGCGCCGGAGTCGAAAGACCAGAGATCGGCATCCGTTCAGCGAGTCTGGCTGCGGCAGCGCCTAGCGGAATATTTGACCCGGCCATAGCGGCTAGAGCACGCGAGACGGCGTCCCGCCTTGATCCACGGGGGCGCTCTGATAGGATGATTCGGGGGCGAAGATACTCATCTAGCGACCTAAACGTCGCGATCGCATGGATCGAGACCATAATCCCGCGGTAGGAACGAGGGATGTCGGTATCAAGATCAGCGACTAGCTTGAGGCGGATTTGCTTGGCCAACATCGATGCAGCACTGCTCCGGTTTCCGTCGAGCGAGTTGTGGTGGTGGACGGTCAGGACCTCGAAGTGTTCCGATCTGCTCAGCAAGTCTTGGAGCTTGTGAATCATGACGCTCAATGGCGTAGCGGGAGAGTCTGCTGTAGCGGTCTTTGGCTTCGACTTGACCGTGTATCCCATAAAAACTTGGAGGAATGCGGACTGTGCGGCGGCGGCTCGTTCTTGGTCGGGGTTGCTGAAAACCTCTTCAAGAACCCTGACAATGCCAGACTGCAGCATCTCCGCACTTGTGACGCTCTCCAATACGTCGGAGTCAAAGTAAGACGCAAGCTTGGTGAAGAGGCCGACACCACTCTCGGTTGTCGCAATCCTGGATGCCGGAATCAGATAGAAGGCCTCGATGTCAGCCGCCAACGCCTCCAGATCGGCTAAAATCTTGATTGCCTTTTTCTTCATGCTCTTCCCTTGTTTCTCCGTCTCGTGGACCTCGAGGAACTTCCTCGCAACTTCGGCGATTCTCGATTTCATTGAAGGGTAATCCGAGATGGCATGTCGTGGGGGACCATCGATCGACATCGTTGAGCCTTCAGAACTAACGGGCGAACCGGACATGTCATCCCTATGGTGGTCATTCTCGTTTTCGTGCTCATTGTCCTCCTCTTCTTCATCGTCGTCCTCTTCGTCATCCTCTGAAGAGTGATGGGACCGCCCCTCATCATCATCCTCCTCATCGTCGTCTCCTTCGTCGACGCCTGCCTCAGAATCAATATGCTCAGGAGGTCGATCGGCGATTTCTGCGGGTGAGCTAGTCTCCACCTCCTGTGCCAACTTAGGTTCAGAGGCAGGCTCAATGGTCTCGCTTGCTGCAACCTTCGATTCCGGTTCGGGCTGAGGCTCATCAATTGCAAGCTTTGATATCTCCGCGATGACACCCTCACGGTAAAGTTGGTAGCGGTAGACGCTGTCGAGACGGCCCATCAAGAGCTCGGTGGCCTGTAGAGCAAACATGACCAGCGAGGGATCGTCTTGTTGGGAGAGAATCGAAGCCAGGAACGACGAATATGGAACAGACTTGAGCGCCTCCACCAGAATGCTCTCGTCCAGGTTGGACAGCATCTTCAGTTGAGCAGTGAGAACCTTTTTACGGACAGTCAGGTTGACCGTGCTGGAGAATGCGTCGGTCAAGGTCGGGAAGAGAATCAGAGCAAACCGTCTGACCTCTTCCTTGCAGCTTTCCAAGAGTTCCAGACGTTTCTCGTTGGAGGTCTTCTTACGAGAATCCAGGGAGGACGGCGTAATAGGCTCCGTTGGCGAGCTCATGTCGATAAAGTCCCCAGAAGCAGGGTCCGCGGATTTCGGCAAATTCGGAAGCAGCTCGCAAATGACATTGAGGGTCTCAATAATCTGCTCTCGTGGTCGGTGAATCAGAGCTTGCATGATCAGCACGCTGTCCAGTTTCGCAGCGATGTCATCCGTGCCGCTTGGGGGGGATACGCCGGTCAGAATCTGATACAGCGTCTCCACGACATTCATCTTGAACAATTCGGCCGAGAGGCGCGGGCTGGCACGTGCCGTAAAGGCGAGTACCCTGAGGAACTGCGTGTGGATATGAGGTCCAATGAGGTTGGTTGTGCCCGGGAGCAACAGACGCAGAACGGCCTTAAGCAGGTCAACGCTCACGAGTTCCTCCAATTTCTGCGAATACTTGAAGCTCTCAACGATGCGCGAGACACAGAGGGAGGCCTGTTCCACCACCCTCTGGTCATTGCTTCCCAGCACGTTCAACAGCGTTGGCATAACGTCGCGGATAACAGGGAACGAGTCCTCGGGAATGTTGCGGCAGCAGTTTGCGGCCGTCGTGACCGCCACGCGTTGGGTGCTAGTGGCGAAGAACTCGAGGTACGAGAGACATGCAGTTAAACCGCCCTCTCGGACAATGCTCGTGGGATACTCGACTGAGATCTTCTCCAGGGTGCTGAGCGCCTGTTCGGCGAGATCGATGAAAGAGATCTCCAGCAGCTTCTGGCAGAGGACAGGAACAGCGCCACCGTAAACCACGTTAGCAGTGCTCGCCGGGAGCGCCTCCATAAGGTTAGCAAGGCAACGGCAAGCGAGCAGCATGATCTCGGGGTTCTCTTCTCCAGTGACCTCGTTTGGCTGCATCAGGGCCACCAGCTCTTTCACGAACGAATCGGGGGAGAAGTGGCCCGACAAGTTGTCCTCGTTCGACACCAGCAGGATCTCGGAGAGCTCTTGGAGGGCGATCAGCTGGATCGTCGGATCGTCCTTCTGGCGCAGATTGTTGAGAATGTCCCTAAGCCTCGAAGACATCCCAGTCACCATCCCAGACAAGGCCCTGAGAGTACTAGATAGACCATGCACACCACCGGGGCCGCCAAAGCCGCCGAACGGGTCGTCGTCGTCATCTCTATCATATCGGTTCTCCTCGTCGTCGTCGTTCTCGTCGCTATCTTCTGCGGGGTTATCCTCGGGAGGAGGCGGGGGCGGGGGTGGTGGAGGTGCCGAAGCCTCCTTCTCGTGTTCCTCGGTGCCAGTCATGACGACGTCCTGGTTCTGAGCATCGTTGGGCGCTCGCTTGGCTCGACGGGTTGAGGTGGAAGCCGGCGTCACTGATGCTTCTTTGTGGGGTTGGGTGAGATTGCGGATGGGCATGGTGACGGAGGACTGGCCAGACATACCTTGGCCGCCCTGCGTGGCCTTCTTGTTCCGGCTGGACCGTCGACTAGAAGATGCCGAGGGTGGATTCTCTGGGGGGTTAGCAGGACCTGCCGGTGCCCTAGACGACCGACTGTCAGTGCTGATCTTGGGAGGGGGGGATCCGCCCAGCGGGCTAACGTACTCTGGACTGGACATAGTCGCAGGGGCCTTGCCCTTCCTACGGCGGGTTGTGGTGGTCGTAGCTGCAGCCTGCACCAGTGGGGCAGGCGGTGGTAGAGGTTGCGTTGAAGCTGGTGCCACTCGCGGCCGCTTCGACCGCCGAGCTGAGGGAGGTGGCTCAGACGTAGCTTCCGCCGGGCTGCTTTCGGGATGCGTTTTTCGCTTCCTTCGTGAGGCTAGTGCTAGGGTCTGCACAGTCGATGGGGGGCCGACCGCAGCAGCAGGCGTTGAGCTCGAAGAGGCGGCCTGGCTTGCTGCTTGACGGGTCGATGATCGGGTAACTCTAGACGTAGGCGACATGAGTAAATATT
>Ga0247769_1000088_pt1 | contig 16325 bp, 16 predicted proteins | sample UWRJL166409R6_FD_179942 | JGI IMG/M metagenome (GOLD analysis project Ga0247769, IMG submission 179942) | Plant litter microbial communities from Arlington Agricultural Research Station in Wisconsin, United States - UWRJ-L166-409R-6 | ecosystem: Environmental > Terrestrial > Plant litter >... | reverse complement strand
CTTGGGACGCGGCGCGCGCGGGCGTAATTACGAAGCTCGCGCAGATCACCAAGCAAAAGGGCGAGCCCACAGCCGCCGGCTGGCAGGACGTCGCGCGGCAGATGGCGCAGAGCTTCAGCACCGGCGGACACACCCCGGACGGTTTCTACGTTTACATGAGCTGGGGCTCGGCTCGCTACAACGCTTCGGCCCAGTTCACCACGCTGCTATACACGAAATACTTTCCCGACGACGCGAGTTCGCCCGCATTGCAAACCTGGGCGGACCGTCAGATCGACTACATCCTCGGTCACAACGACCTCGGGAAGTCGTACATCATGGGCTACACGGGCAGCTACCCGCTACAGCCGCACCACGCCGCAGGGCATGCCTCGATTTACGGGCTGCCGGGCAAACCGTTGGAGAACCGTCATATCATTTGGGGCGCCCTCGTTAATGGGCCAGGGGGCGATGGCCAGCACGTCGATGCCCGTGACGACTTCGGCTCGAATGAGGTCACCATCGACTACAATGGGGCACTGGTCGCGGCGCTCGCGGCGCACCTATCTCGCCGGGGTCTAGGCGAGTGTCCGCTCAAGGGGTTTCCGCCGCTCGAGCCGCCCATCGACGAGTTCTACGCGATGGCGAACCTCAACACGGCGCTCGGTGGTTGCCGAACACAGGTCAACATCCGCACCATGAATGAGACGATCCACCCCCCGCGCTACGACGAGAAGCTCAGCGTTCGCTACTGGTTCGACGTGACTGAGGTGGTCGCTGCCGGGCTGGATCCGGCGCTTGCCATCACGGGCCACGTGGTGCGCGACACGGGCCTGAATGTCAACCCGCCGGAACCGGTGGGGGTCACTGGGCCCATCGCGTGCAGCGAGCACAAGCAAACTTACTATTTCGAGTTCGATTACACCGGTGACAAATTTTGGGGTCTGATCCCAGCAATCGGTGGTCCGCGCGACCTGCTCTTGGACTACGGTCTCGAGTACGGCGCGACCTGCCCGTGGGATGCCGGCAATGACTGGAGCACGCAATCTCTGGAGACCGGAGGCACGGAACAGGTGACTAAGACGCCTTACGTCACGGTCTACAGCAACGGCAACTTGATCTGGGGTACCGAGCCACCCTGCAACGGACCGCCGAAGACGACGCCGCCGCCGCCACCGGCAACCTACCCGCCGCCCCGGTGACGCTTTGGGTCGTGTCTCACAGTCGGTGCTCGCTCCGATCGGTCCGGAGTCGAAAGCGAGACTCGAGCGGTTCGACAAGTAGCTGTAGCTTGATTCATGATGACCCATCACTCCGACCACGCAAAGTTTGCTCTACTGAATGACTAAACGCGTTGCACCGTTCGCCCCGCTCCTGTTCATGGCTTACTTGGCTTGCTCGGAGGCGCACACCGCCACGGTGAACGACGGGGCTTCAGCCGGGAGTGGTGCCTCACACGCGGCTGGCTTTGGAAATGGTGGCTCAATGGTTGTGGCCGAGGGCGGCATGAGCGGTGCGGGCGGGCCACCCGGTGCAGGTGGGCAACCCGTCACAAGCGGCGGTATGTCCAATGCCGGCAGCACTGCGAGCGGAGGCGCGAGCCCGGGCGAAACCGGAGGGCAAGGGCCTGCCAGCTACGCGCTGCCCCCGCCCAGCCGCTGCCACGACCAAGACTACATCGACTTTCAAGAGGGTTGCATCGAGGGCGATGCGAACAGCGTCTGTCAGGGAAAATGCAACACGATCAACGCTTGTCTCGAGAGCGCCGCGGAGAAACCGCACGCAGACATCACGGCGATCTGCCCTCGTTTCATGCTGTTCAGCGACGCGATGCAGCAGGCCAGCATCGATGATGGCAACTCCGCATTCAACTACGCGGTCGTCGGCCATGACGTGGACCGCGGCGGGATCGACGGCGACGCACAGAGCACTTGCTGTCAATGCTACCAACTAGTCTACGCGTATCCGAGCCCTTACAACGACCGGCAGGCCCTCACCAACCCAGACAATCCGGATCCACCGGTCTCCGCGATTCAACTACCAAAGCCGCTCATCGTTCAGAGCTTTAATACCGCTGCGACCCCGCACACGTTCGACGTCTACATGGCCGCCGGAGGCCTAGGGGCGAACAACGCCTGCGCTCCCGGACTGCAGCCCGCCGCGCGATCCGGTCAATACCTCTACACATCGTATCCCGCGGACGGTCAACCCAGCCAGGGTGGGGTGAAACCGGCGAGCCTTTATCAGGAATGCAAGACCCCCATCCAGTGGGTGACCGCGGAGTCCCTGGCTTCGCCCGCCTGCCTGGATCGCGTTGCGGCGGCGTGCCAGCAAATCACGTCGGACATACCCGGGCTGACTGAGCAGGCCCGGCGCTCGTGCCTCGCGTCGACCGCGCCCGATTCCCAATACCACCTCAACTGGTCGGTATACGCGATGAAGGTTGAGTGCCCCCGTCACCTCACCGAGGTCACCGGTTGTCGGCTCTCCCCGCAGGGACTCCCAGCAGTCGATCGCAACGCTCTCAGCGCCACCCAAGCCTCGCAAAATCCTGCGTTCTGGGCCAAATCGACGAACGGCCACCTGTACGAGACGACGACGATGGAGGACTGCTGCCGGCCTTCCTGCGCGTCGACCGATTGGATCGCCAAAAAGGGGCTGCAACCGGATGGCGACTACGACTCGTTCTACTCGTGCAACGCGCAAGGAGTGCCGCTCACCGAGTAGCAGTCACGCGAAGCAGAGAGGGTCCCACGCTGTCGAAGGCGGAGTCTCGCTCACGTGGCGCTCGTGTTTAACAATAATGCGACCATCGCGATGAAGTGAGCCTCGCTGGCTTACGCTTCCTCGAGGGCGGCCTCACGAGTCGACACCAATCCCCCAATCGCTTGCAGCACGTCGATTTTGAACAAAGTGAAGCCACGCCCGTGAGTCGACAGCACCCCCTCCTGCTCCCAGCGGGACATCGTTCGAATTGCGGTCTCGAACGAAGTGGAGACGAGCTCCGCGAGTTCGCGCCTCGACAGCGCGACGGGAATGAAGGAGGTTCCGTCGTCGAACTCATCGCCGAACTCCGCGTGGAGCTTGAGGAGCGCGGTCGCCAAACGCGCCTCTACGGCACCGGCGCCCAGTATTTCGGTCTTGTCGTGGAGCGCCATCAGCTTCTTATGAACACTGCAGGTCAGCGATACGCCCAGCAACGGACAACGTGAAACGGTCTCGATCACGAGATTCCGTGGAATGGTAACGATGCATGCGCTATCGGTGGCGACGATCGCGTTCGCCGGATACGGGGTTGAACGCAACAAGACGACGTCGCCGATCGACTCCGGCGCGCCGAACAAGCCGCACAAGTGGACTCGGCCATTCACCGCGACGCGGGAGATTTTTACCAAACCGCTACGAATCACCGTCAAAGCCTGCGGTGAATCACCTGCCCGCCAGACGAAAGCACCGCGCTGAAGGGTCCGCGCGCTGCCCAAATTTGCCATTCTCGCCAGCTCTGCCGGATTCCGGCTAGGGAAGGAGTTTTTTGAAGGATATTGAGCAGGCTCATGTGATGTGGTCATGCGACGCAAGAAACGTTCCTCGCGCTCGACTCCGGCCCAAGCCACCTTTTGGGGCGCGAAGCGCAGACTTTGCGCGGCCTAACACCGCGCGCGCTTCTGCCAGCACTAAGCCGAACGCACCTGACCGGCGTCATGCCGATGACGACCGAGCCGAGGTACGTTGAATCGGCTTCAAACGCGAGAAAGCAGCCAAATCCAGAGTCCATGGCTCACGCGTCGCTGCAGGAACCGAGACGACATGATCAGCCCCCGCAATACCCTCGAACTAGACGAACGCCTCGCGTCGGACCGGACCAAAGGCACCTATCTGATAGATACGTTGCGCTCGCGTGTCGGATTCAGCGTGCGGCACCTGACGGGCCGGGTGCGCGGTGCTTTCGGGCATGTGAGCGGTATCGTCATCCATGATTCGCAACGGCCGGAAGCAACGTCGGTCCGCATAACCATCCAGTCAGCCTCGGTCACTACACACAGCATTCCTCGAGATGTGCGCTTGCGCAGTGCCGGATTCCTCGACGTTCGAGCGTTTCCTGAGATCACGTTCGTCTCGACCGTCGCCCGGCGGCTTGGCCGCAAGTTGGAGGTGATCGGCGAGCTGACGCTCCACGGCGTCAGCCGCCCTGTTACCGTGAACGTCGGGAGGACTCGAACGAGCCCGGTAGCAATGGGGCGCGACTCGAGCATCGGCGCTTCGGCCCGTGCCCTCGTCCGCCGCCTGGAGTTCGGTGTTGGGCCCAGCTCAGAGCTTGCAATCGGCGGGCTCCTGATCGGCGACGAAGTGGCCGTCGAGATAGATCTCGAGTTCCTGCACCCCTGAGCGTCGACAGAAAAGACCGATCAAGCGACTCACGCGAATTTTGCGTGTCCCGCGCAAGGTTTGCGCGCTACCTCTTCTGTCCCGTCGCTCGCCGAACTCGACTACCGCCACGGAAAGCAAAAGGCGCACGACTTTGCGGCGGGAAAACCTGCCCGCTGTCAAAGAGTATGGGCGGCCCACGGCGCCGCCGGCTCGTGTTGACCGGGGCGAGCTAGTGACATCGACGGTCAAGGTACCCATTCCTGCGAAGCTGGAGGTTTGTGAGCTACGCTGTGGACATGGACCGCCCCGCTCGGATCGCGCGCCTCAAGGCGTCCAAGTTGTTTGGCCGGTTGACTGACGAGTGGCTTGGGCGTCTGGCAGACGAAGCACACGCCCGACGTTACGAGGAAGGCGAGCCGCTCTGGCGGACAGGCGCCCCGGCCACGCGATTCACGGTCATTCACCACGGGGTGGTCCAGATCGTGCAGCCCACCAGCGGCGGACAGGAAGCCTTGCTCGGCTTGTTTGGGCCTCGAGAGAGCATCGGGGATGCGGCGGTGCTCGAGCGAGGAAGCTACCCCGCTGATGCTATCGCAGCGATCCGCGCTGCGGAGATCCTCGAAGTACGCGCCGGACCGATACTCGACGCGCTGCACGACGATGCGAGCCTCGCGCTCGCGTTCAATCGCGCGCTCCTCGACCACACCCGCGCGCTTCGAGCAAAGATCACGGTAATGAGCGCGGGAAGCGTGCCGCAACGGCTGGCCACGCTGTTGCTGCATCTCGCTGAGCGCTTCGGCGACGAGCACGAGAAGGGCGAAATAGGCATCCCGCTCCCGCTATCGCGTAGCGCGCTCGCGCGACTCGTGGGTGCACGCCCGGAAACCGTGATTCGTTGCCTCAGCCGCTGGCAGAAAGAGGGCTGGCTGCGCACGACCGTCGGCGGCTTCGAGCTTGATTCTCTCGACCCTTTAAAAGAAGCGCTCACCGCAGGCACTTGAAGTCGGCGAGACCGATTCGAGAGCCTCGGTAGGAGACGCCAGCATCCCGCGTTGCCCCGGCTGCGCGGGTGACCTGAACCCCAACGCTTGCCGCGCGATTCGTGCGCGCGGTCGGCCTATGATCAATGTCATCGACGAGTCCCACCGCTCGGAGGATGTTTCAGTCCGAAACACATGCAATCTCTACCGCAGTGCCAAGTGCCGTTCGAACTCGGCCGTCTCTGTGCCAAATGTGGCTTGCGCCTCGAATTCGAGGGCATCCGCTCATGCAGCCGGATGGTAGCGCGCAGTCCAGCCATGCATTCGCTCCTTAAAGAAATCGGTCCGGTCGCCAAAAGCGACGCGCCGGTGATCATCGAGGGCGAGAGCGGAACCGGTAAAGAAGTACTTGCCCGCACTCTCCACGCGAACAGCCTGCGGGCCGCGCGCCCGTTCATCGCCGTCAACGTAGCGGCACTTCCAGCAGAGCTGCTGGAATCGGAGTTGTTCGGTCATGCGAAGGGCGCGTTCACCGGCGCCACCGCCACCAAGAACGGGCTTTTCGAAGAGGCCAACGGAGGCACCATCCTGCTCGACGAAATTGCTGAAATGCCGCACGCCCTCCAGGTCAAGCTACTGCGCGCGCTGCAGGACGGTGAGGTGCGCCGGGTCGGCGAGACGCGTTCCTTCTCGGTTGATGTTCGTGTCCTGTGCGCGACCAACGCCGATCTCCAGAAAGAGGTCCGAGAAGGCCGTTTTCGCGCCGATCTCTACTTCCGACTGCGCGTGTTTCGCTTCGTCGTCCCGCCGCTGCGGGAGCGCGGTGACGACATCCTGCCACTGGCTCATGCGTTCGCTGAGCGCATCGATCATCGGGCGCGACACTTCACTGCGGCGGCGGAGGAGGTGCTCCTGCGGTATGCCTGGCCGGGCAACGTGCGGGAGCTCGCCAATGCCGTTCACCACGCCACGGTGCTCTCGCAGGGCGCAGCGATTGACGTCCCTCACCTGCCCGAAGAAGTGGTGACCCGACGCAGTCCCGAGGCAGCAGCGCATGTGGAGACGTTGGCTGAGGTCGAGCACCGGCACGTGCTGCACGTGCTCGCGTTGTGTGGAGGAAACCAAGTCGATGCGGCAGGACTGCTCGGTATTGGGCGGACCACACTCTGGCGCAAGTTGCGCGAGTTACCGCGAGCGCGAGCGCGAGCCGCGCCAGTCGACCGCTCGTAGAACACGACGTGTCGTGGCGCGGTCTTCCAGTCGGCACGCGCGTGGTCTAGAGCGCGCGCAGCTGTTCCACCACGTTTCAATTTGAAACGCACTGCACGGAAATATCTCCGTGTTTCGCGACAAACCACGTGGCACGGCGCTTGCGTTGGACGAAGCAGGTTCCGTACATCTCCCCATGTTCACCGCGCCTTTCACCGTTGGCCCGCAAAAGTTCAGGGCAGCCCCAGCGCTGGCGACGAGCAACTCGCCTCCACTGTCATTGCCTGGCGGTTTTTTCATCGCGGCAATGGCCTGCCTGATACTCGGTTCGTTCGGTTTGGCGTGGATAGCTCCCTACCTGGCCGCCGGTGCATTCTATGTTCCCGCCGTCATCGTCGTCACTCACCTGTTCACGCTCGGGTTCATCACCCTATCGGTGTGCGGGGCGCTCTGCCAATTCCTGCCCGTCGCCGTGGGGCGAGCGTTGCGTTGGCCGACGCTGGCCCGCGTCAGTTTGTTTCTCCTCGTGACCGGTCTCGCGCTGTTCGAGCACGGGCTGTTGGTCCACGTCGCGTTCACGCTCCGTATCGGCGCCAGCCTGCTCGCGGTCGGTCTGGCGGCGTTCGCCATCGACATCCTGGCGACCGTGGCCAACGTGCGGGATCACAACACCACCTGGTGGAGCCTGACCGGCGCTGCCACGTGCCTACTGATCACGCTTGGGTGGGGTTTCAGCGTGGCCCTGAACCAGCACTCGGCTTTCATTCGAGATCGCTTCTCGGCGGTGTTCATCCACGCGCACGTCGCGCTCTTCGGTTGGGTGGGCCTGGTGATGATTGCAGTCGCCGGACACCTGCAAACCATGTTTTTAGTCGTGCATGGCGTATCGCAACGTGCGGCGGCGATCGCCGTTGGCCTTATCCTCACCGGCGTCGGGCTGGCTGCGTTGCCGCTCGGAAGCTTCGCCGACGGCGCGGGGCTCGTGGCGATGTGGCTCGGGCTCAGCGCCTTCCTGCTCCAGTCGGCCCTCAACTATCGAGCTCGTCTCAAGCGTCACCTGGGCCCGGGGCTGGAACTCGCAGCGGCGGGGTTGTGCGTCCTTTTGCTCGCGTTGATGCTAGCTCCCTTCGCCGCGTGGCTAGGACTCGGCGCGCCGCGCTTGTTGACTGCATACGTCCTGCTCGTGATTGGCGCCATCAGCCTCTTCATCGCGGGCCACTACTACAAAATCGTCCCCTTCTTGATCTGGTTTCACCGCTACTCTGAGTTCGTCGGGCAAAAGCCGGTGCCCAACGTCGCAGATCTCTTTTCTGAGCGCTTGGCGCGCCTGAGCGTGGTGACCCTCCCGGCCGGGCTCCTGGGGATCGCGCTGAGCGTGATCGCCGGCTCCGAGATAGGGATCCGAGGCTCTGCACTCGTATTTGCGGCGGGCGCCGTCGTGGAGTCAGTGCAGCTTGCAGCCGTTGCTCGTCGGGGTGTGACGTGAGCGTCCAAGCGACCATTGATGATATCTATGAAGCGCTCGGGCGCGTGATCGATCCGGAGCTGGGAGTGGACATCGTCACGCTCGGCCTCGTGTACGAAGTGAGCTTCGTCGACGGTGTGGTCGCCGTGAAATTCACTCTCACCACGCGGGGATGTCCGCTCGAGTACGCCATTCGGGGTGGGATCTTGGCGACTGTGTCACCACTGCCTGGGGTGAGTGAGGTGGTGCCGAAATTGGTCTGGTCACCACCCTGGGATCCACGCCGAGTAAAGGACGGAGTATTTTGATCGAAAGCCACGAACGCCTCGCCGCAGTTTTGGCGCGCGACCCACGCCTGCTCGAGATGCTGGCCGACGCGTGGGATGCGCTCAAGATGCTGCGCGTCGCCACGACCCGCGAAGTAATGGAAAAGCTCGTCACGGTCGAGGAGGCCGCGCAAATGGCCGGCATGCCGGCGGACGCGCTCATCGCAAAGCTGGAGGCCGTGCTAGCCGGGTCGGTCCCCGAGCCTGCACTCGCGCGGAGAGAGCTAGCGCAAGCCGTGAGCGAGCGCCTCCCCGACGCGCTCGCACAGATCGCAGCCGCGAGGCTCACCGATGTCGATGTTCGTGATGACCTCCGGCGTGGTGTCGAGCCGTTTCACCGGATCATGACCGCCGTCGCCTCCCTCAACGCTGACCAAGTGCTGCGATTGCGCGCCACCTTCGACCCATCACCGCTCAAAGTGGTGCTGCAAAAGCGGGGCTATGCAGCCTTCACCGAACGTCTGGCTGCCGACGATTTTCGGGTTTGGTTCTATCGCGGGGAGGCCGCTTCCGACGCTGACGCGGCGCCGTCGGCAGCACCCGCGGAACCTCCCTTCGAGGAGCCCGAGAACGTCCAGACGCTCGATGTCAGGGGGCTCGAGCCGCCCGAGCCCATGGTGCGCACGCTGACCGAATTGGCGCGCCTACCAGAGGGAGGTGCCTTGGTGCAGCTGAACGTTCGTGTCCCGGAGCTGCTCCTCCCCAAGCTCACTCAACGTGGCTTCTCGTATCAAATACACGAGGTCGCCCCTGGCCTCGTCAAAGTCCTCATCTACCGAACCGCAAAGGAGTAAACATGACGCAAAAAGGCTCGAACATGGAACTGGACGTACGGGTAATCCCCCCTCGCGAGAAGCACCCCGCGATCTTCGGCGCCTTCGACGCGCTCGGCGCTGGCGAGGCCTTCACGCTCGTGAACGATCACGACCCGTTCCCGCTGCGTCACCAATTCGACGCCACGCGAAACGGTCTCTTCGACTGGACCTACCTCGAGCAAGGGCCGACCGTCTGGCGCGTCCAGATCTCTCGGCGTTGACCATGCAACAGGTGCTGAGTGCAAGCGCCGACCCCGCTTGTCGAGTGGTCGATCTGCTCGAAGTGTGCGAACGAAGGGGCTTGCGCGGAATTGAGCTCGTGAGCGATCGCGAGTGCGACACTCCGCGCGTGCTCGAACCACAGGAACTCGCGGAACTCGCCAGCCTGATGGCCCGACACGGCTGTCCGGTGACCGGCTTGTACGTAGACGAGCTCGAGGAGATCTGCAATCTCGAGACAGCACGGCTCTCGGAGGCGATCGGCGCGCCCGTGGTGGCTCCCGCCGGACGCGTGCCGCTCGCGTTACTCCAGGATTTGGAGTCACTTTACGGCGCAGCACACGGCCAACTGCTCGTGAGTCACCGCACCGTTCTGGAGGAAGCCTCACAGCTGGCGCAGGCGATCGACGACGGACGGTTCGAGCACATCGCCTTGGCCTGGGAGGTGCGTCCGCGCGAGGAAAATCTGAACGGCGCACTGGCGGTGCTCGAGCACGTCCGGAGCCACCTCCGCTACGTTCGTCTGTTCGGAGGTGGCGCCGAGCAGCGCCAAATGGACGGCCTCGGTATTGGCCCGCTCATCGTGGGCCTCTCTCGAGCGCGCTATGACGGACCGCTGGTGTTGTGTCCGAGCAACGCCGCGCAGCGACCACTCTGGTCGACCTGGATGCAGTCATCCAAGTCGGCAGGTTGTGGCACAGCAGCCAGAATCGCGGACGAGCGCACGTCGAAGCGCGCGCTCGACGTGCGCAACGTCGAGCCCAAGGATCGCCTGGCGGCGATCCTCGGCGCCTACGCGGAACTCCCGCGTGGCATTCCACTCGAGTTGACAGTCGATCACGACCCGAGCTGCATGTACTTCACGTTGGAGGCAACTCACTCCGCCAGCAGTTTCAGTTTCGACTACCTCGAGCGCGGCCCGGACGTGTGGCGCGTGCAAGTCGCCAAGCGCTAGCGTCAGAGCCATGCGCTATTGCAAGGGGCGCCGCCGGCTGGCTCGTATTAGGTACGCTGGTTGGCATACCTGAGGCAAAATTCATCTGGCCTGATCTGGACGGGCTGAGCTGGCTCCGCATTGGCCGACTGCGGCCGATCCAGACCTACTCCGTGACGACTCCCACTTCCAGCAAAGGGGGACCGCTTGCGCTCCGCGGAGCGCGGTCCCGAGCCCGCTCGTACGGAGCCACTTTCGTGGATCAGAGGCAAGAAAACCTGGTAGCGTTCAGCAACAGGACGACAAGACGAACATAGAGGTAGGAGCATGTCGGCGCCCGAATCACCAACGCATGGATTGCGGTTCGATCTCGCTGCCCTCGCGCAGGAGCTGCGAGCGGAGCCATCTTATGCACGTGAAGGGCACACTGCTCGCACTTTGGTCCGTACGTCGGATCTGCGCGTGGTGCTCGTTGTCCTCAGAGCCGGGAAGAAGCTGTTGGAGCACCACGTGAACGTCACGGCTTCGGTGTACGCAATTACCGGTAACCTTCGCTTGCAACTCGCCGATCACAATGCTGCGCTTGCGGCTGGGCAGCTGTTCGTCCTGGCGCCTGGTCTCGCGCACGACGTGTACGCCGAAACGGACAGCACGTTCATGCTCACGCTAGGCTGGCAGCCAGGCCAGCCTTGAAGCGTGATCGCAGACTCCGCGCGCTGAGTGACGACCATCACCAGGCGCTCGTACTGGCCCGGCGCGCTAAGCGCTGCCGACCACGACGAACCGAGCGCTTGTCGGGTGGTATGGGGCGAGATAGTACGGCGCTTCGACTTGGAAATCGTGCCGCACTTTGCAATCGAAGAGCGACTCCTTCTGCCCGCGATCGAAGCCGTGGGCCATCCCGAGTTGGCCGAACGTGTTCGCGTCGAGCACGCCGAACTGCGGCGCCTCGTCGAGCAAGCACCGGAACCCATAGAGATGCGCCTCTCGGATTTCGGTGCCGCGCTGCGCGATCATGTCCGCTTCGAAGAGCGTGTGCTCTTCCCCGCCGTTCAGGAGAAGCTGAGCGACGAGGTGCTCGGGGCGGTAGCAGAGGCGTGCCGCCATAGCGCGCAGGCTCACGTTAGCGACACTGGCGTGACCGATCCTGGGCAAGAGTCACGCTGATGACATGCAGAACCACGCGGGAAGTGGGCAAGCTTCTCGAGGAAGTACTTCGGTGAGCTGGGGACGAAACCGTGTGATGCGGTTCGAGGCCGACCGAGGTGACGCCAGTTTTTTCGGAAGCGTGAACGGCGCGACATGGGACGCCCTATTTGGCCATTGAGCCGAGGCGGGGCGCGGCGCTTCGCCGCATCTTCTCAATTGCGGTTGTTGGGCGCGAACCCCGCGGGTATGGTCCCGCCGCGTAGAAGATCGGCTGGCATGATTGTCGGCGAAGACAGGAGCAAGCCATGATGCCGGAAGTCAAACGTGCGACCCTGCGCGGGCTCGTTGCCACCATCGTGCTGGCGTTGCTCATCGTATTGGGCTCGCGCTCGCTCTCTCACTTCGATGCCGCGCTGGTCGCGTACACTTTCTCCGTTCTCTTCGCGACGTTCGGCCTCACCTACCGCTACAGCATGTGGCTCTCCAGACCGCCGACCGCTCTTTATTGGCAGCGTGGTTGGCAGGCATTTTGGCGCCGTGGGTGGAGGCTGCGTAACGCGCGCTTTTGGGTGGCGCGCTTCAGCCAGGACATCCTCGCCAACCGCTTCATCGTGCGTCGCGGGGGGCTGCGCGGAGTCACGCACCTGCTGATCATGTGGGGGTGCCTACTCGCGGTCGCGATCACTTTTCCCCTCGTTTTCGGCTGGCTTCACTTTCGTCCGGTGCCCGGCGACCTCGCGTTGTACGAGGCCGTCGTGTTTGGCTTCCCGGCATTTCGTTTTCCGCACGAGTCGGTGGTCGGATTTTTCCTGTTTCACGGGCTTGTATGGTCTGCGTTCCTCGTTATCGCCGGTGTGATGCTGGCGATGCGCCGCAGAATGCGCGACGAGGGGGCGGTCGCCTTGCAGCGCTTCGCAGAGGACTTCCTGCCGCTGCTTCTGCTATTTGCGGTCAGCGTCACCGGGCTCATGCTGACGGCGAGCTACACCTGGATGAAGGGCTTTGGCTTTACGTTCATTTCCATTTTTCACGCGTTGACGGTCATTGCCACGTTCGTCTGGCTGCCCTTCGGGAAGTTCTTTCACATCTTTCAGCGCCCTGCGCAGCTGGGCGTTGGCTTCTACAAGGACATCGGGCGAGTCGAAGAGCAGGCAAATTGCCGACGCTGCGGTCATGCGTTTACGTCGCGCATGCACCTGCTCGATCTGATCGCGGTGGAGAAGCAGCTTGGTTATCGATACGAGATCCCGGACAGCTCGGTCGAGCACTACCAATGGATCTGCCCCCCGTGCCGTCGCGCATCCTTCGCGATGGCGCAGGGATTAACGTGGACCACACACCGGGGCGGGCAACCACTCGCTCCACCCTCGCAGCTCCAGCCGATGCCGGTGCACGCCAATCGCGGCCTCGGTGAGGGACCACTCGATTCCGAAGACGCGGAGAATTTTCATCCATGAGTACTTCGAACACGTCGTCCGAACCTGACCTCGCTGCGGGGACCCCCACGCCTGGGCTCGATCTCAACGTAATTCGCGAGTTCGGCCCCTCTCGCGCCTACGGGACCGACATGCGCGTCGACTCTGGCGTAGAGCCTGACCGCCTGGTCAAGACCCACTGCTGCTTCTGCGGACAGCAATGCGGCGTTCAGCTCAAGGTCAAAGACAACACCGTCATTGGCATCGAACCTTGGTACGAATTCCCATTCAACCGCGGAATGCTCTGTCCGAAGGGGGTCAAGCGCTACTTGCAACAAGCGCACCCAGACCGCTTGCTGCATGCTTACGAGAAAGACGAGGCTGCACCCTCTGGTTTTAGAAAGCTCTCCTACGACGCGGCGATTCGACGCGTCGCCGAGTCGATTGACAAGATCCAGAGGGAGCACGGCGCCGATGCGTTCGCGATCCTTTCGGGCGCGAGCCTGACGACCGAAAAAACCTACTTGATGGGCAAGTTTGCCCACATGTGCCTGCGCACCGCCAATATCGACTACAATGGTCGGCTGTGCATGGTGAGCGCGGGTGCCGGCAACAAGAAAGCGTTCGGCATCGATCGCGCTGCCAACCCGTGGAGTGACATCGAAGGCGCCGAGGTCGTTCTCGTCGCCGGCGCGAACGTCGCCGAATGCGCTCCGATCACCACGAACTACGTCTGGCAAGCGCGCGAGCGGGGCGCCAAGGTCATCGTCGTCGATCCTCGGATCACGCCACTGGCGCGCACCTGTGACCTCTTCCTACCGGTCAAGCCGGGGCGCGACACCGCGTTGTTCAACGGCATCCTCCAGTTGATGATCGACAATGACTGGCTCGACCATGACTTCATCGCTCGAAACACCGTTGGCTTCGAGGCGGTCGCGCGCGAGGTGAGCCAATGGACGCCAGCGAAGACAGCCGAGGTCACGGGAATCGCCGAGAAGTCGATTCGACAGGCAGCGGAGTGGTGGGGCACGGCCAAGACGAGCTTTCTGATGCACGCCCGGGGCATCGAGCACCACAGTCACGGCGTACAGAACGTTCTCAGCACGATCAACATCGTACTCGCCTCGGGACGCATTGGTCGCCCGAGCTGCGGCTATGCGACCATCACCGGGCAAGCCAACGGGCAAGGAGGTCGGGAGCACGGGCAGAAGTGCGATCAGCTGCCCGGAGGCCGTGACCTCAGCAACCCGCAGCATCGGAAGTACGTGGCGGAGGTCTGGGGAATGAACCCCGAAGATCTTCCGATGCCGGGCGTGGACGCCTACGAGATCATGCGGAAGGCCCACGCCGGTGAGATTCGCGGCCTTTTGTCGATCTGCTTCAATCCGGTCGTTTCCTTGCCCGACAACAATTTCGTGCGTGCCGCGCTGCAGAAGCTCGACTTCTTCGCGACAATCGACTTCTTCATGAGCGAGACCTCTCGCTATGCGGACGTCGTGCTGCCCGGATCGCTCCAGGAAGAAGACGAAGGAACGGTGACGCAGCTCGAGGGGCGGATCATCCGCATCAACAAGGCAGTCGATTGTCCGGGTGAGGCCAAGCAAGACTGGCGCATCATCCAAGACATCGCGAAGGCACTTGGCCGCGAACAAGGCCTCACTTTCGAGAGTCCGCGGCAGATGTTCGAGGAACTACGCGTCGCCTCGCGTGGTGGCGTAAATGACTATTCGGGCGTCACCTACGAGCGCATCGAGGAGCACTTCGGAGTGTTCTGGCCCTGTCGCGCCGAGACACCTGACGCTGCGCCCCAGCCCACGCCGCAGGGCACCCCGCGGCTGTTCGAGCCAGGTTCCTGGAACCCCGTCGCCAATGGCGCGGGCGTCTTCTACTTTCCCGACGGTAAAGCACGCTTCAATGCGACCCCGTACGTGGGACCCGCGGAGGACGTGGACGAGGAGTATCCAATCATCCTAACGACGGGCCGGGTCGTGAGTCAGTTCCTCTCTGGCAACCAGACCCGGCGCATTGGCCCGCTCGTCGACCACTATCCTGAACCACGCGTCGAGATCCACCCGAGGCTCGCTGCCCGCCTCGGGATCGCCGATCAAGACTGGACCACGGTAAAGAGCCGTCGCGGTCATTGCACGCTGCGCGCAGCGGTCGTCAAGACCATCCGCCCAGACACCGTCTTCATTCCCTACCATTGGGGTGGTCGCAAGAGCGCGAACCAACTGACTATCTCCGCACAAGATCCGATCTCGAAAATCCCGGAATACAAGGTCTGTGCAGTGCAAGTCGCCCGCGCGGCCCAGCCCCCGAACTATGCGATGATCCTGGAGCCCCAGCAATAGACACGGAGAAGAGCCACGAATGCCCGTACCCGAGACTTATGAGTTCTTCGTCGATCCTGGGCGATGTATCGGCTGTCAGTCCTGCATCCAGGCGTGTTCCGAGTGCGATACGCACAAGGGGCAATCCATGATTCAACTGGATTACGTCGACCGAGGACTCTCGACCCAAACCATCCCGGTCGTTTGCATGCACTGCGATTCGCCCACGTGCGCCGAGGTGTGTCCGGCCGATGCGATCAAGCGGACCGAAGACGGAGTGGTGCAAACGGCGCGCAAGCCTCGTTGTATCGCTTGCAACAACTGCGTCTTAGCCTGCCCCTTCGGCGTTCCCAAGATGAACACGCGCATGAACCTGATGATGAAATGCGACATGTGCTACGATCGCACCTCGGTCGGGCTCAAGCCCATGTGCGCTTCGGTCTGTCCGAGCCAGGCGCTCGCGTTTGGAACGCGGGAGGAGATGGCGAAGCTTCGACCGAACGCAAAGGCCGTCAACACCTTTCAGTTTGGCGCGCAGGTGATTACGACCAAGGTCAACGTCATGATCCCCGTAAGCGCGCCGCGCGAAGTGGTCGACGTGACCGCCGCGATGTACGTGTCAACGATCGGCCACGACGTGCTCGACGATATTTTTGGCAGCGAGGGTGACGCATGAGCAATACAGACGGCACCCACGATCCTCTGCTTGCTCGTCGCTCTATTCCACCGAATCGACGGCCAGACGAGGAGCAGCCGCGATGGCGACGAGATTTCCCGATCGACTGGGCCGAGGACGACTACGTATCGAGGCGCGACCTCGTCAAATACGTCGTGCTCACCAGCTGCGCCTTCGTGGCGGGGCAAGCGTGGATCGTCGGCAAGAGTCTGCTCGCTAAGCGCAAAGGGGTCTATCCGCAGAGCTCGATCGCGTCTGTCGAAGAGCTCCCAGTCGGAGGGGCGAAGACCTTCGTCTATCCAGAGGGCAGCACACCGCGACTACTGGTGCGCACAGGCGCAGGATCTTTCGTTGCGTACGACCAGCAGTGCACCCACCTGCAGTGCCCGGTGGTACCGGTGGTCGAGCAAGGCAAGCTGCACTGTCCGTGTCACAACGGCTGGTTCGACCTGCAGACAGG
>Ga0247769_1000086_pt1 | contig 16435 bp, 12 predicted proteins | sample UWRJL166409R6_FD_179942 | JGI IMG/M metagenome (GOLD analysis project Ga0247769, IMG submission 179942) | Plant litter microbial communities from Arlington Agricultural Research Station in Wisconsin, United States - UWRJ-L166-409R-6 | ecosystem: Environmental > Terrestrial > Plant litter >... | reverse complement strand
GTGTGGAAGGTGTATGCGCTGCTCTCCTGGTCCCTGTTCTGGCTGCGGCGGACTCGGGGGATGACCATGGCCGCTCTCCTGGTGTTTGCCTCGACAGCCAGGGCGGCTAATCGGCCCTCCTTGAGCTGCCTCTGCGTGTCGAGCTTGGGGGCCATCAGACGTATGGAATTCCCGTGGAGCGGAGATATGTCGACCTTGTCGTCGTCGGGGCTCTTCAACAGCGACTTGAAGCCGGCCACGCGCTTCTCGACGATAGCCTTGCACGACGCCCAGTCGTACTCGGGCCAGCTCAGCTGGGCGTGCACGAGCGCATCCTCGAGCGTCGCGCCGGCGTGGAAGGCCCACGTGTCCGAGAACTTCTCGGGCCCAAACTTGACCGTGACGACGAACTCGGCATCCTCGGCGGTCTCGGGTATGTCCTTGGAGGTATCCGCCATGGTGTGCTTGGTAGCTGTCCTGTCCTGTCTTGCGCGGCTGAGGATGAGAAGTTGGGAATGAAGATGAAATGCGGGGTTGAGATTGGGTTCACGACGAGGGGTTCTGAGCTGAGAGCGAGCTGAGCTGGGAGCCGGGAGCCGAGAGCTGACTGTCAGTTAAAAAAAACTGCGTTGGATGGAGACTTGTAGATTTATGTCTAGATAGACTAGAGTAGAATGATAGATTGTAAGAGCTATAAGATTGAGGAAGTTGGCCTTTGCTCTCAATTTGAGGACCATTCTAGAAGATTGTCAGCGCCGCGTGGTGGTCAGTTGCCTGCTTTGTCATGCCGCCAAAAGCTGCTGGGCTCCAAAGCCGCCAGTCTGCTGATCGCGGCCCAGCCCCTGCGCTGCGATGGCGCAAAAAAGTGTGCAACGCAAAGACAACTCAATACCGTGTAACCCGCGAAACCACTTGCCAATCGCTGTTGCTTGAAGCTATCGCCAGCCGAGCCAGCCTCCGTGCATCGCGGCCGGTGAGCAACTCGGCGTCATGCAGTGGCTTGTCGCCCTGAAGAGCGGGCCAAGACGGAAGTGGCAAGTATTTTCAGTGCACAGTAAGATTAGGAGATTATCCCCATCCCACCTCCCTCATTAACCACCTCACCTGGAGACTCGTCTCTGATCTTGGGAGATGTGACTGGCAGCAATCACAATGATACTCCAAACAAGACGGCTCAAGGAAGGTGCTACACCCCCAAAATCAAATACGAGAGAATACCCCGAGAATACCTACCGTACTTGAATCGTGACCCGTATTCGTCGCCCGTCGCTCGCCGCTCACTCATCGCCATCCAACGAAGCAAGCGGCCGGGAGACGTTGGAGTGGCGTCAGAAACAGGCTAGCGTTGCACGATTGCAGGAGTCAGGCACGCCAGGAACGCCCCGACCGTTAAGATGTCGAATTGTTTGTCTGCTGGGGTGAGGGTCCACCGGCCAAGATGGGTCGAAGCCCGAGCATGCCCTGTTACCGGGTTCTCATTCGCTCGTATCTGCTACCGAAATATGCCCATCCTGTTTCGTGCGGGGGCCAAGTACTCGGTACCTTGGCTCTATCTCGAATTCGGGGTTATCTTGAAGCTGCCACCCTTCGGCCGATGTTCGACCTCCTTTCCCACTTTTCCCGCTCGCCCTTCTGCATCCCTCTGCTTACTCTGAAGGAAAGCGGGTTTCCGTGATTCTTTTCCTTCTCGTTTCTGTCTATTCTTCTCGTCACTCCTTTTGACATGATTGCCAGGTCCTGACGTTTTTTCCTGTCTGATCCGCACCCACGCTCCTTTTGACCGTGCGAGAAGAGAAAAAAAAAAGTACCCAAGTCGCGATATCAAGGGATCAGCTCTTTTCTTGCCGACCAAAACAGAACTACTCTCCGCTAATTCACAACTAACTGCTCCCGAAAATAATGCTCGTAAGTGTTTCTTCTCCCCGCTCGGCCCCTCCCCTAGCTATGGTCGAAGACAGCGATGCTGACCCTCCTGCGCGATTTAGCTCCAGTCAGCGCTCGTCGCCCTCGGCGCGACCCTCGTTGCCGCCGTTCCGCCTTTGATCGCGAAGGACAACTACTTCGTCAACCCGAAGACCGGCAACCGTTTCCAAATCGTCGGTGTTGCCTACCAGCCCGGCGGTTCGGCTGGCTACAACGCCGAGTCCGGGGTCGACCCTCTCAGCGACAAGGACGTGTGCCTACGCGATGCCGCCATCCTCCAGGTCCTCGGCGTCAACGCCATCCGCGTCTACAACCTGAACCCCAACATCAACCATGACGAGTGCGCCAGCATCTTCAACGCCGCCGGCATGTACATGTTGCTCGACGTGAATTCGCCCCTGGTCGGTGAGAGTCTGACCAGCTTCAATCCATGGGAGTCGTACTATGCCTCGTACCTGAACCGCACCTTCGCCGTCGTGGAGGCCTTCAAGGACTACCCCAATACCCTGGCCTTCTTCTCCGGCAACGAGGTCATGAACAACGAGGAGACGGCCAAGACGGTGCCCCCGTACTCGCGGGCCATTACGCGTGATATCAAGAACTACATCTCCAAGCGGGGCGGCCGCCCGATTCCCGTTGGCTACTCGGCCGCCGACGTCCGCGAGATCTTGTTTGACAGCTTTAACTACTTCCAATGCGTCGAGGATGACGTCGAGAATGACTTGAGCCACGCGGACCTGTTCGCGCTCAACAGCTACAGCTGGTGCGGCGACGAGGCCACCTTCACGACGTCCGGGTACGACGTGCTTGTCGAGGGCTTCAAGGGCAGCTCCGTTCCCATCTTCTACTCCGAGTACGGCTGCAACACACCATCCCCGCGTGTCTTCAACGAGGTGGGAGCAATCTACGGCCCCGAGATGACGGACGTGTTCTCGGGCGGTGTTGTGTACGAGTATACCCAGGAGGAGAACAACTACGGCCTGGTCGACATCCACGCCAACGGCTCCATCACCCTCCGATCTGACTACTACTCGCTCAAGAACCAGTTCGCCGCCCTTGACTTCAAGACCGTCCAGGGCGCCAAGCCCCCGTCGGCCCCCGCTCCCAAGGCGCCCGTGTGCGACAAGAAGCTGATCACCACCAAGGGCTTCAACAACAACTTCACCCTGCCTGTGCTCCCCCCCGGAGCCGAGGAGATCATTGAGGGGGGTGTGAGCCCGAAGCGTAACGGCAAGCTTGTGACCATCGATTCGTTTGTGGTCAAGCAGGCCGTGTCTAACACCGACGGCTCTTTCCTCAAAGACCTCGCCGTCAAGCCATTGGGCGATGATGAGATCAACGGTATGGCCCACCATGTATCACAACTATTCTAACCCATACATATTTACTGACGTTCCTCACAGAGCCTGGCCTTAACACTGTCGAGGTCTCTGCTCCCTCCGGTGTGGCTACTCCCACCGGAACCTCTTCGTCCCCGCCCGCTTCGTCCAGCAATGCCGCCCTCAGGCAGGTGGCCATCAGCCTGCCCGCCGCAGCTATGGGTGCCGTCGCGCTCGTGGCCGGCATGGCGCTTTAAGCGTCAGCACAACGCAAGGTTGACAGTCCCGGGTCTTACCTCGGCATATCCGCCACGTGGATCCCGTCGCGCGAAGAGCGTCTGGCTCAACACCTGCATGACAACCGGGGAAGTCGAAGGAGGTGATACGTAATGTGAAGCCTTTTTTTTAGTGTGAGATGCCGCTCTCAGCCCCCCATTTCAAGACAGCTCCGCGTCTACGTTTCTACATATGCATAGCATGCGCGTAGCTTGATTGGAACTGGGCCGGGAGATACAAGAGGTCGGACAAGACCATCCGCACACAGAAAACATGTATATATTTTCCTAGCGGTTGGTTGTTTCCCCCTGCGGGCAAGTTCTTGTATGTACCATGATACCAACTTGTTTCTTTGCATAGGCACATACCTTACCTTGCCTTGCTTCCTCATCTAGGTAATTCGGGCAGCTGGACTTGTGAATAGGTGGTTACAATAGTGGGTGTTATCCCGAGGGGAAAGATGACGTAAATAATGGAAGCTGTGAAGACACGGACGGACCTTGGACGTGAAACATCTGACTCATGTGCCAGGAACATTGTTTGCGCAGCGTGACGAACTACGGGGTGTCCAGTGATGTATCCGTCATACCTATCACGGCTTCTGTTCTTTTTTCCGGGGCAGTTCAGTCTCCCTTCCTTCTCGAGACATATTCATCGCGCGCCGCCAGCACGGGGCTCCCATTGTCATTCGGCAGCAAGGTACTCCGTAAGGTTGGCGGCAAACAACGCTGGATGACATCTCTGTGCATATAATCCGGCTACCAGCATATCAGCACGGTATAGTAAATGTCAAGTCCCTACGTAGCGACCCTAAGTACCTAGGTGTGGCAACAACTCTTATCCTCTCGGGCGTCCTCTGCCACCCATCAAGCCTGGACGGCATCTCCATGCATATCATTGGCTATCCAGCAGCAGAGCAGTATAGTCAACAATAGGCTTTTAAGGCGGAGGACTACACCATAGCCTTTAATCAGTAGGCCGATAAAGTAGGAAGTAGCTTGAAGCAACCGATCTAACCCCCTTGAGCATCAGCTGCCGCCTGCTAATGTTTGTCGTCCGGTGGCGTTTCAAGATGGGTAGGTAGGTACCTTAGGTAGGTAGCTACAACTCATCAAGTCACCATGTCGTCCTCTCATGTCAACTTGTTCGTCGTGCGAATCGGACCTCAGATTAAACTACATAAACGTGCCACATAACCGTATCGTCCGAGAATTCGTGTCTGGTTTATATGAGGCTTCCTCTATTTGGACCAACCATGGCTTCCCGCTTTTCGAGCCCATGCGCCTGCCCTTGTATATGACCTTGAACCAGGTGAAACGAATCGCTCCGCTCCAGCCAACCCTCTCCCCATCCCTTTAACCCTTGAACTCCTCCGCCTTGCTCTCTTCCCACTTTCCGGGCACCAGCGCCAGAGGGACGATGCCGCTGACGTGCATCTCGGGGCCAAAGATCTTGGCGTCGAGACCCAATTCTTGGGTCGCCGCCTTCATGTTCTTGAGACCCTCCTGGTAGTTGGGACCGGCACGGCGGACCCAGATCTGCACCTTCTGGTCCTTGAGGGCCGCGGCGTACTCCCGGAGAGCCTTGATGACGCCCTTGAACGTGCTGGCGACGTTGGTGAAGTTGGCGATACCACCACCAATAAACAGAACCTTGTTCGCCTCGCCCGACGGGGCGGCGCGAAGCATGAGGTCCAGGACGGTACGGGCGTAGTGGTAGGTCTGCGACTCGGTGGGGGCACCGGAGTACTCGCCATAGTTGGCGAGATCGTCGGCGAAGCCGGCCGAAGCGATGGCATCGGCATAGACGACGGAAGCACCGCCACCAGCAACGAGCGTCCAGATTCTGCCGTTGGGGTTGAGGACGGTCAGCTTGAGCGAGGCGCCGGTCTTGGCATCAAGCTCGGCGATGTAAGCTTCCTCCTTGGTGAGCTCACGGCCGAAGGGGGCCGGGAACTCAATTGGCGGCCCGGCATCAATGTTGACGGCGCCATTAGCTGATGTGGCAGCAGTGATACCAAGCGCAGCGGGAGACCGCGCAATGGCCCACTTGACGCCGCACTCAAAGTCCGCTGTCTGATCAAGCTTGGCAGCAAGATCGAGGAAGTGGACCGAAGCAGATGTCGCGTCTTCGTTGGGGATGACGACCAAGGGGTTGATTTCAAGATATGTGAACTGGCAGTCGACGTAAACCGCGTAGAGGCGGGTGACTGGAAACGAAGCGTTAGCATGTACCGTAGTTGTGACCGTAGGAAATCAACTTACTGAAGTCTACCAAGACCTTGTGTACGCCCTTGGGGACCTTCTTGAGAAGGGTGCTGGCGATCACCTCGTTCGAGGGGTACTCGCCAAGATCGACGGGAATAAGGAGCTTCTCAGCCTTCTCATCGACATCGCCGACATCAACACCACCCTCGTGAGTGAAGAGGATCCAGTCACCCTATCCGAAAATGTCAGTATCCTTATCACAAGACGCAAAAAGCTGCGAACAAAAGCACAAATTCATGCTTCAAGGATAAAGGTGGGTGTGCGATCCGCTCCCGCAACGGGCCGCCCGCATCGCAATGCGGTTTAGCCTCCGCTCGTCCGTCGGCACACTATTTTACCACCTGACCAAACGTAAATCCCACCCCGATCGCCAGATCTGTGCAGCGGGTATTTTCCTTCAAGTATAAAGAAAGAAGGCGCCCGCCGTTCGTGCATGCAGCATCATGTTCTTCCCCTTCCACTGCCCAAACTTGCAGGGAAGTAGGGAGTGGACTCTGGTGTCTCTGCTTCCCCAGATGCACTTGCATATGGGTCCGCATACCCCTCTTACACGGCCATTCGCTCACAAAACGAGAAAACGACAGACTTACGTCGCGCACGGAGTTGATCTTTTTCAAAAGTCAGCATTTCTGATCAACAGTTCCACAGAGCTCACCCCTCAACTGCACTTACGTTGATATAATACTCGGTATTCTGCGGATGCGGCACAAACGGCTCAACCAGGAAATTTCGGAGGACGCCCTCGACGTGCTCAACCTTTTGAGGCTTCCCGGCTCGCTCAGCAACCCAAGCCCTCGCCTCCGGCCAGGTCTTGTTCAGAGCGAGCAGACCGCTCTTGCCTCTGCGCTTGATGAGCTGATCAGGCTTCGCGACGAGCTTGACACCGGATTGGAGGAGCCATGGGTATGTGACCTCGGCCTGGTCGAGAACGGCATTGACGTCGGCATCCTCGGGGAAGTGCAGTGAGCAGAGCCTGGGAGGGGGGTTGTGCTTGGTCGGGGGCGGCAGCGGGCTGGGCTTGATGGGCTTCGCGCGCGTGAGGTGGTAGTTGATGATGGCCTTGCCATCGGCCTCGAGAATGCTCTTCGCAGACATGCTGGCGATTCCGGAGGTGACAGGTAAGTCTGGACCGTCTTCTGTTTTCTAGCTGATTTCCTCGGTCTTTTCTGTTCTCCCGGTTAGCGGCTGTTGCGAGTTGCGGAGGGCAATTCGAGTGGCGGTCTGCGAAGCTTGCGAGATGGCGGGACCGTGCGATTTACCTTCAGCTGAAGCGGGGTGTTCGTGAAAGCAGCGCTTCGAGGAGTCTTGAGACGCAAAACGCAGCAGCTGGGAATGCGAATAGCACCGAGTTCGACGAGGGAAAGGAGAGAGCGGCGAGCGCAGGGAAGATGTCAGATCTCGGGAGGAGCCTTTCGGAAAAGGAGAGGAGAGGAGATCGGCTACAAGCAACAAAATGTTCAAGCCACTAACAAGCTCTCCGGGCGGCAAGGGACCACAAGGTAGCTTCGTTTGGATGTTGGGAAGAGCCAGGCAAAAAGGTACCCGGTGTCCGCCCGCCAAATCCCGCCAAAAACCATTGAGGTGACCCAAGCGGGGCAGTCGCTGCGGGACGAGGGGAGCGGTCTGGGGCGCAAGGTATCGGTACTTCGGCACCCCTGGAATTGGATTACGCCTGGAGGGGAAGTCCCCGTCCAGGACTCCAGCTCGCACATCCATCCCGTCCGGGATCCAGCAACGCTGCGTTGCTGGGCAGCCAGACATCTCCTGCACAGCTTCCAGTGCCCGACATGGCGGATGCGGTGTCCTTCCCTCTTGTGTCCTAAAAACACCCTCCATTCTTCCTATTTTTCTCCGATACCCGTTGCGCTCGAGATTCAATCCGCCATGCAGACAACCGTGGACTGGCGCAGCGGCGGCTGAGACTATCCTCAGGGCTCACTGCCATCCATCCATCCCATCCTTCGTGGTCAGACGGAAGTGGATTGGGGATGATCCGCCCGCAACTCTAGCAACAAGCGGTACGACGGATAGCTAAAATGAGCCCGAACAAGGTTGCGCAATAGGATTGCTATCGCTCTCCTCTCACACGCGACACCACCTTTTTCTGCCCCTATCTTCTCCCTTCGATGCCCTTCCCCTCTTCCCTCTCTCCCCCTCTCCCCTCTCCTTGCGCAAGGCAGAGTTCCACTTTGGGTGCCCATGCTTTGGGCTGCCGGGCCAAACGCCTCCCATTCCCGATTACCATTGCTACTGCAAGGGAGTGGAACAGCTAGAATCGTGGAGCGTGGGCCGGATCCGCGCCGCATGAAGGGCGCCCCGCCGTCGAGATACGTCGAGTTCTGGCCTCGCTCAGCGCGGGACGCCTCCGAAGTATGTCGAGGGCACCGAGGGCACCGGCAACGGACCGGCCCCGCGCCATTCCCGACATAGTAGTCTTGTGTCATTTCAATTTAATCCTCGCGAAGCGAACAAGCAAAGCAGGTACAGTTATCTGCAGAGCCCGCTACCGGGCTGTGTTCTAGTATGCCGTCTCGCCATGCCGGCACTCTGGCATGCTCTCCGTGGTCATACGAATTTAGGGGGTTCCAGTTTTGGCAGCGGGATCGGATGAGATGATGGAGGGTGGGATGCTCACGCGAGGTACCGGTACCTGATGCGCCAAGTCGAGTGGGGTGTGCCCGGTGCTGTCAGCTCAGTAAAAAGTTTCGATGGTTCGAATTGGTGAAAGTCCGCTAGGCGATCGGACAAGGGTCTGAAAAAGAGTTGGGGAAGTTTTTCTGGTCCTGTTGGATGTTGACCGCCAGCCCACCAATAGCCGCCCACAACATTTCTTGGGGGATTCCAGCACCAGAGCGACCTGGACATTCCGGGAACCCTCGCCCGCACGGCATCCACAGTACACTCTTCTCTGGCGGAGCTCTTGCCGACGAACGAACCTCCCGCACTCACTCGCACGTCTACCAAGTGCGCACCACACAACCACAGCTACCCTTACCCCCCCAGACCCGGTACTCCTCGACCGAAATAGAAGGGTTTCCTACTGAACAAAAAACCTCCCCCCCATTTTCTCAACCCGACCTCCTTCCCCCCTTCCGTCATTCTCAACCCTCCCAGTCCTTCGATCGTGATTCTTGACGCCAGTCTCTCCTTGACCAAAAGACAGCTTGTTCACGATGCCTGCTGCTCCTTCTACCTCCAACGGGGTCAATGACGGCCCCGGGCTCTCTGCCAACGATAACATCCGCCGCTTTGCAGCTCCCAGCCGACCGCTGAGCCCGCTCCCTTCCCACGCCCTCTTCAACGACAAGACAAGATGCTTCGTTTACGGTCTCCAGCCGCGCGCCGTGCAGGGCATGCTCGATTTCGACTTCATCTGCAAGCGGTCGACGCCCTCGGTCGCCGGCATCATCTACACATTCGGCGGTCAGTTCGTCAGCAAGATGTACTGGGGAACCAGCGAGACTCTGTTGCCCGTATACCAGGAGGTTCAGAAGGCCATGGCGAAGCACCCAGATGTCGACGTAGTTGTCAACTTCGCCTCGTCGCGTAGCGTGTACAGCTCCACGATGGAGCTCATGGAGTGCCCCCAGATCAAGACGATTGCCATCATTGCCGAGGGTGTACCCGAGCGTGTAAGTTCTTGCCTGCCGTCAAACATCGCGGCGAACCATGCGCTGACCTAGAACAGCGTGCCCGCGAGATTGCCCATGTTGCACAGAAGAAGGGCGTCACAATCATTGGCCCCGCCACGGTCGGTGGTATCAAGCCCGGCTGCTTCAAGATCGGCAACACGGGTGGCATGATGGACAACATTGTTGCGTCCAAGCTCTACCGCAAGGGCTCGGTCGGCTACGTCTCCAAGTCCGGAGGTATGTCCAACGAGCTCAACAACATCATCTCGCAGACCACGGATGGTGTCTACGAGGGTGTGGCGATCGGTGGTGACAGGTACCCCGGAACCACTTTCATCGACCATATGCTGCGGTACCAAAACGACCCCGCCTGCAAGATCCTTGTCCTGCTCGGTGAAGTTGGTGGTGTCGAGGAGTACAAGGTGATCGAGGCCGTCAAGGAGGGCACCATCACGAAGCCGATTGTCGCGTGGGCCATTGGAACCTGCGCGAGCATGTTCAAGACCGAGGTTCAGTTCGGCCACGCTGGTTCGTTCGCCAACTCGCAGCTCGAGACGGCGGCCATGAAGAACAAGAGCATGCGCGAGGCCGGCTTCTACGTTCCCAACACATTCGAGGAGATGCCCAAGCTTCTCAAGGACGTGTATGACAAGCTGGTGAAGACCGGAACCATCAAGCCGCAACCCGAGCCCGTGGTTCCCAAGATCCCCATCGATTACTCGTGGGCCCAGGAGCTTGGTCTCATTCGTAAGCCTGCCGCCTTCATCTCCACCATCTCGGACGATCGTGGCCAGGAGCTCCTCTACGCCGGCATGCCTATTTCGGACGTGTTCAAGGAGGATATTGGTATTGGCGGTGTCATGTCCCTTCTTTGGTTCCGCCGCCGCCTGCCCGACTATGCCTCCAAGTTCCTCGAGATGGTGCTCATGTTGACTGCCGACCACGGTCCCGCCGTGTCCGGTGCCATGAACACCATCATCACCACCCGTGCCGGAAAGGACCTGATCAGCGCGCTGGTCAGCGGTCTGCTCACGATCGGCTCCCGCTTCGGCGGTGCCCTCGACGGCGCTGCTGAGGAGTTCACCAAGGCTGCAGACAAGGGCCTCACCCCGCGTGAGTTCGTCGACAGCATGCGCAAGGCGAACAAGCTCATCCCTGGTATCGGTCACCGCGTGAAGTCGCGGAACAACCCAGATCTGCGTGTGGAGCTTGTCAAGGAGTACGTCAAGGCCAAGTTCCCCAGCCACAAGCTGCTCGACTACGCCTTGGCGGTGGAGACGGTCACGACTTCCAAGAAGGACAACCTCATCCTCAACGTGGACGGTTGCATCGCCGTGTGCTTTGTGGACCTGCTCCGCAACTGCGGTGCTTTCAGCCCCGAGGAGGCTGAGGACTACCTCGGCATGGGCGTGCTCAACGGGCTGTTCGTGCTCGGCCGCAGCATCGGCCTGATTGCGCACTACCTCGACCAGAAGAGACTCCGCACCGGTCTCTACCGCCACCCGTGGGATGACATTACCTACCTCCTCCCCAGCTTGGGGCAATCTGGCGCTCCGGGCGCCGAGGGGCGTGTGGAGGTGCAGATGTGAGGGGTTTGATTGTGGAGTTTGGAGGCGGGCTGGGATTCGCGCTCATGTTGAACACGACGGGAGGGGACCTGGGGTCAGGATTCGAGCGCCCCATACACGAAACCCAAGTGCAATGTGCCATGTCATGATTTGCCCAGGACGGGGTAGAGATGCTCGATTTATTCGGTCGGGTGTATGAAAAAGACATAGATTAATAAAGGAACGATTATTTAACGTTTGTCTCTTGTCTGGATGTACCCGGATTGCTTCCCAACGGCGTGGCTACGTCTTGGCTGCAGTGACGGCCAAGAGAGGCACGTCGGGCCTAAAGACGGCTCCTGACCATGGTGTTCCACATGGTGAGTCGGTAGGGTTACATGTCAGCAAAACGATGACATGTCAGCAGCGAGTGCGATTACAAGTCAGCGTCGTCCCCTACTTGGGGCGACAGCTCTATCTAGGTTTGAGTTGGGCTGCTGCTACGGAGTGTCGAGCCAAAATGCCGTCCGGGCCGCTGAAGAGGGAGAGACAGCCGATCAGACTGGACGTTTACTAAGGTACTCGCAGGAGGTATCGCGGGCATGTGACTTGGCGTGTGACACCGTTGGATCTACCTAGATAGTACAATACAAGCACAAAGTATCCGTACTTGATTGGAACTGTTTCCTGAATGCGCAATCTCTCTCTCTCTCTCTCTCTCTCATGCTGTATACCTAGTGCCGATAAAAACTTTTACTGCATGAGGGAGGGAGGGAGGCAGGCTTGACGATAGGGAGAGTGCATACCTTCCGAATAGATTGGACCCTCAGAGGAGTGGAGGAGCTATCAGGCACGGCTCGACGAATTCTACAAACAAGACTGATAAGTGCCGGAGTGACACCTTTCCTCCCAACGGGGGGTTTTAATGGAATCATGAAGGACAAGAAATAAGGAGAAGGATTGCCATAGGAAGGTGTTTTTTGTTTTGCTCGTAACTTTTCGAAGTGCGCCCTGCGAAGACGCACGTGCCATTCTAGCTTAGTCAGAAAACGTAGCACGAAAAATCTCAATCAATCAATCCGAATAGATTGGTATGTGTTGTCGGTGTTCTTGTTGCTGTGTCCATATTGGTCCCGGTGCTGCTGGTGGGGGTGCTGATGCTTGAGCAAGTGACCCATATTTCTGCCACCTGCCAAACAGGGTCCCAGCTGGTAGACGGCACTTATCAGCTGGTGGTGGTAGAGCTCCCGGCCGCACGCCCGGAAACCAAAAACATAAAGGCGGTCAGAAGCGGCATAATATTTTCCCTCTCCCGATGACCGACATCCCGTCCGGCAAGCGCGTTCGCATTCGCAATCCCGGTCTGTGAAGCTTTGGGCTTTTGAGGTTCAAGCTACGACTACGACTACGACTGTGACTGCGATTGCGACTGCGATTGCGACTGCGATTGTGTTTGTTTTACAAAGCGTCACGCCAATTGGAATTGGAATTGGAATTGGAATTGGAATTGGAATTGAATTTGGTCGGTCAATTCATCTTCGAAAGTGGTGGGAGCCGGGAGCCGAGCATATCATCTCTCTGCCCTTGTATTTCCCCCTCTCCCTCCTTTTTTTTCCGGAGCGAACTTCGGGACGTAAGTGGATTTAGTCAATTCCAGGTGTGTTATTTTTTGTTGCTGAGGAGGGGGGGGTTTGGGTCTCGGGTCTTGGGATCTGGGGTTTATTTAGGGGATTACTGTTGCTTGATGGGAGCTAACTTTTTGGTGTTTGGTGTTTGTAGGTGTGCACCGGTTGGGGTTTTTCTTTTCGGTCTCGATATAGAAGATACCACAAAACCAGGACGAGGATCGAGGACGAAGTACGAAGACGAGGTACGAACTAAACCAAACTAACCAACCGACCGACCGACCGACTGCTGTTGTGCGATACGAGACGAGACATCTCTTTGCGCTGCGGTCTCCAGACTCGCTCTCTACATCCCTACCTGCCCGCGAGGTATCATACCCTACGAGCAACAACAGCGACAAATCATCCAACTTAGGCATACCGCAATTACGTCCACCTACCACGTGTAGCGGCCACAAACTCCACTACTCCCTCATCCTCCTCTCTCTCAACCTACACCAACCAAGCACCAAACCCAACCAGACACCCAGACACCCACCCACCCACCACAAGAAAACAAAGCATCCCAAACCCCCACAAAAAAGAGGAGAAAGAAAGAACCCAAAACAAAACAAAAAATGTCATACTTCAGAATAACCCTCCACCGCTCAGCAATCGGCCTCCCCGAACGAACCCGCGGCGTCCTCGCAGCCCTAGGCCTCCGCCGCCGCCAGCAGGTAGTCTTCCACCCGGTATCGGCACAGTTCGCAGGCATGATCCTCAAGGTCAAGGAGCTCGTCCGCGTCGAGGAGGTGGACAAGGCGCTCACGCGGCGGGAGGTGAAGGCGGAGCGCACGCCCGAGCCCGGGTTCTGGGTCGAGAGGCGCGCTCCGGGAGGGGTTGTGAATTCTTTGAGGGACGATGTTCGTAGGGACGATAATAGTGATAAGATTGGGAAGAGGAAGAAGAATATTGATAAGAGTCCTTTTGCTTCGCTGGGGCCGGTTAGGTTATGAGTTTTTGTTTTTGTTTTCTTCTCTCTGTCTATGTCTATGTTATCTCTGGGAAGGAGAGGAGGATTGATGGAAGGAGGGAAAGAGACAAGAGAGAATGTATGTATGTGTTATATGTCGTCGAGGGGGGTGATTGAGGATTGTATTATTGGTGTTCTGTACGACCGATCCGGTTGCGTATCTAGAGAACTAGAAGAGGCACGGCGGCCGGGATAGTGTAAGATCGAGAGGTATGAGCATGGACGGCGTTCAAAATAAACCTACTCTCTGTATTTGCTCGGTTGCTCCGTGGGATATATGGTGCGGATCAGGAATGCAAGTCACACGTCAGAGAGGTGCTGCCAAACTACCATCTTGTGCTCAACTATCCCCTCCGCTACTAAAGGGCGAGATCACAAACCAAGAGACCGACGTCTGCTTGGCGACGGCTGAGAACCTATTATACACAAACTGAGGACCCTTGCCTCGTAGGAATTGCTTGACCCGTGACCCCAAAAACAGAGAACCGAGTCCATCCGAGAACTGACCCCCCGGTAAACTCCTCATCCCTCGTATCCTCCGTTTGTCTTGCGCCAAAGACAGCCCTGTAGCCGGTTGTCTGCCGGTTGATTTTGCTGAAAAAGAGAAACCCCTGTCACTTGACAAGAGACAAAACCATACTTGCTGATAGTGCTGGACCGCTCTGAATCAACCCAGGATCAACTGATAGCACAATCCCCTTGCTGGCTCAGATTCTTGCTATCCATCGAGCTGCCAAGTGTGAGCCTCGAACGCACGGATTCTGAAGCTGTGGTAAATACAGCGCAGGTTCCGCACGACAAACCGCTGCTCGTCCGCGCCTAGACGTTTCTCGCCTTGTCGATATACTCTTGGCTAGGGCTCTCGTACTCGCTGACGAAGTAGTTGGTAGTGTGCTTGGCAAGCCAGCTGGTAAACTTCATGAGCTCCTCGCGCAGGCGGTTAACCGACTGCTGGTCCATGTTTGTTTGTGCAATAAGTTCCGGAAGAGAAACTGTGCAGCATCAGTAAGAGTCATGCATGGCGGCGAGTGAGGGATAGCTACCGAGCAAGCGAGACAGGTGCTCTGCACCATACGTGTCAACAGCACTCTTGTGCGCTGTGTCGGTTCCAGAGCTCCATTCCTTGTGCATCTCGTGGTACTGATTGCGCTCGAACCTATTGCAGGCAGATCAGCAAGGGGGACAGCAATACGGTAGAGAGAGCGCAGGTACCTATAGAGCAGAATGCGACCGAGGCACTTTTCAAAGTAGTCATGGATACCCGCGACCGTTTCCTCCAGCACCTCGACAGAGGCTGATCCCTCCTGACGGTGAGGGCGCTCCCAAGCAAGATAGTCTCTGAGAATCTCTGCCACCGGGTGCGGGTGTGGCAGAGGAACAAGCTGCTGGTTCTTGGTGACATTCTCCCAGTCGTCAACCAACATGGCCTTCAGGTGGTCGGGCAGCGGAATCTTAATCGACGGGCGACTGTGAAAGCTCTCTTCCTGTGCGCAGGGTTAGCTTCATATCCATGGGTAACCAAGTTTGGTCTCAAGGCAGGGCACCCCTCGGGCTGTAGTAGGTAAAAACGTGCGAATGGAAGGGAAGTATGAGGGAGTGATTGAGCCCACTTGGGTTCGACTGGGGGCAGCGTATGAGAGGTAGAGACATGGTCATCTAGTGGTGGTTTTGGCAGGCGCCTGCGGACACTAGACCGCGCAGGCAACGTACAGTTGGCAAGGTCGTCGGGATCAACGTAGCCGCGCTTCCCCTGGTTCTGATCTGACGGGCAAGGGACGCCTCCTGGGTCACCAGGGCAAAGGTCACGGTCTTCTTCGTGCCTCTGCCAACTTTCTTTAAGGAAGTCGGACTGTCTACCTCGGGGACTCGCTCGGGGGAAGACGCATTGCCGCCCTTCTGGCGCGATTCAGATGTTTTGGGAGTGCCCGCAAGCGGGAGGTTGACCGCGGGGCGGATGCGTTCCCAGTAATGCTTCAGTTGGGGTGTATATGTGCCATTCTTCCTCGCGGCTAGGATCTTGGGGTGGTTCGGGAAATAGTACAAGTGCCTCACTGCTGCTTGTTGCGAGACCTGCTTGAAGCGATCATCATAATTTTTCTTCCCGGCTCTGGTGACGTAGACCTGCGCGAGCGCTCTGGCGGTCGTTGGCGGGCGAACGAGGAGTGGATCGCTTACAGCTGCTTCGTTGATGTACATGGTCTCGAGAACCGCAAATCTCAGGGCGCGGCGGCCCTCGTCTCCTTTGAAGCGCTTGCCATTCGGGCGGGAAGGAATTTTGACGGGGTATCGCAGCTCGGTCAGTTCGGCTGCCTCTTTGCCGGCTTTTCTGGGGCTGCGTCTCAGCATGGTGCCGAGCCTCTTGAAGTGGCTGGGTGTTCTTGGTGTTGGTGGACGTGGGAGAGAAATGAAGTAGAATTCAGCAGGTTCTCGGAAAGAGGCTGCGAAAACAGTCCGGTTCTGGGGGTTGGGGTGGGAAGATGGCCTGATTTTGCAGAGAAAATCGTTGTGTGTCCTCCTGGTGCTGTTGAGTAGGTACGGGTCGAGGGGTAGCCGGAGAACGCAGCAATGGGGAAGTAGGATTGCTGTGCGGGTGGGCCAGTTGAAGTGGCTCGACGACCAAGCCGGCGGCGACAGAATTGGCGATGGCAAGATTGAAAATAGCTGAAGCGGTGCGAGGACAAGGCCGTTAATGACCAAGCTGGGCCGCGGTGAGAGTGGAAATAGTCGAAGGAGGATGACGCCTCAGCTGGTGGCGGCAAGAGTGGAATTAGTTGAAGTGGTGCGATGGCCAAGTCGGCGACAGCAAGGGCGAAATATGCGTCGTGGTGATTCTGTCACTTTTGACCGAACCAACT
>Ga0247769_1000085_pt1 | contig 16442 bp, 20 predicted proteins | sample UWRJL166409R6_FD_179942 | JGI IMG/M metagenome (GOLD analysis project Ga0247769, IMG submission 179942) | Plant litter microbial communities from Arlington Agricultural Research Station in Wisconsin, United States - UWRJ-L166-409R-6 | ecosystem: Environmental > Terrestrial > Plant litter >... | reverse complement strand
AGTTTTTGAAGTCGATCTGAGAGTCAACAGTTTCCAACATGAGCCAATTAACGGTCAGTAAAAGAAGGCAACCACGCCTCTCGAGCATGTTGAGTGTTCCAAGGCAGCCGAAATGCAGCCACTCGCCGTTATCACGGCCGACGCCCTTCGCGGACGACAACAGCTTGACCAGCCCCTGGGATGCTTCTCGGTGTGCCTGTGTGCGTGATGAGGTTTTAGGCTCCGGGATGCTGCTGTTCCATCGGGCATCAAAGACTCTGGGCGCCCCGGAGATGGAATATATCGAGGGAAACAGCGGCTGCTTTCCCCTACAAAGTATCCAAACTTTCTCTGAAGCGCACCTGGCGGCCCTGCCGCGCTTCCCCTTTAATACTCGGGCACTGCTTCGCCCGTCGATCCCAAAGTGTTGTATCGGGTGCACACTGATAATCCAGAGCGCCTCTCAAAGAGGAAGACAAATATCGAGCCAAGTGCCACAGTCGACGTACCAGAGCTGATGCTGTGTAGCTGCTCCGCGAAGTGTTCCGAATACTTCCGATTGAGGTGGTAACAGAGTGAGATGGGCCGTAGGCAGTCTCAACTAACAGCTCGGGAACTGACAGTCAACCTCGTCCAAGCAAGTGAACCAGCGCCCTTCGCCATGAAGAGGCGTTATAACGGCATGCTAGAGTGGCCACCGTGCATTTCTTGTGGCGAGAGGGTACTTGCAGTCATGAAACTGAGACGCAGCACTGGGAGTGTCCTTGGGCCATTGTGGGCAGAATTCAGCCCATCTATATTTCGGGATCGGGTCCGACATTGCCGATCAACATTGTGCGCCGAGAGAGGCCTCGAGTTGATCCTCTAGCGCATTTGCGTGTGACAACTTGAGCTGCAGCGGGAAGCTCGGGTAAAAAAAAACTTATTGTGTATTGCGTGTATTTCCATGGGCCTGGTTGTGAAGTTTGAAGAGATAAAATGTTTTCAGCAACTTGACCGTAATGTGGGTTACTAGCGCCTAAAATCCGCACATATGGCAAAGCTTCTGACTGCTCCAAACTCGCACCACATGCCGAGGCTGTGACAGGTGTGTTTTGTTGTTTTGATACCCCCCTAAAAAGGGGTAGCGAAAGTTGAGAAACGCTTTCTTGGCAATCCGCAACGACGACACCGCGACGGCGAAAACGACAGCTGAAAAGAAACGCACATATCCAATCTGGTTACCAGGACACTCTGGACGGGTACGTCAAGCCCAAGTAGCGAGTCATGACGCCCCTTCGCAGCCAGTCAGTGCCCTCATATGGCATCAAGCCTGCACACCATGCTGACTTCAGCCCAGATCCCGATAAGCTAAAGAACGTATGTGGCAAGAACGCGGAAAAACTTTCGGGATTGACAAATCAGATTTCAATGAAAATCTGACACTGTCGGGGTGATTTCCGATTGCGCGAAATGGTCCCGCCTCTATTTCTAGAGGACAACCCAGTCACTGTCGAGGGCCTCATCCTTAAGATCTTCTTCCTTGAGCATCGGAGGATAGGGCGATGACGAATGAGTAGAAGCCCGCGTGGGAAGGACCCTCGACACGTTCGACATGATCCGTCGCGCCGACTGATTGTCATGATGGTATGTCGGAACGCCCTTTATTTCGTCTGTCCAAGTCCCTTGCACCGCAAGCCCACGTGAATACAACGCAGGAGGCAAGACTGACGCCGGCGCATTTCCCGAGGCGCTATTCTGGGTGACCGGGGCGATCCCGATTGTTCCGACGGATCGCCGGGCGAAATGGTTCTCATCTAGCGTTGGCTGCCTTGAACTATAGGCTGTTAGAGACAGTTACGTTGCGACGGACAGGACAAGTTACTTACGGCGGGTAGGAACCAGGCTCAACCAACGTGGACAAGCTCAAATCTCCGGGTTCGGCGGTCGCTGGCAACGGGAAAGTGGCACCGAAACGAGAGCCAGTGAGAGCCAGAGATGTGAATGTTTTGCCGTCTTCGCACGGCACTGATGGCACCCTCGGATGATCGGAAGGGGCTTTATAGAAAGGGGGCAGGTCAGGGAGACTGCCCTCCTTCTCGAAGGCTTTGTTAGCTGGGAGAGACGGCATCCCACCCGCAGCGTCAGAAAGCACCGTCGTGCCGCTCGAGAAGCGATCTCGCGCAAACGAAGACTGTCTTGTTGAACGTGTCGACGAAGTCCAGGCTGGGCTGCTGGGATGTTGGGTCAAGCCATCGAAGGACCAGTCGCCCGAGGTGTCCGTTTTCTCGAAACGATTACCGGTACTGTCAGACATCTTCAATCGAGCCTCTTGCTAGTCCAGTTCTTGAGCGTGCGGGATGAGGGCGTGATGGCTTCGATTGACGACGTCGGCTGGGACGGTGGTGAAAAGTGTAATGGGAGACAGTTGTCTGCGGAGCAAGGGGAGCAACCGTAAAGATTACCCCCGCATGTGCCCGGCCGACGGGATTCCAGCCGGCGGCAGGGCTCGGAATACAACATCAAAGCCATTGTATGGCCTCTGGCGGCTTCGGTGCCGAATAGGTGAGTGTATGGGCGGTGAGCAGCGACTGAAGCAATGCATTACACGCTAATGATCAAGGCAAACGGCACCTTGCTGGAGAAGACAAGGGCTGATTGGACTTGCTTCGACATCGACGCACTCGAGTTGCAGTGGGGACTTCTTCCTGACATGTGTCGTGTTCTCGTCGGCCCATCGAGTCTCATTACCCATGACGGGGCAATTACTGGATGGTGCTGAGGGATAGGGAGCAAGCGACTGCCGTATCGGAACGGCCCCTGTCAGTAGGCAGCCGGAGAGCTACGGCTTGTGAGAATATGGTCCGCAAAGGCGACGATGGCCCGATTACGGGAGGCCAATCATGGCGTGTTTGGTTGTCGGTGCTGCTCCTTGGCTTGTCGTGGGGTTTTCTCCCTGCCGGCATCGGATCCGCGGCCGGGCGGTTCTCAGGGGTGACGAGTGAGTACTGAGGTTCCGCGAGCAATCGTCAAACAACTGGGCGGGGGAAGACGTTTAATAACGCCGACGAAGCCACAGCAACATTTGCTGATAGCCAGCAAAACCGAAGGCTTTGGGGGACTTTGGGACCCCAATCCGCTGGAGAGCGACTCGGCTGCGCACCACTGCTTCGAAAGCTGCCTAATCGGGTGTCATATTGACTCGTGTCACCACTCAAAACCTGCTCACCTCAGCCAGCAGCAGCGGCCCCGAGACGGGAGCCGTACGCGGGGGTGAATTGCGTTTGCCATGCTCTTGCCGAGGGGACAGTTCACGGAGAGCGCAGATTCCCCCACTGTTGGGCTTGAAGACTCCGAATGTGAACCGAGAAGGTGGGAGGTCTCACCGAGCATTCAGCTGCCATCCTTGGCTGCGTTGACGGGCACTGACGGGTGGTGGAGGGACGGGAAAGAGGTAATGACCTGAACAAATACCTGTCGGGATGTTGCCGGTTCTGCCCTGGCTCCGGGTAAGCATGGGGAGCATACCCGCTTCATTCGTCTTGGGGGAACAGTGCTGCTTAGGAATGGGAAGGTCCTCTATCCTATGTTTCCGGGCGTGTGGAAAGAGCTAGGGAGCTCTTAGACCGCTCGCGGGGTGGAGGTCTTGGTGTTCAGGTGGGGAGCTGCCAGTATGCTCCTGCTCCCCTGATGCTAACGGGCGGAAGAGGGTGGGAAGTCACGACCATGATGCAGAAATTTGATATGGGCTGCCTTTCCGCGCCTGCTGATGCTCCAGTCTGGCCTCTCTCAATAGAGAAGGAGTTTACGGGAAGGGCGATTCCACAATCTGGCGACCACGCGAAGTTCATGAGGGGAAAGAATGTTGGGTACTCTCAGATAATCCCACATCCAAATGCAGACGGCTTGTCTATCCTCTGTCCTCTGTGCTACACATCTTTGAGCTTAGCGACAAGGTCTCCTCGCAGAGGGAATTAATTTGCCTCGAGACGAGTTAGCTGGACCCTCACTCCCTTCACCCTGCATGTATACTTCCGCCAACATAGCTGCAGCTGCCGACGGCAGCGGCTTAGTATCCCAATTGTCAGAGACTGGTGGGAGAGTGAGACAACAGCCCACACCAGCTTTCTTGGCCTGCATCGTGATTTTCCTTTCCTGTTTTTCACGACTTCGCATCTGACTACCCAGCGACAAGGACACAGGCAGGCAAGCGATGCCGTGTGTCTCGAATACAAGGGCGGCGTTTTTATCAACTTACCTTTCAGATACCTTTCAGATTCGTCGGCAGAAAGGCGGTTCTCATCCCCGCTGCTCTCACCAGCTTTCCCCAGTGTTTGAGGGGCAACTGATGGGCCAATAATTACCTGATCGAGCGAATGTGGATGTATGGGAGGCGCGAGTGCCACAAAAACTCCCAACCTCTTCTTCCCCCTCCACACCAAGGGACATGCGGACAGAAGTGCAGCCGTCATGCACGACTGAGTGTGGTTTGCGCTACCCACACGCTGATAAAGAGTCGCAGTCTGCGGAATATTGGGGGTCGAGATGCGGGTGAAATTAATGGCACAGCTGGGTAGCAGAAAGCTCAACAGTGTTCAGGACGACCCGTCCGCGACACGGATCGCTATGGAATTCTGTGCGGCTCAACATTGACGGGAGGAAGTTCCATCCCCGCCCGCCTCTGGACGATCTGCAACCAAGGACGGAAGAGACGGGGAACCTTACCCCTGTTGCGCGCGAATCCCCCATCATTTCCATCGCCAAACTCGCATGTGGGAGGGGGGTTGCAAGATGGAAAGGAGCAATGTGCGCGCTAGGCGCTCCATATGCTCCCCCCCTTGCAATATTCACACGAGCTTGACGCACAAGTAAGGATTCGATATGCGCAGGTGTTCTCTGCACAACACTGCATAGAATTTGGTTTCCTGCGCTTGCTCGAAGATCTGGGGTCCATCACACCCCCCCACACTTTCCAGCCATTCAGCGACCGGACATACCTGACCGTCTCGCGGAGCGCCATCCGCTCCTCACGTAGGTGCTGCACGGACCGGATGGTTAGATCGATCGACCGAATAGGATTGATACGGATACGGACTTGCGTGCTTCTTGGCCTGGAGGTCCAGTGCCGCTGGCGGGTTCTGCGCGGAGGCAAGGACTTGGATGTCTTCAAGCGCTCAGTCGGCTCGTGCCGCACCCAACCATTCCAGTTTGTTGCGGTTGATGAACCGACATGGATATTGGTAGGCCTCTCAAAGATGTGTGTCATGGTTTCACGAGTCTGGGTTTGTGGAGAACAGGGATTGTTTGGTATTAGTCGTCGACTTGGTCCTCCTTTTCCCCGTTCTCCGCCACTAACACATAACTCGTCGCATCCCACTCCCTCTTCTGATGTTCTCTCTTGGCCCCGGCCATCAGACCCAGCCGGTGGGTGAATGCTTGAGGTCGAGAAAACCTAGTGGGCTTTGTTGACCTACCTCGCGGACGATATTTGCCCCAATCTATGCATTCAGCGAATTGGATGGGGAAGGGGATGGAGACTGCCCAGTGGGTTGGCTGGATGCCCAAGATGGCAAGACAGCACAAGTGTGACGTTCATGGTTCTTGCAGACGGGACGGAAGCTATTCTTATCCTGGAGCGCGCGGTGAGGTCCAAGTTTTCCTTTCAGAATGCAGTTGGGGCTGATTTGGTGTTGTGAGCTGGCGGCTTCGTGTGGTGGAAGTTCGATTAAGCTTTTGAAGCCGGCGCGATTGGAAAGGGTCTGGACTTACCAGCGGGCCGACCCGCTGTGGGGAATGTTGAAGTCTGGGGGGAGGGCGGCGAGTCTCGCAGGCGTTTGAAACGCATCGAAAGGGCCCATCCAGGGGGGGCCAAGGAGTGGGAGCCTAGTGGGCGATGTCCATCGAATTGTCGACGCGGGATCTCCTAGCGTGGCATGCCAGGGCTATACTAACTGCTCGTCTGCACAGCGCTCACCAAACGACGACAAGGTCCGTACACCGCCGAGTCACTGATTCCGGCAGTTCGCAGTTCAGTGTTGCTTGGACGCGTTGTACTGTACCAGCGCGATACTTTACCTCGGGCGTCCCCGTCACACGCGTCGATCTATCAGAGCCTGGAACAAACCGGTCGAGCAGATTGACGACTGTTGCTGCTGCTACTTTTGGAAGAGCACGAACAGCAAGTTATGGGGCAGCTGAACACCCAAGCGGGCGCCTGACGACCGAAGCCTGGGCCTTTGTACTTTGGGTGAGGAATGGATCTTTCCTGGCCAAAAACCAGAGAGGTCTTTCTGTTTCCCAAATGCTTCGCCCAGTCAAGGCTCAAGCATTCTCGCAGCACACCGGTGGGCGAGCCGCAGGCGAAAATAGCCAACGTGCTAGGTTGGCATGGACCACAGCACAAGCGGGGATCCACGCAACAAGCCTGGAAGAGGAGGATGGAGCTCAAATGCCTTGTTGAGTGAGAATGGTCGGCGAGCGTCGTAATAATGGCGTCGACGGTTTTGGGTCAACTGCCCGAGGGGCGCTTCACATCTGTTCACACCGAGCATCACAAGCCTGTGGGGTTCACCGATGCTGACGCAAGGTCAATAGAGGAGAGCTGCATCAGGTTGTTCTATCACGAGATGCTTCCTGCTATCACAGCAGAGTGATGTGGGCATCCAATGATTGGGACTCCTCACTCGCCGGCCTCTTGGTCGGGATCTAGAACAATGCAGCGGTCTTGCAGCTGGATGGGGGATGGACGAATGATGTCGTCGTACACTATTTGGACAACCAAATCAACGCACACCGCAGAACCGATGAGTGCCGCTTTGGGATCAGATTGGCCGCTGCTGATCAGGTGATGAAACCAGACAGGACGGACACGATGACGCTCTGCTGGTTGGGTATGGCCAAGGATTCGACCGGCGCCCCCTCTCTAAATGTACAGTACAGCGCAATCCATTCAACCATACTCGGCCACGACGCCGGGTTTCGCCCACAGTCTTGTCTCGAAAGGAATGGCCGGTCGCCGAGTGTCGATGTCGGTTCTTCAGCTTGTGTGTTGTGAACATTCGCTGTCTAGGCCTTGTTTTGGGGAGGGGAAGGGGGGACGGGCGTCAGTTCGCCTTCATTTTCCAGCAGGTCGGGGCTTGATAGACCGACTTTGTGCAGACATGTTGATGATCGAATAATCGACGCAGGAAGAGATCGAACGATTGTTGTCGTTGCTGCGGCAGGCAACGCCCGGCTTCTCTGTTCTGCTTTGGATAATTCCTGGTCGCGCTTTCCCCGCCCATTAAGATGGCGGTGGAGCGCCAACGACGCACTCTAAATTTTCCACCAGAGGAGGAAGGAATCGTCTCTGCGTCTTGAGAACCTTGTTAATTCCGCTTTCTGAATGTCCACCCGACTCTGTTTCTATCCGTGACCGAGAAGCGCCCGCTACTGGCTTCACATTTTCTGCCGTTTCGGTTGCTGTGCGGAGACTCGGGCAACACGCGGCGAGCCAGCACACAAATGATGACCGATCCTTCGGGCGCCGTACGCCGAGTCGCCGAGAAAGCGCGAACTCCGAAAGACCTCGATGTTCACATTGGCTGGCTACGGTCTTCGGGGACATTCACACCTCCTATCGGAGAGAATTGAGTTGATCTCGGGGTTGCCCAACGCGATCGCGGTGCACGTCTTAGCCGCTCTGTTCGTGATACATCGGCCATCCCCGCGACCGGGTTCTACTTAGTTGACAGTCCCAAAGACGATATGAGTTCCCAGTCTAAAGTCTAGACGTCTGTGGAGCCTTTCTTTTTGGGACAGACTCGATATTGGATTGCTTCAGCGTGGCTTCTTCTCAGCGCGGTTCTGGCAGGCTTGCTCGGAGTATCCGCTGCTAGCCGACGCCCCTATTAGCATCGCCATCCACATGTTCCCATTTGTCGAAGCCGACCCGCGACTTGGAGCCGGCGGTTCCCGCGGCAGCGCACACAAACGGTTCTCCTGCTTTGCCAGCAAGACGCAAGCAACATAGCATGCTCTCTTTCGAGATGTTGGCCGACGACGCGCAGAGGTGCCTTGATCCGGATATTCAGGGGCAATGTTTATTGGATCCGCAGCTACAGCCTCTTCCGGGGCATCCCGGTCAGTAAGGAGCCTTATCAACATTGTTTTCCGCGCTCATGTCTAACGTTTCGTTTTGCAGTCGAGATTGGTGTTGGACACTCAGAAACCGAAAAATGAATGAGCTTTTGGCCAACCGCAACGCCCGCTCTTCGGAATTCTAGAGACGATCCTCTTTTGAAGCCGGGGAATCTCACCAAAGAGTCCTCAGAGGCGAACTTGGAGATGCTACCCATAACTGTGCCTCATCAACCCCCATTGGCTCCTGCCTCAGTGGCATGATCAACTGTCCAATGGGGCATGCTCCATTTACCTCGACCTTTAAATTGCTCCTCATGCGACGGGACAAGGAGCGCCATGAAGAAAGGCGGTCATCGCTATTCTTCTACACGATCTAGCTGCCTCAGGCCTCGGTCACACCAAAGACAATAACAGGTGTCTGAGCCTACGCATCGTTGCCATCACAGGTGTCCTAACTCGTCACATATATTTCAATCCCCCAACTGCTTAATATCGCCGAAATAACCAAACGCCCCGACAAAGATCAACATATGGGCCACAGCTTCTAGCATATCAAAAGATGTATCAACCTATCACACCGGCTTGCCAATGGTACCTTCTCTCCCGCATAACGAAGCATCATTCTAGCACCCAGCACATTGCTAGCTCGCTACTGCTGGTCAGGACTTGGGGGGCCACGGAGGTCCTCGTCCGCTATCTCCTGTTCGTACCCACCACCGCTTGGGCTCTCCCCACCGAAGTGTGCCACTCTCATCGAGAGAGTGTCGAGACGAGCCATCGAAGTTGAATCGATTGCGCCTTCGGGAGTCCAAGCTGGGTTCCTTGGAGACTCCTGTTCGATCGCAACCCATTCTGTCACAGATTCCTTGCCAAGACGACTTTTCGACGATGCTCGCGAGATGGGCGTTTCTCTGTGGATTCGGTCAGCTACCTATACACGAAATCCAGCACTGAGAAGGCGGGACGAACACATCAGACAGATTGCGCTGTGTCGAGGAAACGCTTTGGTCTCTGTCGGAGTCGGCTGGGACGCCCTCGTCATAGCCGGCCACTCCGTTTAAGGATCCATATCCAGTGTTGCCAAACCCAACCTGGTGAATACTCCGGCCGAGACGTGAGGCCGGCCTATTTTGCTGCGAGCTGCTGGCTTTGGGCTGGCTATGGGAGTCCTCATCGGCAGCTGTCCTAGTCGACTGAGGAGTCTCGGGTGGCGAGCGGTCCTGTGGTGCCGACATTATGACGCGGTGGTGGAGGCAGTGAAGATACGCGTGCTGTTACCGTCGCGTGTAAAGGCGGTGTTGGCGACTCCTGTGTACTTTCGGGCGTCCGAAGGCTTCTGATAGACTTTTAGGGCTTTCTTAGAGGTCTAAATCGTCGTTTAGGGGAGGCGAGCACATCGATCACAGGCAGGACGAGAACAGGTGTTCGGCGTGCCACGATGGAGACGGCTATTATATTTCTGAGCCGCACACGGCGGTCTCTGTGCGGAGCGACACTGGCTTGGCTGGCTTGCTCCGCGTCCAACAGGACAGCGTCAGCCCCGAACTGCGTTGGATCCATATACCTCGCTCGAACCAGCCGGCCCTCACTACAACTCGTTTGGCTCGGACCTTTGATTCAACACGGAAAAGCCGAAACTCCGTGGGGCCGTTCTTGCGGAACAGGAGAGCAGGGAGCGCATAGCGGCAAATAACGGGGGTGGGTCGTGTCGAGTGTTCGAGGATCCTCGGGACTGGACCGCCTGGGCTAGTATGGTCGGGGCTTCTTTGGGCTTCCACGTTGACATGTCACCGGCTGCCGCTCTTACTGGTCACTGTATGTCTCGCCGTGGCAGTCGAGCTAGAGGTCGTTTCTAGGTTGGGGGGAGGGGGGTATGACCAGCGAGCAAGGTGGAAGGACGTCCAGAATTTCCGCTTCGTTGACGAGCAGGAACTCGTACCTTCACAGATGGAGTGGAAGCAGAACTGGAAGGGAGCCGATTCTCCTCCGCAAGGGGACCCCGCGCAGGCCGACAAGGATGCCGATCTGGCTTTGCAGCACTCGATGGCGACCGCACTTTTGATCGAGACGCCATCATTCAGCAGTTCAGGCTACGATCTCTCGTTATACCACGACGAAGGAAATTGGCTATCGCGATGTACCCCCGATCTTCCTGGCCGAGCTAAAGTCCACACAATGCGAACACCAGAGCACCTAGGTGCTGAGCACAAGACTTGCGTTTGAAGCGGCCAAGCTACTTACCTATGGTGCGAGAGTCGAAGCAGATTTGTTGTCACTTGCTCCATTGGTCAAAACTCGAGCCTTTACTATGCTGTTCCGGTTTCCTCGCCTGATGTTGTGGTAAGCAGGTGGCTCATCAACCGGGTGACGCTGCCTGCATAAGTTTGACAGCACCCGCATCAATGTCACCGTGAACAGCCCTGTCGGCCCCCAAGCCCCACTGGCAGCCTTACAAGGGGTTCATTTGGCGGGCGAGTTGCAGGTATTCACTGCCACACTTCACCATCACGATTGCTCTCTGGCAGAAACACCAACTGGGGACTGAGCTTTTGTGAGCTTCTCTTCAATTTCGGACATAGTTGGGAACCCGATATCGTCCGTTTCTGTGCATGCACGCAGCCAAGTTGTGCACGACCAGAAACCCTTGAGCAGCGAGACCGCCTCCTTGCCCCCGAGGAAACGAAGGGCGGTCTGTTTTTGCACAATAATGTTGGCTGCAAAGAAATCTCCACCGCGGCTGGCTAGCTGTTCTCTCCAGCACCTTCTCCTATACACGTCACACTCATTCATTCGATCATGAAATACCGGTCTCCAGCCCACCGAACGCTTACACGCCCTTATGTCCAAACGGAATACTCGTAGGATCCCATTTTGATGGTCAAGTTGCCTCAACGCGCATTGGCGTATACCCCGTGGGGTCAGGAAAATCGGTCAGACCATGGCGAGCGATTGAAGGGCGGCCCATCGGTTGTGAGGGGCTCCCGCAGCTAAAACAGACTCCAGAAAAACATATCTACCTACCATCCCTTGGATACGCGTAGGCATTCTTGCGGGTAACAAAGGCGACCTCGATCAGCCCTGAAACATGCTCGCGCCTCCTATCGACAAGAAGACACGCCTGTGTGCCACGGCTTGCAGGTGGGGGACACATGACGAGACCCCGGCTCCGTTGGTGACTATTCTAGGAATGAAGAAGACAGCAATCCTGCAGCTCGCGTCCATTCGCACACCATCAATTAGCGGCCCGTTCCCTACTAGGGCGGAACCCACCTTTCAACGAAGAGTACCTACCTGTTGATGTTGATCGGATGTCAACCAGTCTAGATTTGGTGCCCAATGACCCCCTGACGGGACGGAACAGCTCGCGGATGAGAAGTCGTCTCGTGATGAGTGGGTTATGCAGGTTTGTCACACTTGGGCAGCAAGAAACTCGTCCCGTCTATAGAGCCTCGGAGAATTCAGCTTCCTCGCAGCCGGTCAGCCAGCTTTGTCCCTCGAGGCTAGAGCGTTGTGTGCTCGGCCTTGCCTAGTGTTCAGTGCTGCTTCTCCGTGGCTAGCACTCACGGGTAAGGTCGCAACCAGCCGGGCGGAAAACCTCATCCGAGGCTACAAACGCTCGTCTCTCGACTTCGCGGCGATCCTCAGCAAGAGGCCCTTGGGTGAAGCAGGATGCGATAGCACCGGAGCAGGGCCCGGGCCACGATCATCCCCTTGCCTTGCTCCCCCGCGTCTGCTGCAAGCAAGGCACAGGCGCTCGGACATGACATGACCACACACCCAGAGGAATGCACCAGGGAATCAGTGCGACAGCTGGTTATCTGTCTCCACCAAGCCAATGCTGCCGGTTTATCTCGTTTTGTCTGCAGTGTACACGGTTACGAACTGCACCGACCTGGAACGCGCAGGACACCGAGGGCAGAAAAACCGGAACTCTACCAGCTCCGTGAGCAGGAGGCGTACCCCCCCACAGGCCTACTCGAGTGCCTCCTTCACTCCGCAATCACAGGGAATAACTTGTTGTGCCGTCTTGGTTCGGCCTGCCTCGTCAGTCATGCACTGCATCGGGCTTCGGCGTTCTTGGCATCTCTCACCAGCTACATCACGATGATCAGAAATCGGAGAAAAAGTCGTGGCGGAAGTGGACGGCCGGGGTCGGTCGGCAGATGTGCCGGGGATCATCGTCCGATGGCATGGAGTTTTGGTGCGGCTCAACCCACCATTGATCAAGCCAAAGGTCTGCTTCAAAACTCGGTCAGCCGTTTGAAAAGCACCATCAGCGCCCCTTCCGCTCAGATTGACACGATTCCAAAATCATGGCTTCACCGCATTTCTGGGGAGACGGGGTATGCTACCGCTGATTTTAACTGTCGACTCCCATGTCCTGTCAGGTTGAGGAAATCAGAATTGAATCAATCACGAAGCGACCCCCGACCAGGGACGGAAGAAGACCCGGTGGCGGCTCGGGCCGAGAGTCAATTCAACCCCAAAACTGCCAGGTGCATGGCCAGCGCCTCGCCTCACCACGAGGTCGTGGCATGGGATGGTCCACAGACTTCGACGGAATTGTTCTGCCTGGGGGACCCAGGGCTCCCACGCTATCAGCAAAAACAACGCCGACGTACTTGTATTGTATTGTACCTATGGACAGATCACATGCTCTATTACATATACTGCATTTCGGAGCAACCCCACATTGACTAATCCCCAGTCCCAGGTCATTGACATAGAGCGGAGGTAGTCGAATGACCGCTCGGATGGGCCATCCCTCGATCCCGACTGGCCCTGGTGCCGGCGGCAGAAAAGAAGTGACCTGTCACTTTTTATGGAACGAAGGACGAAGGAGCCAAAGTTTTTAAGTCGCTAACGGCGGGTGTCGTTTTAATCGAGAAAAGCACGTATAGAAGTGCAGTAGCCGGGGCTCCCTCCCGATCGTGGAGAGTCGGTGGTGAGATTGGGTTCTGGATCATGTGGACAGCCCAGTGAGACCACAGTGCCGCATGGATCGAGAGCGCCTCACCTCTACTGGCTCCTGGCGGATACATATTGCTCATCATTTTGCACTTCAGGGCCAGCTCAGGAGTTGCCGTTGCCGTCGTGGTGGACGGGGTTGTCCGACTGAAGGAGTGGGCACCGCGAACGAGGTTGAAGCCGGCGAACTCTCACCGCACCCATGCAGGTCTTGCTGTTGAGCCCCATGGGTGGCGACAAATTGATTTTGGGGGTTCTCGAGATCCCCTCGGTTCTCCATCGCCCCGTCTTTGCGATTCAACGCCGCCGCCGGGCTCAGTCCATCGCGACCTGGCAAGATGCCAATGCTGCATGCGGCATTGGGGCGTCGTGCCGCTCTACCATATTCTTCGTCTCACCAGCCGCGGTCACGTCCCAACTCCTGCAGATGGCGGTTGCATCCCGTGTCCTGTCTCAGTGTCGACAGCGAATGCTACCTTTGGGCTTGGGTATATACCAGTTGTAGTTGGTATTCCGCTATGGTTATGACTCAGCGGTCCAAGATATTGACTTCGGAGATGGATTGCCATGTCGCGGTTGTGTCTGTACTGCTTGTCAATTCTTGCTTTCCAAGATATGATCAGAAATGTTCGCAAGCCGGTGCTTCCGCGTGCCGCACTTGCTATATAGTGACGGTGGGAAGCGTGAGAATTTGAGCCGAGACGGGATCGTGACTGTCAGTTGCTGTTGACAACATTAACGGACGACATCTACCATCGATCTGGGCTAGTTAGCAGAAGGATTCGGGACTAAGCTGCTTGAAGTGTAACGCTGACGAACAAGTCGATAGTCTCATTACCACGTCGGGTTCCCCGCCAGCACAACCGCGGGGAAGTGGTGATCGCCGTTTATCACGTCCTGCTTGTGCTGTCACGCTGCTCTTTCTCGGTCGTTTAATCAGAACACATCACAACATGCCAGTAGACTTTCGCCTCAGCCCGACCGAGGCGGCAACCCGTGCTGCCGCCGCAGCCTTTGCCCAGCAGGTACTCAAGCCAGCACGGGCTGAGTACATGAAGCACGAAGAGCAGCACAAGCGGTTCCAGGCCACGCAGCCGACTTATACCACGGCCGTCAAGGGCGGTCTTCTTAAAGGCCAAATCTCACCAGCCCATGGCGGTAGCAGCGGCACCCTCATCGAGGCGGCCATCATGGTGGAGGAGTGCTTCGCTGTCGAGCCATCTGCCGCCCTCACTGTCTTCGCCACCGGGCTCGGCCTCACCCCGTTGAACATCGCCGGCAAGCCCGAGCACGCAGAGTTTTTCGCGCCGTTCCTCAGCGGAGAAGGCGCCCCGCTGGCCTCCTTGGTGTTCAGCGAGCCCGGAGGGGTTGCCAACGCACTGGAGAAGGGCGCACCTGGATTCCAGACCACGGCTCGACGCGAGGGGGATGAATGGGTTATCAACGGCGAGAAGAAGTGGGCCTGCAACTGCGCTGGCTGGGACTTCAAAGGCTGTGACCTCGCCAGTGTCGTCTGCCGCGATGTGACTGGCGACAGGCCCGCAAGTGAAGACCCGCAAGACCACGTCATGATCATCCTCGTCACCCGTGCCGACCTCGACCGCAACGGATCCGGGGCATTTGAAGTGGTGGGCCATCTCTCGACACCGGCACTTACGTCGGTTTCGGGCCCGCATGTGCGATACACCAACGTTCGCGTCCCGGCAAAGAATGTGCTCTGCCCGCCTGGCCAGGGCGCTCAGGTCACGTTTGGCTCGTTTGATGCCAGCGCCGTGCTCGTTGGCGCCATGGGAGTCGGAATCATGCGTGCGGCCTTTGATGAGTCGCTGGCGTTTGGGAAGAGGGACTCGCGGAACGGCGCTGTGCCTCTGCTGCAGCGTCAGGCCTTCGCCGATTTGCTTTCGTATGTCTCCATCTCTCGAGATCTCGGCGCCACGACTAGCATGGTGTCCCACCCCAAAATGCTCTGACCTTTTGGCTAACCGATATCTGCTAGAGACATCAAAATCCAAACCGAAGCAGCGCGTGCCCTCACGTGGAAGGCCGCTCACGCCTTGGAGAACGGGCCGGGCGAGTACAATGCGCGAAGGGAGCTCGCGCTCGCGGCCAAGGTGTTTTGCAGCGAGTCGGCCGTCAGGGCCTGCATCAACGCCATGAGTGCGGTGGGCATCACTTCGTACGATCTGAACCAGCCGTTCTCAGAGCTCGTTAACACCGCTATGGCGCTGCCCATCTTCGATGGCGGAAATGTTGGGGTACGGAAGCGGCATCTGCAGCACTTGATGGGGCTGGAGACGTATGACCCTTGGGCTGCTACGTACGGGCCCTCGGGAGAGAGATGAGTTGTGGGTGATGTGTCGGGGGTTTGTGTGCTGGTCGTAAGGATCTACTTGCCGGTGGAATTTTCGGGAGAGGGAAGCTCTTGTCCTTGCCAGAATGCTTGCGATTCCTCAACTAGGTTCAAGTCAGCAAGGAGAGACTGAATGTATCAGGTATCACCTCTGTCATTTCATTACTTCTTGTATGTTCAACGCTTGATGAGTTACCATATATATCTTATATCGTAGGCACATCCTTCCTCGGTTATTCGCATCCACTCAGTCGTCTTATCTCACAGTGCTGTCTCACCTACCAACCTAGGGTAGCACAAAGACACGTGAAGCCCCCCCTGACGCGGGTGCGTGCATGTAGGTAAGGTAGGTAATCACACCTTAGTAAGATAGTGACACAGGGTATTGATAAGAGAGTTAGTTACACAAACACAAACGACACGCAGACGCCTCCTTCTAAGCTCTAGCTAGCTCTAACCCGAGTTCGCGTCTTAGTGCCGGAACTAGTAGCTCGTATATTCAGTAAGGTATGTATCCGTATGGATGCACAACACAAAACATGACTCAGCATCGAAACTAATCAAGGTTACCTAGGTAGACACAAATCGTGACTTTTACAAGTCTAAATACCTATGTAAATCATCGACGGACTTGGGCGCGGCGGGTCGAAAACTAGTCCGAGTCTCTAAATCACTAGTTTCATAGGCTCCTAGGCTCCTAGACTCCTAGGTAGATGGTGGCTTCTTTATCTTTGGCCACATGAGTTTTTAGAATCTTGGAATCGGGAGGGAAAGGCAGGTGGGAGCTGGTGTTCTGCTGGTGTTTTCGGTTCAGTCCGCATTCCGACCGTATTCGGTATTACATTGTTTAGTAAACTCGCTACAAGAAGTTTGAGGCGGATACCGGTGTATTGTATCATATCATATCATGTCGTTATGGTGGTCGTGTCGTGTCGTGTATGTCTATGGATCTAGAAATCTAGAAATCTATCTCACGGTGGTATTGAGGTGTGTGTGGATGTAATGTAGGTGCCACGACTGCGCTGACCTACCAGTAATGCGAACT
>Ga0247769_1000083_pt1 | contig 16514 bp, 7 predicted proteins | sample UWRJL166409R6_FD_179942 | JGI IMG/M metagenome (GOLD analysis project Ga0247769, IMG submission 179942) | Plant litter microbial communities from Arlington Agricultural Research Station in Wisconsin, United States - UWRJ-L166-409R-6 | ecosystem: Environmental > Terrestrial > Plant litter >... | reverse complement strand
CTAGGGTCATGGGGAGGAGTTACGGCACATCGCACTTGATGCTTGGGTCTGGATCATGGATCCGAAATCTGGATGCCCCGACAGATCTTGGCTTACATCTGACTTTCTGGGCGCCCAAGCAGTACTACCTTGTTCTTTTTTTCTTCAACGATTTTGTTACCTGATGGACAGCCTCACTACGCAGGATTGGGCAGGGGCAGGGGATACTCGGCTGAGGCAAAGATTCGGCATGTATTTCCTTGGGCTTTCTAGCAGACGAGTCATGAGACAGACGGCGCTTTAGCTCAGGGTTAGGAAGGGAGGAAATTTCGAAGAGCGACAGCTACATGGAGCCAGCGGAGGGAGAAAGAAAAAGAAAGATCATCATCGGCGTTTCAGGGTTTTTGGTTCCGGCTGAGATTTGGGGAAAATCAGGATCGGGCTCTCTTTTTTTGCTTCTTAATGTCGGTGGAGGAGCAGAACCCAGAGTGAGAGGGAGCGCACGTTACATGATGACTTTTTTGCTTCCTGGCTACATTCGATCTGCCTGCTGGCGGCTCTAGAGCGAGGAAGAAAGAGAGAGAGAAAGAAAATTTTGAACAATACCCAGCGAACATAGGTATCTTGTCTTGTGTGTTCTCGTGTAATCGTCGCCTCGTCAATGTAGTCTTGCATGGTGCTCTGTATCTTCGTTTGCGATGAGAGGGGGTACACGTGTGAATAAGGTTATTGCTGGGTGTCCAAAAACAGACAACGGACAACAGGCAGTAGACAACAGTCAACAATCAACAGTATTATTAGTATTGTTTTTTCTATCATTAAAAAAAAAACAGAGTGAATGAATATTTGAATATAGACGTGTTCACATTCCTTGTGTCCCTACATATATCGTCAGGTCACTCACCATCGTCTACGAATACCATAAGCAACCTGCGGGGGTCTTTCGTATCTTCCGTATGCCTTGTTTTGCATGTTCATCATGAACATGTAGGTAAACGGAGAGGTCCTTCTCGCCTTTTCATCTTCTTCTCCTTTGCTTTCCTTTGCTTTGCGTTCATGATATCCATCAAGTGCTCGTAGAATCGAGTATGATTTTCTTGAGAGTATCTCCCACAGTGGTGGCTTACCCTGAGCTAAGGCTATATAGATGCGTTACCTGTCTAGGTTCTTACCATTCTTTTCTCGTTATCACCATCGCCATTGCCATTGATATCTTCATCATCCAGCCATGGTCATAACACTGTTGGGCCATGATCACCTACATTGGCATGACATGGATGACATGACAGTTGGGTAGGCGCCTTCGGCAAGCCGTTGCCACCATAATTATCGCCAGTAGTATGGATTATGATCACAATGAACCGTAACCATAACCATTGCATTGCTATGCTTGCCCTATACGCAGCCGAAGTACAGGCTGATGTGCCCCTGGATTGCCTATCGGTGTTACACTCTCTCGAGGCAGCACGTTGCATTCGCGGACTCTATCATAACGTGAGCATCGGCTCGAATGAGAGATGACATGACATACCACACAAACAAAGCAAGCATCGCGAGAGTGCCCAGACACGGTTCAACACCTCTATTCTAGACCTTTTGTACTTCAAAACAAGCCGGATACACGGCGGCCGCGCCCCCATCCCCGATCATCCATTTGACCCCCTGAGCATAGCCTGCCTATTTCATACTAACTCGTACCTGTCTGATTGCAGCTGAGGAGAACAGTCACACCCACCAGACATCACCGGAATGTCGGAGGGAAGACCAGGGAGCTCAAACAACCACGGCCCTTTGGACGGATGGATGCGCGGCGGCCGCCCCAAGGAAAGAGACGAAACAAGAAGATAGAGAACTCCGAATAGACAGACACAATACAGTAACGAGTCACGTTGCTTGATTCTGTTATCTTGGAACCGGATGTTGTGACGGCGTGCATAGCCCTCTCAGCCCCCACACACTCGAGTGAAGTCGCAAGCGGGAGGAGAAGGGAAGAAAAAGCGCAGCAGGGGCTCATTACTAGCGATACGAGAAAGAAAGCCCGGGGTAATGGAAGCAGCGTGAGGCTTGTTACACTTGTGTTCCCGTCAATCTCTATGGTATGTGAGAGGATATCATCGTCCGGAAACACTTGCGGCCCTCGACTAGTGTCACACCTGGCGTCATTAGCGGCCAGCTGAGAAAGGACATCTGGCCGGTGTAGAGCTCCCATCACGACCGCACTGGTGGTCACCATGGTGCATCATGCACATGTGAGGTAAAGGGGCAAGGCAATCAGCATGTCATCTGCGAGCACGACAGACGTACTAGTCGGCCGACGGGCTTGGCAGGTGGAATAGATCTGCGGGCGATATCACCACAATCTCCCATACGCACCGAGAAGAAAGGGGAGACGCTGCGCGTCATTGGTATAGAGAGGCGCCGCCATGTACCTAGTCCGCCTCCATGTGTCGTCGGTGTGTTTGTGTCTTTCTCTCCCCGATTCCACGCGGTCCCACTCGGCAACCGTCTACACGGAGGCTAGCTGGAGCAGTGGGTTGATGTTTCGCGACGGATCCTGGTTTGAGTGGGAAGAGGAGAAACCGTGATGGATGATCGCGCAGAATAGGGAGTGACAAAGTTCCCTAGCTGGACGGGGGTGCTTTCGATGGTAGAGAATGTCCATGGTCGTCCTCAACGGTTGGATTGGCCCTATGATGGCAACAGTGTGGGCGGACGGTCCAACCAGGAAGGGAAAACGGATGGCGATGTTCCCATCCCCTATCCAAGAGAGCCTGCTGGATGCGTGAACTTTCCGCCCCCATGTGGACCTCCAGCTACGGTTCCAACCCCAGCTCCGGCAGGTCGTCGGCAGCCAGTGAGGAGTTCAAGGGACATAACGTGACGGGGGGACGAAACTCACCCCATCCGACATGTCCAAGAGACAGCGCACTCAGGCGGCGGAAACCGTGTCATGTGGACCAAGATAAAGGTTGTTCAGCCACTGCCGGGACCTGAAAGAGTTCACGCATCTCTTACAGATGTGGATGCCGGGCCAGTATAGACGGAAGGGACCGCATCGCGTAGGTATGGCCCAAGAGATAAGAGAGGAGGAGGGGATTCAGCCCCGAGACTCGGCAGTCGTGTGTCTGAGCTAAACACTGGCCGTCGAGGGGATGGACATGAAGTATCCGGTGGATAGAAAAGAAGAGGCGTGGTGGACCGGGCGGTGGCGACGCGGGGAATCTTCTGAGTCCTGATAAGCTACTGGCCAGAGGTGGGCCATCTGGGGAGCCGTTCAGGCAGCCTCCGAGGCTTGGTGACAGAGTATGCGGCTCTCTCGTTGGGTGGGGGAGGACGGACGGCGTTGTAGGCTGAAGGCGAGCCCTGCGGGTGAGACATTCCCAAACCGCCTTCTAGAGCTTTTCCTCCAACAAACGAAGAATCGTCATGTCTCCCTCCCTATCGGAATGGCTGGGCGCGGGTAAGAAAGTCCCCCGCAGAGTTGGAGGGGAGAGGTTTAGAGGGTCGAAGAAGGAGCTTTGAGCCTGCCCAGCTGAGGTCTTGCAGATCTCCCCAGTAAAGTCCCAGGAAAGCCTGTTTTGGAACATTGGACGTCCACTTGAAAGAGACTGCAGTGGTATTTTCACAGGACGTATGTACTGTTGGTCGAGCCGAGGCCGCGCTAGGGAGGGAGGTCGGAAACGACGAGCGCGATGCATCTCCATGCTTCCTGCCGGTCTCTGCATCTGCATTATGCTTCTGTGGTCGTGGCTTCCATTCCGGTTTCCGGCCTCCGACCTCCGACCTTCGTCAGTGCTTCTGCATGTTTAAAAAAAGACAATGGCTGAGGAGCAGAGCCGGCCTGCTGGGAATGTATGTATTCTACTGCGTAAGGGGCAGGGCATGCAAGTGATCGATGGTGTTTGGCGATGTCTAACTACACACCATCCCGTCGTCAGTCACGTTACTGACGAGGGCTCCAAGAGAACGCAGATCCTGCCGCTGCATGTCTCACCCAGAAGCCAATCATGTCTAGCAGACCCTTGCTCACCTGGAGGATACCCCTGTACGCGACTGCGATTGGATGGCCGGCAGGGATCCAGGGTGGGCATGATGCCATGCCGCAAAGCCATTCGACCTTTCTCGTCCTCTCGCCCGCCAGACTTCGAAAGTTCAATGTGAAAACCGGTAGCGGCGTCGCATTCGCAATACACAGAGGCAAAAAGGCGCCTACAAGTGTCGCTTAATTCTTGCGCAATTCCGTGTATTTTCCCAAGCGACTGTCGCCATAGCGATGATCATGGAAGCAAACAGCGAGGCTCGCACAGGTATCGGACCCAAGTGGGCGTCACAGCACCCCGCTAGGTGGGAGGCAGCCACCAGAAACAACCAGGCTCCTAGGGTCCAATGCCACGTCACCAGCCTCATCGATCGGGATGTGCGAAAAATTCCGACCTCGATTGTGGCGGGGCGCAGCTTTTGCAGACTTCCTGTTGGCGGAAACACGGTGACCCGCTACACTCGCCACATCTGGATAGTCTGTATGCCCTCCCCTGCAGGAGGCTCGCATGCGATGATGGGTGCTCCGCGGTGCCGGGTTTCGAGATGCGCGGATGCCACAAACGCCTCCCGGGCAGGCTCACCATTGCCAACGCACCCAGATCCCTGAGGCTGAGGCTCTCTTCAGCTCATCAGCGCATCAACATCGCTACCGCTCCAAGACAGGGCTTGCAGACGGACCGGGAGAGGTCGGACGGCGGGACGGCGAGGCAGGACGTGCCGAAGTCGGCTTCCTCCAGCCTTTTGACAATTCCATCATAACTGTCGGTCGCGAGAGACTGGCGCAGGTGAGCGAGTAGGCGTATCGCACCCCCACTCTTCGATGTTGGAATGGGCGCGTATCCTCTTGCGGGCCACTCACAAGGCTCCGACGTACTCCCATGTCGTGGATCTCCCCTCCACCATGTGTGAAAGTGTGGAACCTCTTGCAGACGGCTCGCATTTCCGATGGGACGCAATCTGGGACTTGCAAAGGACGACCACAAAGCCCTTCGTCTGCATTGGCACAGATAGGTAAGGAGATAGGGAGTGGAAAATCATAAAAATCTGTCAGCTTTCCCATTCTTCACCGAAGCAACGAAGCATGCGGCGAATCCTGTGCAGGGAAGCTCCTCGGGGAGGCGGGGCAGAGCGAGGCCATATGAGAGAGAACGTGATTGGGCGAATATAGTTGTCCTTCAGCGAATCAGAAAATTCATCGACCCTTCGCGCGGTTTTTGCGGTTCGTGCTGGCTTGGTCGACGAATAGAAAACGCGTTTGTCCGGCGTCTACTCAAACGAAAAGGGTGGGTTGGGCCTTTTTGCGGGAAGCATGTCCGTGTCGTCCTGGGAGGTAGGTGTGCCCTCGTATCTGCGAGGGCAGAACTCCCTCATCACGCAGTACAGAGTAGGTCCCGAGCAGATGGCTCGAATTGCGGACCCTTGTCCGTGGGCCGTTGGTGTGTATCGTGTATCACCAACGCGGAAGGATAGTGCTGAGTAGTGCAGAGAGTGTGGGAATTTGGGGCCGTGTCCCGAGAGAAGACTTGGATGGGGGCTTGACAACATTGCGGCTGTAGCCGAACAGCGAGTCGGTCGAAACTGAGCCCACGCAGCATCCATTCGACCTCGACAGCTCAACGTCGAGAGTTGACTGGAGAACCCTCGAAGCAACGAGTCTGGTAGGGGGAGCGCGCGAGGTGAGACGGGACAAGCCTTCCTTGACCTCCCTGACCTTGCTCCCCGCGCCCCGAACCCGTCCCCGCTCTCCCGTCTAAAGCCGCCGCTCATGATGCCAATTCCTCCGTTTGTTGACAAAAGGTCACTGACCACCAGCAACGGCTGCGGGAGCATAACACGCAATGGAAAACCCTGGGGAAGATCGACGGCTACCACGCAGTAGCTCAGGGCGCCACTTCTGCAGTTCAAGCTAAAAACAACTGCCCCTGGCCGCATTGAGGGGGTAACCATGTTTTCCGTTCAAATCACACGACACCTTCAGGAAGGCACGAAGGCTACACGACCGCACTTACCCGAGATCCACCAACCCCTGTTCCCCCACTTTGCCCACCGGGCCGCTTAGGGTCGTTGGAGGCCCGGGGGGGGGGGGGCTTGAGCAGGTTTTCCCGACTTCAACCGCACTGGACGAGTCTTCCGCTCCTTCGGTTCTCGCCTTTTCGCCCCCGACCATGGCTGCTCAATATGGCCATCAGTCCATCGCCAGCCTTTGCGCGGCGAGGGCCTGACTTAAGATCGACAACTGCTCCTTAGCACAATTCATAACCCCAACGCTATTCTCCTGACAAAGAATTGGCGTGGTTTGCCATCAGGGACACCGAACAGCCGCCATTCCAATGGGTGAGGTGGTGGCCCTTGGGGAGCAAAGACAGAGCTTGTTCATCAGCATTCCCAATGCAGCCAGAAGGCGCCCTCTGGGCTTCAAGGGGTCTGCTGGCCTAGCTGCCCAATGACACCCCAAATGCCGGAATCTGAGCGCTCATAGGGCAAGCCGACATGCAGCTCCCAGGGCTGTCGTTCGGCGCGCATGGCGGCGCAGCTCGCTGGCGAACAATCTGGCTCTCAGGCGAGCAGCAGGCGTCTCGGGCGTCCGGCCGTTCGCCCTGTCGCATCCGCGCTTGTCACTCGCCCTGCGGCCCTCTTCTGGGCGTCTGGGCGTTCCGCTGAAGCCGGCTCCCTCGAACCACGGCCAACGTCTGCCCTCCATCAACGCCAATGCCAACGGCCGTGGGCGTCGCGTGCATGAAAGTCGTCGCTTGCCCCGCCTGACTAGCTACCTAGCAAGGTACCCTGGGAGCCTGGCTCCTGGCCGCCGCCCCGTCCGCCCGCCTCCCATCGCCCCGCTGGTGGCTGTCGTCTCTTTCAACCACCGACCTCCCGTGGTGAGTCAGTGGTGCGATCTGGCGTCTGATCTGCTACCTGCATCGTTTTTCGGCCCAATCCTGCCTGTCTGCGCTGCGCTGTCGGCCACTCCCCCCGTCTTGAACCACCTGACAATGCACCCAGAATTGGGCGACACAACGCTGCTGCTATGCAGACACGGGGGTACCAGTGTACTTCCCACCGCCTCGGGGCGTGGGAACCGGGATCCTGTTTCCCACCCCTCCTCCCTCCCGCTCCACATGCTTGCTGATGTGGATGACAGAGGCACGCCAGTGCCGACATCGTCCTCGAGGACCGCTCTGGCCATGGGGAAGGAATCCTGAGAATTATGAACAAAACGACACTCCAGTCATGGCTTTCCCTTGTCGGTTCCCCGCATGTACGATACTTCCTACTACGTACCATACATACTGATATCTTTTCTGTTCGCCCCCCTCTCCACCCCTCCTTCGTCTTTGCTCTTTACTCTGATCTCTCTCTTCGTCCCTCTTCAACTTCGCCCCTCTGATACCGTTATCGAGCCGCTTACGTTGACCGAGCTCTTCACCATTTGTCCTGTACATCGACCTCTTGCGTGGCTTGGACACGGAAGCCCACCAAGAACGGGAACTGAGCAAAACGAGTCAGCGCCAGCGCTTCGCAAGCCGAGTCCCATACACCGTCGTTGATCAGCACGCGGGAGTCTTGCACACCATCTGCGGGAGGCTAGCGATCCCTCACGTACTGACTGCCCCTACTCTTTGCCACTTCTTCTGGTGCCGGCTACCAACGATAATTTCGATCTCGTGCCCGAAATTACCTCTTTTCTACTTCCTTTTTACTCTTTTGCTGTTTCTCCCCCGGCAATCTTACTAGTTGGTAGGTTGCAATCACCAGTTCCCGCCTCAAGAGGCCGGACCACCAGGACACCAGCCTTGACATCAGGCTGCTTACCCGAACATGGAGCGTGCCTGACCGGTACTATCACAAAGTCCCATATTGCTCCCGCAGCCGTGCCGCAACGGGTCGCTACCCCAGTAACACACGTAGTAGCCTCCTGTGCTCCGGAACACAGCAAGAGGTTGCTCCCATTCACCTCCGCCACTCGTTGAGTCATGCTGCTGACCACCCTCCATTATAGATTCTTGTCTTCGTGTCGGCCTGATGTTGTGAACCGAGCTATCGGCGAAGATTGTGGTCAGGGGCTAGGGTTTTGCACACGGAATATAGGACCAAATGGCGTCCCACACGCTGGGGTTGGCTGGAGTCCGCTCAGGTAGCGCAAGGCCGAGAGACCTTGGAACGTCTTCCGGAACGACGGAGAGACAAGTCCCTCATGATCTAGGTTGGAGGGTTAGGAGGCCCACAGATCCGAGCCGCCAGCCCAGCCGAACGATTTCTCAGCCGAGGGTGTCTAGCGGGCTGCCGCAGTCACAGCACAGTCGACGGCCATCGGCCGGGGAGCCCATTTTGCTACGATCACATCACCATACCCAGTCTTTGGACTCGAATGGGAGCCGAAGCTCCGGGGGTTCGGGAGCGGCCGCGCCATTCATATCTTCAAAACTTCCAGGACCCAGCTCCAAGACGCGGAATGTGCTCCGCCGGAAGCAGTCTGGCCTCTCGCAAGATATGACGGGTCTGCGCAACGACATACAACATAACTCGAACCGGACGAGCTCATCCCTGTCGAGTGCTCGCTCTCAAACGCCTCTGGACAGCTTTGTCGGCCTTCATTTTGATCGCGACGCGGCACAGAGCCCCATGGAGATTAGTGTTGCGCAAAAAGTCGAAGTCGCCAAGACGACGCCGCACACAGTGACGATATTCCCGGAGCTGGATAGGTATCGCGAGATTGAGCCTCCGGCAATGGCTGGGAGCCCCGGCCGCGACTTCCCGTACAGAATTGCGACGCACGACTTGCCGCCGCCGACACCCTTGTTTTCTGGAACAAGCAGCCAAATTAGTGGCTTCAGCGGCAGCCCATCAACGGGGTTTTCTGGGTCGCCTGGCCCCGGTCCATACAGCCGAGACACCACACCCACCTCGATCTCGTCGCAATCTCCGGGCCTCGTGGCCCCAATGCGAATCCCCGCATCCGGGACCCGAATGAGACAGGTCGACTCGGCCTTGACCAGACAACCAATCACCCGAAGAAGAACCGGTAGCATATCAAATGAGGTCGAATCTGTAAGCGCCGGTCCACGCGGGCTAGCAGCCGTCAGAGAATCCCTGACGTCGTCGTCGTCCAACTCGACGGTTCGCGATGGAGACCGAAAGGACAAAACAAAGAAGAAGAAGTCGGCGCCGCTCCCGCCCAGCCCCCCTCCCCGGCAGTCATCACACAAGTTCAAAAAGAGCCGAGATGAAGCAGCCTCTCCCACCAAGGCTTCCCGTGACCCTGCCCAACCACTGATGACATCGCCATCCCACATCAAAGCCACTTCGTACTCTCTTCCTCGGCCTACCCTAGCCAACCCGCCCGCCCCGGTCGGCAAGGCTGTCCCACCGGTCAGGCCTAGCAGAGATGGGACCCCGGACCTCCAGTCCCAGCTTGGGCGGTCGATTCCTGTCATCCAGAGCAACCTCTCCTCGACATCCTTATCTGACAGACGGCACAGCAATCTCCTAGCCTCGGCACCCGTCGGCCGTCCTATTTTCTCGTCTCCGAATCCCGATCAACAACAAGGCCATCGGTCCCGAAGCACCGCCGGAAAGGAGCCAGCCACAGTTCAAAGGTCTGCTACCGCGCCCTCGGAAGGGAAACTCCCGCACAAGTCTGATTCCTCAAGAGCCACTCGTACCCCTAGCCCGAGTGTGTCGGCCTTCAAATCCCGCTTCCCCATCTTCGGGCGGCGCACCAAGACGGCGTCTGAGTCTTCCCAGCCGGAAAAAGAGAAGGATAAGTCAACTCGGAAAGGTCCCGCAGCCGGAACTGGGCACGAAGGTTACGGACGCTTAGGGGCAGCCCGCCGCAAGAGTAGCACTACCGGCCTTGTCGGCCGTTCGACACCGGGGACTATGTCTTCGCGAGAAAGCCTCAACAGCAACCAGTCGCACGACCCCTTTCTCGCAGAACGGATGGCCCCGGTTGTGATCGCTGGTGGGGAAGTCGTGGAGAATAGGAATACAGGTGCAGACCTGAGCCGAACGGAGAGTAACCAGAGCATTTCTCGCAGGAGGCCGAGTGTAGATTCCAGGGATGATTCGCTAGTGTCGCGGTCATCCAGAGAGGAGTCTCGTCTCACCCTGTGGCCTTCTCCCTTCCCGCGAAACTCCCTTCAAGCAGCCTCTCTCAGCAGTCGCCGGCCGTCCGACAGCAGCGACTCCGACGCGCTTGCCATGAGGTCCACCCTGGCCCTCAGGAGATCTATACAGCGACTGCAATCCGGAGAACAAGAAGTGCCGAAGCTTCCGCAGTCCATTCTCACCCGAAGCCAGGCACCGCCGCCGTCGATAACAAGCCACGACACCAGCACCATGTCGGACGATTCTGTCTTCGACCCTTCGGCCGAAAGAGGAAGATTGAGTAAAGGATTGGAGGGTTCTGCGACGGAGCCTGCCCCGAAGAAACTACTGAGGCGTGCCCGATCGCCCCGGAAGTGGAACTTTTTCAGCAGGTCACAGAGTCAGCCCGCGGTAGAGACTAAGAAAAAGGAAACCTCAAAGGCTGTGACGGCAAAGGTTACGGCTGTCCCGACGAAGCCGATCGCATTCTATACAATGATGGACTCGTCCGAACAGGAAGACGGAGAATCACCGGATCTGGAGGAGGTTCTGCGAGAGGCTAGGAACTTTGCCACCCCGCCTCCCAGCCATCCGACCGAAGGCACTGTTGAGGCAAGGAGATCATCGGTCACGGAACAGCTTACGAATACAGGGCTGCTGGGGTCAATCAGCGCCCAAGCCCGACCAACGGCGGTGATGACACGGACATTCACATCTCCAGCGACACTTCCTACGACCACCTCCCGGGTGCCCCTATCCGCACAACAGCAGCAGCCGCAGCAGCTCAATACCCGTCAAATCTCTGGTCGCCCGAGCAGGCTGCCCCAAGTCGGCCGCATACCAAAGGTTGTCAGCGCCCGGGCCGAACAGACCTCACCAAAGAGCTTTTCGAGACCCTTTCACAGGCTTAGCATACAGGGCCCTCCGGCAATTTCCCGAGTTCAAGATCTAGAGTCAGTTGCGAAAGGGCCAACACCACCCAAGCCGTCCACGCCGGAACTCACACAGGACGAATCGGCGACGACGAGCGGAACCAATGTTTCCACCATTTACAGCGCACCTCAAGAGCCATCACTGGATCCCCCCCACGACCAGTCCGAATTCTTCTCGTTTTCGCCGAGGAAGAACTCGGAGTGCACGACGATCACGTCTTCAAGCAGCTCAGGCGGCATGCTGAACTTTGCGGATGCAACGGCAGTGGTTCCTCCGCCAAACGCCCCCCTCGCCGAAGACGAGATCTGGGACGAGTATAACGATCTCCTTGCGGACGAGACGATTCGATTGCCACCCTGTGATGACGCCTCACCAATGAAGCCGTCGCCCCTGAACATCCCCAAGTCGCCCGAGAAACAGGCTGAACCGTCGCTAGAGCCGCCCGCCATCCTCGCCAACTCGGTTCAGAGCTTGGCGCAGGCTCTGCGCGCTGGGGTAGAGCACCCTGCATCTAGCATCTATAGCGTTGACATGGTGGAACAAATCAAGGGTGCTCTTGAGCTTGGGCAACACGATCACGCCCACAGCGTTGATCCAGCCAAGCTAGTTGAACAACCGAAGAGAGGAAGCAATCCCTCCGTTCGTCAAACTCGGTACTCCAGCTCGAGCGGGGCAAGTCAAGGCTCGGAAGACAGCTCGCCGCTATCCCAGGTCAACCTGCGCGTTGGATCTATGACCGTCAGCAAGTGGCTTACCTTTGGGCATGTTCTCTTCAGCCCGGTGCGAGACGAGCTGATTTCCGACGTGGGATCCCTCAAACGGCCGTCGATTCTTGTCATCGACGGACTTGGCAATGACGACTGGTCGTTCTACGCCGCTGAGACCTACCCTGCCGCAACCTTCTTCAACCTCTCGCCCCGCGCCACCCTTCCCACGCCAGATCACCGAAGCTCCTCTTCGACTTTCCCCTTGAGCCCTCCCAATCACCACCAGATTCAGTATCGGTCGTTCAACGAAAAGTTCCCTTTTGGCCCACAAAGCATTACCGCGGTTGTCTTCCGTTTCCCGGCTGCGGGGCCCGAGGTGCAGTATCGAAACATCATCTCTGAGGCTCGCCGTGTTCTGAAGCCAGGGGGGTTCATCGAGCTGTCCATCCTGGACGTCGACCTGAACAACATGGGCAATCGGGGACGCCGCACAGTCAGGCGCCTCAAAGAGCGGATCCACGCTGGATCCCCCGAAACCTACCTCGGTTCCACTTCCGACCTCATACTCCGCCTGCTGGGCAGAAAGGGGTTTACTGATGTCAAGACATGCCGGGTCGGCGTGCCTGTGGCGAGCCCTGTTCCTCGGTCGTCGAGTAGTGAGACCGGCAGCAAGCGTACTTCAACCGAAGGTGGCCGTGGTAGGGGAGCCAGCAAGGGCCGGAAAGACGAAAGGAGCCTCCCCGAATTGATCGACGACCAGAGCCCTGTCGCCGACGAGAGCATCACGAAGATGGTTGCCAAAGTTGGGCGGTGGTGGTATAGCCGCTGCTACGAGAGCGTTGCCGCACCTGCGCCCTTCACGGGATCTCGTGGTGGCTTGTGGGCTGACAAACCCCTGCTGTCTGAATGTGAAGAATGGGGCTCGAGTCTCAAACTGATGGTCTGCCACGCTCGGATTCCCGACAGCCGGGTTCGCGTCGCAAGCATCTGATAACCTTCGCCTTGGGCAACAAAAGGGTCACCCTCAACCATTGTCATCCCGGTTGCGTTGCAGTCGAGACCCTAATTATCCTAATTCGCAATGTCGCCATATTATTCCAGTCAATATTCCAAAGCAATCTCTTACACCAAAGAAAAGAGACAAAAGGGCGCAAGCCCAAGACTGATTTCCAGCGAAGGGCCATACCGCTTTGCAAAGAGCGCGCCTGCTTCGATTTCTTCATTTTCACCGATCTTCTCCAAATGCATATATCTGGACTACGATCACGAGCAAACGTTGTCGGTACACAGCACGACAGCAAATCAATATTACTACAGGACTGGGCTCCTCCTTATTCATCACAAACCGACATCGACTGGAGCGAAGACGGGACTTTGGTTTACCATCGATTATATTTAATAACGCAGTACCCTGTGGTCCTCACGAGACCCGGACTGCAAATGGAAATGCTTGCCCCAGAGTCTGGGCTGGTATATTGGAGGCGATTATAATAAATTTGCAGGAGAGTGGACTGGGAACCGGAATGATGATAGAAGCCGATGAAGCGTGACGAGGAATGAAGGAACTTAATATTCGATGTTGGTCTGAACGCGGGCGTAGAAGCCTAACGCCCGCTGGTTGGGAAGCCAGATGGGGAAGTAGGGCATGATATGATGGACAGGCTGGAACTGGGAAATGTTGACGAGTAAGGTGACGGCGGCGTTTGCATCTTTTGCTTTTGCGGATGGCGCTCGTCGAGTGCCGCTGTTTGGGCTTTTTGTGTTCAGTTTTGAGAGATACCCCGGTACATTACCGTATAGCTAGGAATCGAATTAGTAGTTTTAGGAATGCAACGCTTCAAAACTATCATTGCGGCGTCTTCCATGGAATCTCTTAACGTGAATTCATATCTCTTGACAAACGTCGCGTGTTGTTGCTACATAAAACACACGAAATCTAAGGGGAATCCGGTATTATTCTGTAGCACATATTCCCTTGGAGCTGAAAATTTTCCGGCCCTTGCAGCGGCTGAACGAGGGCTTGGAAGCTCCGTGGCAGGCCCCCAATTTCCCCGGATTTTGAGCCCGTGCCATCCTTCCCTCGGTTGAGTCGGTTCCCCTTTCTAGGGAAGAGGCCGCGGTCGCTTTTTCACAGGGTTCGCTCCTGTCGCAACGCCATTCGAACATTGAAACGCGACGACCAAGTCAACGCAAAAAATCCACGTATGCGGGCCCCGACGTTTTTTGGACACCTGCACGAACACAGACTTGGATAAACGTAGAGATAGGCCGAGCCCGTCTCGTTGTCGAACCGCAGAGCTATCATCACTACATCCCACATAATACATCACCACTATCAATAGGTACAATACTTGCTATCAACTTTAATCCAGCACATACCCGTCGCAGCTCGCAGCTCGCCGACGCAGACACAGACGCAAACGCAAACGCACGCGCATACGCCCCGCCTTCCCGCCCAGCAGCAGTGGTGGAAAATGGGCATAGAGCGGCAAGGCACATACACATAACGAGGAAGCAGAGAGAGAGAGAGAGAGACAGAGAGAAAGCGAGGCGGTCCCGGTCCCGATCCCCGATTCCAGCTCCTCGTCCCTTGCCATCAGAGCAAGATGACACGACGCATTGTAGGTCTCGAGCCATGCATCTTTCATCCCAATACCGATCTGCAATGAGATAAATGGGGGCAGGAAGCTGACACCGAGGTCCACGCGCATGCAGGTCCGCACCATCGTCCAGGTGACCACAGCGGCAGTATTCACGTTCATAGTCATCTTCTTCCTCGACCGCAATTTCCGCGTATTACCCAACGCACTCCACGAGTTCCTACCGTCGCACCACGCCGGCTATGTCATCACCGACATCACCATCAAGCGGTGCGCCTCGTACAACCTCTTCTCAAGCTGCAACCTCGACCCCGAGGTCTGGCATCGCATCGAGAAGGACCTGTACCTCGACAAGGCCACGTTCTCGAGCGCCTTCGTCCACATTCGCAGGAAGCGGGAGGAAGAGCTGACAGCGGAGGACAAGGTGGTGGTGGATGTATCCGTCGGCCGCCTCGACCCGGCCGCCGTGGGCGGTAAGGACAAAGGGAAAACCACCCCCGGCGAGCGATGGGAATCGCGCGACGCCGGCCTGTGGGTTAAGCGATCGAGCAAGAAGGGCGCCAGCGATTCCAAGGAGGCCGTCACGGGGGTGGATATCTTGTTTGGCGACGATGCCACCGAGGCCCGTCCTGGCTGGGCGATAATTGGCACGCCCTTGCTTCTGGACTCCGGCTCCAGCATCCCCGCCGCCCACATCACGGTTCGAAGAGGCCAACCCCAGCCCGTCGTCAAGCCCGTCCCGCGCATCGGCGACAACGGCAAGTTCAAGATCATGCAGCTGGCCGACCTGCACTTGAGCACCGGTGTCGGCCACTGCCGGGACTCGCTGCCTCCAGATTGGAATGGCGGTAAGTGCGAAGCGGACCCGAGGACGCTGGACTTCGTCCACCGGATTCTCGAGGAGGAGCGCCCAAACCTAGTCGTGCTCAGCGGTGACCAGGTCAACGGGGATACAGCCCCAGATACGCAGTCGGTATGTCTTGTCCCCTGACGCGTCGGGTATCATATGCTGACGGCCTGCTACCAGGCCATCTTCAAGTATGCGCAGCTTCTCATCAAGCACAAGATCCCGTACGTGTCGATTTTTGGAAATCACGATGACGAGGGCTCGTTGACGCGGGCGGCACAGATGGAGCTGATCGAGACGCTACCGTACTCGCTCTCCAAGGCCGGCCCACCCGGCATCGACGGGGTGGGCAATTACCACATCGAGATTCTAGCCCGCGGGGGCTCGGATCACTCGGCCATCACGGTGTATCTGCTGGACACGCATGCATACTCGCCCAACGAGAACAAGTTCAAGGGCTACGACTGGATCAAGCAGAATCAGATTGACTGGTTCCACGAGACGGCGCAGAGCCTCAAGAAGAACCACAAGGCGTACACGCACGTGCACCTCAACGTCGCCTTTATCCACATCCCGATTCCCGAGTATCGAGATGGCAACCTGACGTTTCTGGGGGAGTGGAAGGAGGCGGTTACGGCGCCCGTTTACAATTCTGGGTTTCGGGACGCACTGATCGAAGAGAACGTGGTGATGGTGAGCTGCGGACAGTAAGTCTTTCTCGGGTAAGATGCGGGTATGTCGACTTCTAACGAGTTTGCTATAGTGATCACGTCAACGAGTATTGCGGTCTGTCCATGAACGAGGAAGAGAAGCCGGCACTTTGGATGTGCTATGGCGGCGCAACGGGGTTCGGCGGCTACGCCGGCTACGGCGGATACCACCGCAAGATTCGCATCTTTGACTTCGACATGAACGAGGCGCGCATCACCACGTGGAAGCGCGTCGAGTACGGCGATGACGTGGGGCGCAGACTCGACGAGCTCATCCTCGTGGATGCGGGCAGGCCGGTCGCTCCGATGTATGAGTGATTGCTTGCTTCGACAGCGGGCGGCTTTGTTGAGCGGTTGTTTTCGTTCTTTTGGAAAGTCCGAGCAGCGAATGTGAATAGCGGAGCGTGTTGTCTATAGGGAGGACCCAGGCGTGGTGTCTGTGTCTCGGTGGCGCGTTGGTAGCGTGCTTGGAGTTGTTGTTGGAAGCCGATTGTTTGTTCATTGCATGGCATCGCATCCGAGGCGTTTGGATCTGGAAAGAGTGATTGGGCAGTTGCGATGAGCCCCCCCTGCGATATCCGGGGGGCTCTCTATTGTCTTTTTGTATAGGTAT
>Ga0247769_1000082_pt1 | contig 16647 bp, 15 predicted proteins | sample UWRJL166409R6_FD_179942 | JGI IMG/M metagenome (GOLD analysis project Ga0247769, IMG submission 179942) | Plant litter microbial communities from Arlington Agricultural Research Station in Wisconsin, United States - UWRJ-L166-409R-6 | ecosystem: Environmental > Terrestrial > Plant litter >... | reverse complement strand
GCCGTCGATCGAGAACCTTGTTCCATTGACGGTGGATTTGGCAACAGCGGTAGGCAGGAGGCCTACCGTGGAGAGAAGGCCGAGGCCGAAGACGAAGAGAGACTTCATTGTCGCCGTGAAGATTGCTAGTGAAGTGTGGTTTCGAGACAGGTTGGACAGAACACAAACCACCAAGCTCCGAACACTTCCTCCGAGCAATAAGTACCTACCTGCCAGATATCCATCCGTGCGTCGTGCGGTGGCAGCGGCGTTCCAGGTTCAGAGGGTGCGGCGTGAGGACCACCGTGATGGCCATGATTGAGTCCCAAGACGGAGTCAGATATATATCAGATTAGCCGGGTCCCTGAGGGCGGAGGCGGCGTGTCCGCTGCGGATACGGAACATTGTCAACAGACCCAGGCAGCCCTTACCGTACTGCTTCTGTGGTTGATTGACATCGAATCAGTCGAAATGGGATTGGTGGTTGTGCCAAACGTTGGTTCCACGACACCGTGACCAGGGCCGTGGATGAAGGTTGAGATCTGAGATCTGCGCACTCCGATCCCTGTGCATTGAGGACTTTCGGACGTAACGGTTCCAGAGTAGAAATTCTGCGCAGCGAACAGGCGATTTGGGATTCGTGGAATGTAATACCCATCCCGCACGCGCCTTGCCGATGAACTATCGCCCTCCAGTTTGCCTTTTGGAAGTTTCCCAAAAATCTGGAAGGCCTCGTACACTACCGTTACAGGTGCAGTGTGGTCCACCAGTCTCATCAGTGGATGACCCAGCGGGAACGTCATCCGAGCTCCATCCCCCGCCAGGGTTCTATGGTAGTGGGCCCGCCCCGTCATGGGTGGCCCGTGTCGCGCTGTCGGCCAGAGCCGGGGGTTCCAAAGGTGGGTTAGCTCGCTTCCCATTTCCTTGGTTAGCGACGGTTCAATCGTCCCAGCTTTGGCAGGCGCTTGCAAGGAACCTCCAACCTCCAACCTCCGTCGCCACTCCTTACCCGTCCTGTCTCCGCACCGCAGTTTCAGGCGTGGGCTTCGTTTCCCCTCTTTGCACGGAGCTTGCATCCCCAGGCAGAACACCTTGGAAACCCGAACATCATCTGGATTATTTCTTGCTGCGGAATATTAGACACACGCGGGATGCCGTTACGCGTCAAATCGCGGCCGTTGTCCGGGGCGGATCCCTTGCGAACTCCATCGCCCCTCGGCCGCCAGGTCCGCTTTGGGCCCGAACTCCCTGATATCTCGGTCGACGATACCTTCCGCGATCTCGTCAAGAAGCTCTCGATGTGAGTGGAGAGGAGCACCGCCCCCAGACTTCCTGCATCCAGCTTTTACTGGGACGGGAGGATTTGCTGACACATGCCAAGATATATTGCCGAGACCGTTGAACTCCCAAGCACATTTGAGCAACTTCGGACCACATCGGCTGGGGATGGCCTGAGAGCCCTGGTTGACCATCTTGGCCGCACCTGCACCCACCCAGCCATCGTGAACGCTCTGCTAGCTCTCAAGTGGCACTATGGCGCCGTCACAGAGGAGAGGGGCCTGAGCGATGCCCGCGCCAATGCCTGTGAAATCGTCGCTTGGCGCTTTCTCACTCATCTCTCGGAGCGAGAAGCTGTGGACTACTGCCTTTATGAGATACCAGAGCCCAGTCCGTCCGAGGGCCGAAGGAGTGTCGATGAGGAGGAGGGCGAAGTCGACGAGAACAGCGCCCTCCTTGCCCAGGTATGGAGCGGCACCGCTGGCTCGGCTCGAAGAGCTCTCAGCCAGACAGGGAGCAGCAAGCGGAATCTCCTGCTGCAGTCCCTTTCCCGCCTCACCATGAGCATGACCGCCGACTCGGATGATGAAGAGGACGAGGAGGACGACCCGACTACCCCATTCACCAACCTCAATGCCCTCGAGATCGCCGCCATCGCCGACGCCAAGCGCTTCCTCAGCCAGAGCGTGGTACAGAAGATAGTCACCGGGATATGGAATGGCGACATCATTTTCTGGGACAACCTGTCGGTTCACTCTGTCAAGAAGCCTCGCTTCTACAACCCCACCACCGCTGATCCTTTCTCCCGACTACGGGTGCCCAAGTATCTCAAGGCCTTTGAAGTGCTCTTTTTCGGCAGCTTTCTGCTTTTATATTACGCAGTCCTAGTGGAGAGAGACCCAACCCGCATTACGCCGCTGGAAGTATTCCTGTATCTTTGGTTCGCTGCCTTTACCTACGACGAGCTGAGCGAGTGGATCGATGCCGGTTCAATCTTCTACGCCACCGATGTTTGGGTATGTTGGCGGGGTTCCGTCCCACTCTCAGATGGCACAGCTAATAATTAGTCCAGAATATATTCGACATGGTCATGCTGGTCATCGGCTTGGTCTTCTTTGTGTTGCGTAAGTCCTCCGATGTTCAAGTTTCTATGCCTCGCTTCTGACCATTGTTGTGCAGGTGTTGTTGGGTTGAGGACCGGAGATATGTGGGTTACTGACCTTGCTTTTGACGTCCTGGCTCTGGAGGCTCTTTTCATGGTCCCTCGCGTCTGCTCCGTCCTTAGTCTGAGCCCTTACTGGGGTGTAAGTATCCTACCTACATTTGATTTCAAGCGTGGTGACTCTTGGCTGATTACGTGGGTAGACTCTGATCCCTTGTCTGAAGGAAATGGGAAAGGACTTCATCAAGTTCATGGTCCTGGTTGTCGTCATATACCTGGGCTTCCTGACGACTTTCTCGCTGATTGGGCGGGAGTCGTACCCCTTCAGGGACATGGTCTGGTTCTTGACCAAGATCTTCCTCGGTTCCAGCTATGTGGGCTTCGATATCATGAAGGACCTCGACCCCATCTTCGGACCTCCCCTCATGGTCTTGTTCATCATGCTGAGCTCTATTCTCCTCATGGGCTCGCTTACTGGAAATCCTGTCCAACAGTTTCTCTCGCGTCATTAGGCATGCGCGGGAAGAATACCTGTACGTGTACAGCGTATACGTTCTGGAGGCATCGACAAGCAATCGCCTTACCCACTTCTACCCGCCTTTCAACCTGCTGGCCCTAATTATCTTCCGACCCCTTCGGCTCTTTCTCCCATCGGATGACAAGTTTCGAAGCGCTCGCATTGTGCTTCTGAAGGCAACACATCTCCCCATTGTTGCCGCCATCGAGTTATACGAGTGCATACGAGGAACCGCACAGAAGGCAACGCAGTACAATGGTTTTCGGGGACCGAGGCACTCCGTTGGCATGCCTAGCCCGGCCCCAAGCCAAAAGAAGTGGACTCGCCTCCCAGGCCGGGTGCGGCCCCTCGCGTCGTCCTCTTCTTTGCGCCCCGAGATGGCACGTACGGTCAGCTCGCCAGGTCTGACACGCCGACAGCAGGCGGCCGCCGAGGAGGCTGCCGAGGAACAGGCCTTTGGCGCTCCGGCCACCGATGTCGAGATCCGGATTGACGATCTGTCAGCCAAGATTGACCGTTTGACGGAGCTTCTGGTCACGATGCAAGCTGCGCAGTCCCAATCGCTCGCAGAAGTATCTGTTGCCTGAGCTGGTCATTTACTGCTGCTCGCACCGGCGGGGGCTAGTGCTCCTGGCAGCCCGCCCACCGGTTCGTCCCGGACTTTGATTTCGAATACACAATGCATAGGGTATACATTACTGCGTCGCGATGCTTTATAAACAAGGGGCGGTATTGTATGGCGATATGTAAGAATAAATATCATAGATATATTTACCGAGCAACCCCAATGTTGTTAGCGCCTGGCGTCGGTGTATTGAGCCCCTTTTTGATTTTGACCCCTGTTGCGGCTCTGCGATTTATAGCAGAGCATCAATAACATCTCAAGATAAGGTGCGAAGGTTGCGGCCGAAAGAAAAGGTCTCTACCGCTCCGGTTCCCTCTCGGTAACTTGCTTTTTAACACGGCCGAGGATCTGGCCATGACATGACAGTGATCTTGGGAACAACCGAAGCAACTCCGCCTTTTGACGACTCGACAATCAATGCAACCAATCAGAAATACTCAAACCAGCTCTGCAGACGAGGCGTTTCTGCTGCATCCAAGGGCTGCAGCGTCGGAGCGGGGCAGACTCCAAGCACAGCCCCATTTCAACTGGTGTTTCTCGGACTTTCTCAGAGCCCTGCGCGACTTCACCAAGAACCGCCACCGACGAGAGACGAGCTCGATACTGAAGTGGCATCCCTCAACTGCTTTAAAACGGCGTCTGCAATGCAGGAAGGCTGGAAATCAGATGATGATGGGAGTCGACGGTTCTATCGCCATAGGTCCACCGGTCTCGTTCAATACACTTTCCCCTATCCAGGCGACGAGCACCCCGAGTATGACGCCTCTTCGCCGCCCCCCGACCTCGTGCCGGAAGAGAAGCTCGTGAGCATGTTGAACAAGGCTCAAGATGGGTCGGATGGGTCCAACTCAGATACGCCCACAACTTGTGAAAGCTGTCAGAACCCCTCGGGGAAAAGACGGTCAGAAAATAAGCTAACGCCGGCAACCAGCATACCAAACCCTGCCCTCACATAGCCAGACAGCTCACGATCCTGCGCGGATGACTCCTGAACAATTGGGCCTGTTTGATGGTAATGATGCCGATCTGATGGCTCAATATCTAGCACATTATCCGGCGCTACAGCCAAGCCGCAATTCGGCTGTGCAGCTTTCTCCCAGAGATGAAGAAGAGTTGCCTGCGGAGATCAACTCAAAGAGAGGCAGTTCGAACTCGATATCGGTCCCGCCCAAGGTCCCGCCCAACGACCCCCCAACCGCGACCTTGGCGAGAGATAAAGTCAGCCCCCGTGTATCCCACCGGCGGCCTTCGACGGGGCCTACAAAACGCATAGACGTCCGCCTAGCAAAAAATTCACCAGTGTCAGACTCGTCAGCATTCAACTCCGATGATGATACATCGGCAACTCCCTCGATATGGTCGATATGGTACGAGTACGAAGAACAGAAAACGAAGGGTCCAGCAGCGTCAGCATTCAATGCCAAAAAGGGTAAAAAGGGTACAGCCCGGCGTCAAATATTGGACTCATTTGTCGTCGAAGAGCTCAGCAACTTTACAAACAGCGAGATTGAACAACCACCAAGCGTCATCCGCTCGTGCGCGGTTGACCCTCAAGGTAGTGAAGACCATGAGCATGTTGAGTTGAGGACGACCAAAGTCGGGGGGCGGATTATCAGCGAGACTCTCGACAGTGACAGTAATGAGGAGGACCTGGGGTTTTCCGATATTAGAGACCTAGGCTCAAGTGCCCGCCGCCTTCGTCGGCGAATCGGGGGGCGAACTATCAGCGAGACTATCGGCAGTGACAGTGATGAGGAGGACATGGGGTTTTCCGATATTAAAGACCTGGGCTCGAGTGCCCGCCGCCTTCGCCGGCGAATCGGGGGCCGTTCGAACGTGCCTGAACTCGAAGAACCCGGAAGCTCTAACGATGAGGATTCCGGCTCTACTCGCGATCTAGCCAGAGAACTTCCGTATTTTGAGCACAGCGATCTGGAGACCGACTCAGGACCAGATTCTTACAAGGAGGCTGCCGGCCGTGGTCGAGCTGAAGGCCACGCCGACGCCAAGGGGATAATGGAGAGGAAGCTGCTGGCTAGTTTACGAGGGGCTTTTACACAGCCGAGTATGGACGCGAAGAAGCTGTACGACAACCGTAGTGATAAAAAGGAGCGTGAAAGTTCCGTATCGGCACGTCGACAAGTCACAGCCAAGAAAGATGCACTGCAGTCTTACTGGTTCGACCCTGACGCAGATGTTGACACGGCCTATGGTACGGGAGATTCTGACACTAGCGACCTCGAAAGCATCATTTCCGAAGCCCCTTCAGTTGCATCATCACGAAGCTCGGTCCCAGCAGATATTGACCTTAGCGCAGTCGAGGAGCTCAGAACGCTACTTTTGACCAATGAAGCCCTCGTTCCTCTCTACGAAGTGGCCATTTCCAAAATTGGGCCAGAAAAGTTCTACAGAAATTTTAGACGCCTTCTTTTGCGGTTTGGACGCGCTCTCGGTAGTGAAGCAACCTCACCGGTGCAGCTGAAAGCAGCACGGTTTGTTCGCTTTGCTGCTTCACGGGTATCGATGCAGATCAAGGACGGAATCACGAACAAAGATGTAAAGAAGCAGGATAGAGGGAGGCTAAATGTCAAGGCGTTGGAGGACCATTTGAAGCAAATACAGGACGTCGATGACTCAAGTGATGAGGACTCGGAGCACGATCCGGAGGATGCTTCGCTGCAGACGCTCGAGGGCGTAAAGAGTTTTATGCTTTCATCAACCGCCTTTTCAGACCTTTGCCGCTCGCTGAGATTATGGCTAGGCATGGGAAGCCAAGCCGAGCAGCCTAACGCGCCAACTCTCACAGTCACCGAGGTGGACGCTAAGGAAAGCACTCTTGTCGAGGTTCTGAGTGCACCCACGGATCAGCAACGGCCCCTCTCGCAGGAAGAGAAACGAATTCGACATTCTCCATTTGCCGGTGCAGTTCGAATAGCGTTACCGACGCCCGCGAGAATGGACGAGGTGCATGCCAAAGGGAGGCAAATAATGGGAGAAACAGCATCCTCCTGGACCTCAGTCGTGAAAACGGCTAGGAAGCTCGCGTGGAATCGACTCTCTGGCCTGTGGCAGGCAAATCTTCCACCTGCCTACGTTAGAATATCTTGGACATGTGTGAGTTCTCGACCTTAAGCCGTGTCTCGTCTGGTCGTCGCTAACTGAGTGCCGGGACATTACAGAGATGCGGCGATATTCTCAGAATTCAAGTGCCAAAAGCCCAGGAACGGGCTGCGTTAGCCTTTGCCAAACAAGCAGCCGGTCCAAACTCGAGCACCGTTGTGTCTGAATCTTCTGCCGAGACATATCCAGCACCGCCAAGCACTCGTGCTACGACGGCTGCAGATACAACTGATCAAAGGACTGGTCGCCCTAGGGTGACGCCATCCAGCAGCAACGTCTCAGCAACCACAGATACAACTACCGACTCGAATTCCACCGGCGCCACGACCCGCTCCGCAGGCTCGCGACCCGAATCCCCAAATACTGTCCCCTCGGACGAAGAGCTCAGCCAGCCCGAACCCTTCCTCCCAGTCGGCACCAAGAAATACATGCTTCTCTGCGTCAACACCTCCGGCCCCCGTGGTATCCCCCAGCGAAAGCTCGCCAACGTGGATGTCACAGATGTCGAATGCGGCGCCGAGATGTTCCAGCGGCTCCGCAACGCCTACTATGCGCTGCGCCCTGGCCGGAATCCCTTCTTCGTCCCGAGGACGATGCACTATGTGAAGTTCCAGCTGCTCTTCCTCCAGAAGTCAGGGGAGTGTATCGGCGCCTACGAGGTTGACTCCATCCCCTCGCGCAACGAAGTGATCAAGCAGGAGTATGCCTTCTCGCCGTGCCCACCGCGCATCGGTCGCTTGCCGCTCCCGCCGGAGATATTTATGCATGGATTCCTCGACCCCGGCGACCACCTCGGGCCCATGGCGGTTGAGATGCTGCCCAAGAAGCTTTGGTGTCGACTGCGATGGGATGTCAGAGCGAATGATCGGTACAACGTGCCCGAGGGGTGGGGTTTCTATATCCGGGAGGGGATCAACTGGCCGTTGGTATCGTGGTGTACGGGTGTGGCGTTGATCGTCGTGACGGCTTTAACGATGTCGTGGTCGATATGGGCTGGGGATATTCAGGGCGGGACGGGGTTGGGACAGTATTGCCTTGCCGTGCTGACGGTGTCAGTGTCGGCGTGGCTGTTGAAGTACAGCGTCGAGCCCTCTGCTCACGCGGGTTGATGTCTGCGGTGATACCGTCCCTCATTTGCCATAGGCACCTGATGCCCTTTTTTAAGTAGAATTGTAGCAGTTTGGATTAAACTGTAATACTCACCTTGTATTATAAGCTCCTGGATGTGATAATATGTGTGCTTACGGCGGTTTGGAGTACATGTACCTAGAGCAGAGAGGGCTCTGTCCTACTCGGTGCGAAAGTTAGTTTTGTCCTTAATACAAGGCCAATCTCTATCGAGGGCATCCGAGTACTTACTTGTCTGGTGTAATAGTTGAGGGCTGAAGTACTTGCGTAGCGTGAGCCCATGGTCGATCATCTTAACGCTAACCCCGAGCCGCCCAAATTTGCCCATCGAAATTCTACACCAATATCCCAAGACTAAAGTCGAGGGTTAATATCATTGTCGGCTTTATTTCGAGATTGGGCATCGATCGCAACGCAACGCTGATGAAAAAGTCCCGTTACAGTCTTTTGTGAATTACATGTAGTATCGACTACGAGCCCGAGGAGAGCAAAGTTAGCCTCCACTCATATTATCGGCGAGATTCAGCAGCTTCTAGGTATGGTAGGCGAAATTACATTTTTTTTTTAGAATAGGTATGTAGCGATATATATCTTTAGGACTGTTAATTACTAATGATTTTAGGCTGTGTGAGTGAATGTTGCTTGTAGTTCGTACCTCTCTCGCACTGGTGAGGTTGACCACTTTTGGGGGGAGCTGTAGTCTTCGTAGGATGCAATATAGAAAATACGGATACTTTATCGTGTTTGATCAGAAGACTACATGGATTCCTAACAAACAATTGCCAGCATTACAAAATCAATATGTAATCACATCATGTAACTCCCCCTCTAGCACCTACCTTACTCCTGTGCGATTACATACCTCGGACTACGTTAGAGTCATATACCTAGTAACGCCTTGACTAGCCTCAGGTACCTACCTAGTCACACCTCTTTTGGTCGGACTAGTAGATTCTTGTAATATCTCTGTACCTAGGTACCTTACCAACTTGGTTTTCATTCCCCCATACCCTTCTTTCTCCACCGGTGGCCAAAACTATTCTACAAAACCTTCACCAAGAACCAGACTGCCACCTATTTACCTTAGGTACCTACCTACCGAGGTGCTACACAATCTCAAACTTCTCCAGACTCTCGCCCAGAGATTCAGCACCTTCCCCATCCATCAGCCCCAACATCCAGCAGACACCGACGTGGACAAACTTATCCCCCGCAGGCCGTAAAATCACGGGATGGGACGACCCCCTGATCACGCAAACCACGTCCCCGGGTTCGGTAAATTTGGGCGCCAATCCGAGATGGCCGCTCTCCGTCTCAGCAAACCGCCACATTCCTTCAGCGGCCCTGACGGCTGCAAGATCTGAAATGGCCAGAAGCATATTGGCATCGGAGTTCGCCAGTGTGAAAATCGTGGAACTAGCGTCATGGCCAGGGAGAAGAGCCTCGAGCAAGTAGCGGAGGAAATCCTCGGGCTTTGAAAGTAATGATTGCCACATAGTTTCGCAGCCAGGAACAGAATGTAATTGCCTCAGTCGCGAGTAATCGTATGACCGTCGGGTACCCAAAATCCACTTCAAGAATACTCTATACACCTTCGTATCGGCTGGCCGTTTTGCCGCCTCTTCGTGAATAAACCGGTCCCAGATGCCTTGCACTCTTGCAAGTAACTCATTGGCTCTCATCGGTCCGCTTTGTTGTATCAGAACGCGAAAGAAGGCTTGAAAGCCCGTGGTTCCGGTCGGCTTGTAAACTCTGTTCCGGGCAACATAGTCTCGGAGATACGAAATGAGTTTGGGACTACCGGCGCAGCGTGCAAACGGTATGTTCTCCCGTCTCAGGATTGGGCTGATGCGTATTCCAAATACTGTCAGTTTATTCCCAAGGGCAAAAACTGATGCCGATGCATAGTATCTGGCCAAGCCGCGGTCGGCTGCTGCGGGCTGGCTCATGGCCCATCCGTCATATACTTTTGACATCACTGGACATGGCAGAAGCCGGATAGTTAGGGACCCATGAGGCATGGAGATCCTGGTCTGGAAACAAGCATATCCCGGCAAATTGGAGGAAGAAAAGCTCAGGAAGAGACGTCGATGGTGTAGGCCTGGTCTTCGAGACGTCTAGCCACGCCTTCACGTACTGGGAATAAACGTCGGCAGTCGAGACACTGTCGCTATAGTTCGGGTGAAGACTGATACCCGAGAGTCCGAGCAAGCCGTATATATGATCCTTGTGGTGTGTCGCTTGCAACCGCGCCCCCATCGTCGAAAGCCACCATCCAGATTCAAGCGAGTCATCACCCCTTCCAGCAATCAAGTCGAAACGGTTGATAATATAGCCCAGGTAGGCAAAAGTCAGATCCCAGGTCCCACTGGCGAAGTATCGCCAAGTAGCGGAATCGTGTACTGAGTCAGATAGACTTTCCGGTGCACGTATCATAGCTCTGAACTAGCCGAGGACTACTAAGAACCTCTCCCGTTCGAGGACACTCGACGCGGAAAATAACAGCAGGGACTTTGCTAGAGCCATTTCTTGCCAGACCCAGACGCGAGACCAGTATGAAGCGAATGACAGATCACCAAGGCACCTACTCCTATGTTCCGACCTTGCTCCCCTATCCAAGACGCCTCTGGCTTGCTCTACCCAATCCGCAGGCAGCGGATCACCAGGGCCAATGTCCTTGATGCCATCATAAATGAAGCGAATGGTGTCGAGAGCCACGCTGTACGGAAGACCCTCCGTTCCGTGTCGCCCTAGCCATGCCAGAACCGATTCGGCAGACGAATAGACGGAGTCCATTCGTGCTACTTCACGATTCTTCTCTTCGTTGTCTTGCTGATTGATGCAGACGGCGTCAACCCAAAGCCTGAAGCCCCTGAGCGTCTGTCCAGGAGCGAGCCTTGCAAGCAAGCTGACGATTGCACGCAGGCCCGAGTGCGAGGCTTTTCGTAGCGCTAAAGTTGCGTCCATTGACCAGAATCTCCTCAGTGCCGAACTCGCTCCCCCAGACGTAGGAGAGTGCCGAGTATCGCGGGGTGTCGGAAAGGGATGCGGTGGTGATGCTCAGGCGCATCCGAGGTTCGACCGAGTGGATCTCCAGGAGCCGGATCTCGTTGCGGGCTGGGTCGAGTGGGTGGTAGATGGAACCAGACGCAAGAGTCGACATTTCCTTTGCTCTCAGATTATGGCCAAAATTGAAATTGAAGTCAATGCCTAGCTGGGTGCTGAAGTGCGAGTCATCCAGTGGTGTTGGGTGGTGGTAGCTCAAAACAGAGAAAACAGGTGATGTACAGGTAAGGTAGATAAGGTAGGAAGCAAGAGATGAGCACTCACGGCAGAAATGCCTAATTAATCTTTGGATTCGCTGAGGGAGGAGGGAGGAGGGAGGAAGGATTCAATCGCTGATTCGCTGATGATGCCGGGACAGGGATGCCCGGCGCAGCATCGCAGACTCCAAGAACAGAAGGCGCGCTGGAGACTTTGACCAGGAACGACTGCCGTTGCACATAGGATAAAGTTTCACACCGTCTTCATATTCCAACGTAACCAATTCTCCCTGCAATGGTCGTCTCGCCAAAACCCGCTCTCCTATTCCCATTACTCCTCATTGGCGCAGCCCGCGCATACACCACATTCACCACAAAATGCGAGAACCCGCCGTCTTCATTCAACTACGTCTCGGGGCCAGATACTCGGGGATCTTTGAAGATTCTCTGGAGCTCTCTTTTCACCATTTTTGCTTGCACGTGGACCATCCAGCATCCCAATGTCCCGGAGCAACGAAACAGCTGTCTTCCAGGCTGGAGAGGAGACATCCGGTGGGGAGCCAAGCGGGTGTTTGAGGGCCTTAAACTCGCTCTCATCACCGTCATCGCCCCCGAGGCTGTCGTGATGATTGCCTGCTCCGATCTTCTCAGCGCGCGTCTGGGTTTGCACGAAATGAAGCGCCAGTTCGCCCAAGACCAACCGTCTTGGACTCTGTGCCACAGCCATTTCGCCAACATGGGCGGCTTTGTCATCAGAACGACGAAACTCGAAAGCCCAGCTGGCAGTGTAGCGGGGAGTTTGAATCCTAGTGGAGGCTACAGTCAGTATCATCTCACCGCTCTCAACATTCTCAGGCTCAGGCAAGAGGGGGTTCTTGCTGGCCTCCCACCGATTACCGAGGACGAGATTTACGACAGATCCAAAGGGGACGCCTTCGTCAAAGCGGTTGCTGTCGCCCAAATACTTTGGTCTATTGTCGAAATCACCACCCGTGTTGCTCGTGGTCTCCCGATTGCTCTCCTCGAACTCACGACAGTAGCGTTCGCCGCCTGCGCTACAATCATATACGCCTTGTACTGGAGGAAGCCGAAGATGCCATACACAACCGTGCCAGTCCTCGACTACCAAGGTGAGATACCGGAACCCGTGCTCCGCATATTGCGAGAAGCAGAGGGACTGCTGATTCCTAACGTATTCTCATTCCTATTGTGTTCCTTTGCTCGGAAACGAGGCAATCGAAAGGGCAATGGGTTGGAACCAGGATCGGCGATTCCTCCATTAGCACAGGAGTTTGACTGGAGCGATTCCATAACCATCATCGTGGTGTTGGTGGGGGCTGCTGCCACTGTATTCTTCGGGGCGATTCACTTGACAGCATGGCATTTCGATTTCCCCTCAACGGCCGACCAGCTAGCTTGGAGATGTGCAAGCATCTATGTTACAAGCTATGCCCCTGTCCTTCTTCTTTTGCCTATGCCTTCGGTAGCAATGTCTGTCGGGCTTCTTAAGTCGCCGGGAGAAAGAGGGATTCTGGTCACATACGCCATCCTCAGTCATTTTTATATCCTTGCGCGTTTGGTCATGTGGGTAGAGATTTTCCGGTCGTTTTTGTATCTGCCACCAGGCGCATTCATCGAGACCTGGGCGTCAAACATTCCTCACTTTGCTTAGGGGGGTGGAGCATAGGGACGTGCGGTCGTTGGCAGCAGTACAGTAGCCTGGAACCCATGAAAAGGGAATGGAAATACGCAAGGTACACTGTTTACTATCTTCCCAGCCGCATCTAGGTATTGTGAGAAATTCGCTATCTTGGGGAGTTCCTTATACCCCCCATATGATAGGATAATCTCTAAGTTGCCTCAGTTTTATCAGCAGTTGCCACGGTGCCCAGTTTTACTTACCCACCTTATAATCTCGTGAGACTCTATGCTGAGGAATTCGCGTCGTTGCTCTATATATACTGCGACCTAGTCGAAAGCCGGTTATCTGACCTTAAGAGCCATACTCCCGTACCTACGGACGTAAGATTGGGCATGCGACATGATGGGTCAAAAATATGGTTAGCCCTAATCTAGAGGAGAAAGGCTAAGAATGATTTTAGGGATAGAGTATATAAGGAGCAGTAGCCAGGCTCGTCTTTTCCGGACGGGTCTGGTTCCTTTCAGCATTTGAGCACTGTCAACAAAGGACTGGGTCTCTGCTTCGTGATAGGAATACTGAAGTCTAGGCACGTCTACCTACCTACCTACCTACCTACCTACCTACCTACTCGAAGGCGACAACATATACTCTCCCCGGGGCATGGCTACGGGCACCGCCAGGACCCCATCACGACCTTTCCGCAAGTCCGCTTCGCAAATGATGTGGAGCGGAATTGTATGGTCGAGAGGACGGGGAGGATCGCTTACTACCCGAAGGACGGTCGCACCAGTGTCGGCTTGGCATCCTCGGGCCTCAACCCACGAACTGCTGACAGAATTCGTCCTCACTGACGGCTGAAGTGCTTCGCTTCACTGAGTCCTGCCTTGATGTAAGGTGCGTGCTGCTTTGGGGCTTGTTGCGCCGGCCACAACGGGGATGCCGGGGAGGAAGTGTTCTCAACGGAGTGCGATGCTGCTTTTTCTCCCAAGTCAACAGGAGCGACAGGAACGCCATGCAAAGAGCCGCGAATCTCCGCGTCTGGCCTGGAACCCCCACCGAACGGAGCTTATCGGTGACATCACTTGACTCTGGCTGACTGCCTTATCGCGCTGCCATTGGCTATGGGGCTGCCTGCTGGCCACACCGCCGTTCATGGAGGGGCTTAGGTGGGGCCATGCCAGCGGCAGAATCGCCGCTGTTTGTGTTTCCAAGTTTCCTTTTCCTTCCCTCCCGATGTCTGGCTTGGGCCTCTCGTTTTGTCTCTTGTTGGGAAGCTTTCCCTGAATACTGGCCCCTACCTATATACTTCCCTCCGGAGGCATCATTCTGTCGTTGAGCGAGGATTTAACTCTACACGTCCGGGCAAGCCCCCGCAACGTCCGACTATCGGCTGGCGGGTAGTCAATCCCCCCCTCGATCACTTTGCCCGGAGCGACCACCCCTCGACGGACTATTTCGGCTCGCAAAATATCTGAAAATGACGCTTCATAATGGAACAGCAGCTAGCAGTGATGATGCAGGAGGTGGTTCCACCATCCCTGGTATGTCCAGGTACAAACTCTTCGTCTGACACACCTCAGCTAACGGATCTTCGAGATATCGGTATCGTCGAGACCCCCAAAGTCGCCGGCGAGTGGACTGTCGACAAAGCTCTGGATACCATAGTCTCAGGGAAACCCGCGGAAGGCTCGACGTCACCCGTGCCCTACTTTCACATGCTTGAGCGCCTCAAGACCACGAAGCGGGAGGGGTGGAGGCGGTTCAACATCCATCGGCAAGCGATCACCGCTAGTTGCCCTCGTTTCGTGGACTCAGCTAACGTCTCTTGACAGTGGAGAGTCTATCGCTGACCACATGTATCGCATGTCCCTCATGACGATGCTTTGCCCACCGGCGCTTTCCAGGCAACTGGACTTACCCAAGTGCATGAAGATGTGTCTAATCCATGACATGGCCGAATCCCTGGTCGGCGACATTACGCCAGTCGATGGCGTGTCCAAGCCCGAGAAGAGCCGGCGCGAAGCCGAAACGATGGACTACATTACGCAGAGGCTGCTGGGGAATGTCGACGGTGGTGATACAGGGCGGCAGATTCGTGATATTTGGCAGGAGTACGAGGACAGCAGCTCTATCGAGAGCCACTTTGTCCACGACATCGACAAGATGGAGCTCCTCCTGCAGATGGTCGAGTACGAGAAGCGTGGAGAAGGGAAGCTGGACTTGGGCGAGTTTGCTTACGTCAAAATCAAGATCGTGCTCCAGGAAGTCAAGAACTGGGCCGAGGAGCTCATTCAGGAGAGGGAGAAATTCTGGAAGGGCCACCAACATATCAGGGGCGATTTGGAGGTTGCGGGTGGTGTGTCTCTCGGCACGAAAGAGATGCAGGACGGATACTACAACAAATAGGTCCGGTCCGAGGGCGATGAAAGCGACAGTAGGATGAATGTCAGGAACGGGGATATGTTTTGGGTTTGTTTACCCCCCTCGGAGCGGCGGAGAGAAGAACTCATCTGCAAGGCGCATACAGAGAGAGGTTATGGGTTAGATGGCAGGAACCTTAGATAATCTGCCCCGATGCTTTATATCAATCCATTGGACTATCTATGTATCGAAAACCCGGGTATCTCGGGGAGTTCTGCACACAGCATGGATGAGGGGTTGCAGTACAAATGGTGGACTTTGGATGGTGGATCTTGGCGGATGGGCGGATGCGTGCCCTGCCAAAATTTTTGTCGTCCCACCGAAAAACCCGAGCCGTCTCCACTGCCCCGGCAACGCCTCTACAAATCACCGGGCGTCAAATGTTACCCCCCAAATGTTTAAACCGCTGGCTCTTGCATCCATCCACGGTCCCTCCACGGTCCCTTGTCGCGTCTTCTGATCCAGGATCTCGGTAGCATCCGCTAAAACGACGTTTGTAAGGCTGCTCAACTCTTTTTCTTTGTTCTTTGTACACATTGTCCCGTTTTATCCGCCCCGCAGAGGCTGGATTGGCCCGTCACCGCTTGCTCGCAGGAGCCGGGCTACGTCACGCACCTTGCGCCGCCATCGATTGGCAGATCCCTCGAAGAGAGTGCTATCTGCTTAGTTGGCGACGCGAACGAGCCGAACGAACGCAGCCCGACGGAAGATACCCCCATCTGCAGCACGAGACGTCTACGATCCGACCTGGCATCTCTTGGCCAATTGCAAGGGCCTGACCGAGACTACGAACCAAACCCATCCGGGCAGAGGAGATCACGGTGTCCGACCTGCGCGTGTGACCAGTTGGGCGTTTTCCCCTCACCGGCACAGAGTTGGGTTTCGCTGCCTGCGCTGACCTGCATGTCGCCTAGCGGCCAACCTCGACAATTTGGCAGCTTGACACCTCAGGCTCACCGCGCTGTCACGGACAGCGCCAACGCATTCACACCTCCGGCTCGCACGCTGGCGCGCCTGCTGCTCCATCCAAGGCTTGCGCTGCTGGCTGGCTTAGCGCTTGACACGTCGAGCTATCCAACCGAATCCAAGTATCGAGACTGACCGCCCCAACGCCACATCCCGACTTCTAAATAGCGTATCCGTCATGTCTTTCGCCCCCGAATTCCATATGCCCGGCGCATATCGCTTCGACAGTACGGCACGAGCTGGGCCGGTGCTCAACGCTGGAATCTTTCGTCCGCCCTCCCCTTCCACATCGAACCACAACCTGGCGAGGTCGACCGGCAGTTTTTACTCTGATATCTCAATGTCCAACACCACGCCGGTCACTGCAACGACAAAACGGAAGCGTCGAAGCACGAGAGAGTCAACCCCGGTCGATTGGAACATGGCCATGGATGGTGCAAACGATGCAAGGTTGGAAGGGAGGAAACAGGCCCCCGAGCGGCAAATTCGATACACCCTCGCCGGTCAGATCAATGCGACCCCTCTAGGGGCTCCAAATGGTGTGGA
>Ga0247769_1000080_pt1 | contig 16832 bp, 14 predicted proteins | sample UWRJL166409R6_FD_179942 | JGI IMG/M metagenome (GOLD analysis project Ga0247769, IMG submission 179942) | Plant litter microbial communities from Arlington Agricultural Research Station in Wisconsin, United States - UWRJ-L166-409R-6 | ecosystem: Environmental > Terrestrial > Plant litter >... | reverse complement strand
ACTCGGTGCGCTGGAGCATCCATTAATTATCCGCAACGTTGACCGAGGTATCAATACCTTCGGGACCAATCCATCCTTCCAAGCAGTAAAGCAGACCCTCTTCTTTTTCCAACAGAAGGATTCGACCGTAATTGACATGCTAGTAGATTCTCGACTCGGCAAGCCCTCAGATCTCGGTGCCGCTCTATCTGCGTCCTGATAACCCAACTGTGCGTCCGCTCACCTCACACAACGCATTGACACACAATGTTGTCCTAAAAGTCACAGTCCCTCAGCGGACCGGCAGGAAGCGCAAGCGAGGAACAGATGGACCCTTCGAAGGCGAGGCTGCGCCTGCTTCTGACCCCCGGGATGATGTCTCCTCCCGGCAGAGGCTTGATACCGCCAAAGTCCTGAGGCGGAAGCTCTGTGACAATATCGGCAGATACCAAGCCCAGCCTGTTGGCGTCATCCACAACACTCACCGCTACAGAGGGCTGGCTGACTTTCAGTACGCGATGGGCGGGTCCAAGTTCATGTCCCGCTTCGTCGAGAAGGTTCTCCCCGGCGATATTCACAAGCTGAAGGAGTTTGTGCTTGAGCCTGGTATCGAAGCCGGTGCCCATATCGATCTGATACCGCCGCCGAACTTCACCCCCATGACCCTTCCCTTTCCCTATAACTACTCGCAGAACCCCTATACCAAGGAAATCAGCCCGGGCTCAGCATCGCCGTCCGGTAGCATTCCCGAGGACGACGAGTATGGCCGCGTCGTGAATGTCACCTCCCGGGTTCCAGCCGCTGGCTACTTCATTGCGCACGACGAATACCCCGTCCCGTCGGGGCCGAGCCGAGAGCCCGACATGTCCGACCCACAGGTGGCTTTGATTATGACCGAGATGCGGTTGGCCATGGAAGAGCGGCCAATCTGGACCCGGCGAAGCATGTGGAACAGACTGGGGTCCAGGTTTGATTCGCTCCCCAAAAGCGGCAGCTTGGTCAAGCACTGTCTGCAGTATGCTGGGTACCAATTCAAGGGCGGGCCGTGGCGCGATGCACTGGTCAAGTACGGTCTTGATCCGCGAACTGATCCCAAATACCGCATCTACCAGACTTTGATCTTCAAGCTGCACAAGACCCGGATAGGCACTGTTGGCCGATCGTGGCAGGCAGTTCGTCGAAACGAATTGGGGGTGACGAATTTTGGTCGGTACTGGAAAGAGATGGGCGATGACCAGTCCCAAGCAGGCACGCATATTTTCAATGGCGAGGCTTACAGCACCGACGGGAAGGTGTGGCAGGTCTGCGACATCACAGACCCGTTGCTTGCCAAGCTATTTGCTGATGCCGAGGTACGCGCTGAGTGTGACGTCGAGGTCAGTGGTTACTACCATCGCGTCCTGTGGTCCGTTGCGAAAGCCATCATGAAGTGCAAAATGCTAGCTATCCGCTTTGGTCGGACGCTCACAGATGAGGATTTCAGCGCTACCCTCGACGCTGTGAAGGGTCCTAATGACGGCGGCGATGGTGCCGGTGGCGGCAGCAGCATCGGTATCAGCCTCCCCGACTTGCAGCTCACGCGCTCCGAGTATGAACAGCTTCGTGGTAGAAAGATGAAGCCTGGACTCCGGCAGGGGCGAGATAGGTGGGAGGAGAAGAGAAAACGGACGCACTACCGCGTCCGAATCCCCCTGAAGGAGAGCGAGTCGCGAGAAGCGGAGAAGATGATACGTTTGCTTGCCGCCACGATGGGAAGTGGGAGGGCTGGCTCGACGGCGTCTGACGCGGCAGCAAAATCACAAAAATCGTCTCTGCAACCCGAATCAGCTGCAGGGGTGGAATATGGTGCCAGGCTCAGCAAAGACGGCCAGGAGGAGGACCGTGATGTGAGGCACCAGGGGGTTGAAGCCCGCACGGATGGAGAAGAGGAGGAGGAGGATCAAGCCGTGGGTGATTTCCAAGAGCTTCTCGACAACCTGGATGAGGATGACGATAGCGATGACGAGGAGAGCGAGGAAGAGGAAGAAGAGCTAGGTGAAGAAGAACAGGATGAGGATGGGGGCGAAGATGAAAACGACAACGACAACGACGAAGACGAAGACGAAGATAGCGACACCCTCAACAGCACGCCACAAGAGCGTCATGTCACCTTTCAGCGTCAGGGCGAAGAGCAGAGAGTTTATTACCATGAGGATTCGGGCCTGGACGACGAGGAAATGGAAGATTCGGATGCGGGTGTTGAGGGTGATGACGTGGACAGTGATGGAGATGAGGGCATTCACGACTCCGATGACGATCCTGGCGATTATGACAGCCTTGAGGAGTACGGAGATGAAGAAGATGCTGAACACGGCGTCGACGGTTTGGTGGATGAGCCAGGGTCTTGAACCCTAGAGCTTCATATTGTTGCTCGTCCTTCGTATCCCAAAAGACACCCGCGCACGAGGTGGTTATAAATAAGCATGGCTCAAGGTTGGGCACAAAACAATACGTCCCATAGCGCAAGATCCACAGTATGTGCTGTTGCCGATTTCATACCGTACGCATAGACAACACCAACAGCCATTTGTCTCATGACTGAACATGGCCCACCGTTATGCCCGATACAGCTCGAGTAATTGCCATGGGCCACACCCCGGATAAGGCTCGCGGCCCGGAGGACTTCAGTACGTACATACTGAGAGAAAACTCGGTTTTTTATTTGTTTGTTCATAACCGCTCCATGCACCAGGTTCCGACCGCCGCCCTCTGCCAGTTACGTCTTACCCACAGACGGAGAGAAAATCCCAAAGCATACGCGGGCTACTCTCTGCCGAGTATGCATTCTCTAAGGTATGCCGCATATCTTCACCATATACCGATATCATTCATTTTTGTATCCCTCGCCCGGCGAAGCTGTTGAACTGAACCCCCTTTCCAAATGCCTCAGGGCCTAGTTGCACGGAGAGAAAGAAAGCCAATAGAACAGAACGCCATACGCCAGCCAGACATCATATCATGCCCCATAGCCTCCGTTCCTTCGCAGACGAGAATCATAATATGGGGTAGATGAATGAAGGAAGAGACGTAATCCGAGTTTTGATGCCGTGATACCTCGACTATGTATGAATGCATGCATGATCCGAATTTGGAGAGGGAAAAAAGGCATAAAAGTGGCGAGAAACCTCCCACTGATTGGTGCTCTTCCGCGTTCCTTCCACAGCCACAGGAACGATGAGAAGATCCTTGACAGGAGGCAACCATATCGTATTCGGATATGGCGTCCATAGAACGTATGGTATCGTGCTTTCACTGCACCTGCAGTATCTTGGTCTTGCTTGCCTTCTGCTCGAGAAGAGCCTTAGCCCAGGCATCAACCTCGGCGGCAGCACGTCGGGGGCTCTTTTTGCGCTTGAGCAAGAATCCCTGGATCTCGGCGGGGGATATCATTTGTCCTTCAGGAATCTTGGATGCAAATTCGGCAGCGATACTGGCAAGCTCCTTGGAGGTGACGGGGCCTTCGATTGTTTCCTTCACACTAGCCAACCCCGTAGCTGGATTGTTGTTGCCGTGGTCAAGTTCCTCTACCTCTGTCGAGCCATCGCTGAGGTAGTTACCGTCCTTCTGCTCGGCACATTCCCTGAGTGGAGATAAAGGCGGACTACTGGCAGTCGAGCCAGGAAGCTCCTGAGACATCTTGCTCTTGATAATGGCATCGATCTTGCTGTCGGCCTCGTACATGCGGACGAAGATCTCCCGTGCCTGCTCGCAAGTGGCGTTGGTAAAGGCAACCTGTAAGTCGACACGCCCGGGGCGAATCAGGGCGTCATCCAGCGACTCCGGCTTGTTGGTGGTCATGATGAGAACACGACCTTCGTGAGAGGCCACACCGTCAATCGCATTCAAAAGACCCGACAAGGAGATCCCCTTCTTGTCGTTGGGGTCTCCTTGTTTCCGAAGTTCACGAGCGAGATCCGACACGCTCCAATCCTCCTTATCCTTGGAGTTCTCGGAGTCATCCTTACTGCTGCCAGCTTTGCCTTTTTCGTTACCACGCTTAGGTCCGTCGGTAGGCCGGGCGAGGCCGGCCGTGTCAATATCCTCAAGCAATACGACACAGCGGCGAGGCAACGAGTTGAACAGAGCGGAGAGGTCCTCCTCGGTAAGGGAGGGGTCTAGGAGGGAGATGACATATATGTCGAGGCCAAACACGCCGGCGAGAGCGAAGGACAACGACGTCTTCCCTGTACCCGGCGGGCCGTGGAACAAGTATCCTCTTCGAAGAGGTACGCCTCGGCTGGCGTACCATGTGGGAGTGGCTGGATGGAGGTATTCGTTCATGTCGGTGAGGACTTGGATTTTCTGTCTCTCGTCCAGGACCACAGTGCCCATGGGACGGACAGGGCGGTTCGCAACTTGCTGCCACGAATGGCGGCCTCCGTAGCGGCGCAAGTTTTGGGGACTGGGGCGCTTGACAATGGTTTTGGCGTGATGGTCGGCGTAGTATTGTTCCTTGGCGTGCTGCAAGAGCTTCTTGATAGGCTCGGGGGACCGACCGTAGCAAGAGATGACAAGTTTCTCCTTATCCTTGAACTGGGGCGTACCGGTCGAATTGCCATCGTCGTACAGCGACTCTTGCTTTCGGTGAAGACGGAAGTACCGGCCCCCGAACCAGAACCCGTGCAGGCCGAAAGCGGGAGTGAAACGTGGTGGTGCCTTGGCCTCCTGGTTCGAAAAGTTGAGGTAGATGCCGGAGCCGTCGGCTGCGATGCGGGCCGTGGCCATGTCGGCCCCTTCATCGCCCTCCCACATAGTCCTCGAGAAGGTTTCGGCCGTCAGAGAGCGCGAGTTGACGAGGTACGGCTGGGCAGCCAGCCACTTCATCATGTGTAGAAACATCTCGTCGCTGTTGTTGATGCATATGCTAGCGGTAAAGTACTGCTGGGTCAGGCCGTACAGGGTGAGGTACAACTGCCGAACCATCTTATTTCCGGCCCAGAAGACACCAGCAACTACCAGGAGAATGGTAGGGTCCAGCCCGAAGCGGCTTCCCGCCATGTTATGGAAGAGCATAAACAGCTTCAAGAGCGGGTTGAACTGCGAGCCGAGGAGCGGGACGAGCGTTTCCATGATGCCATCGGGAATGCTCCGCTTCGTGCCGTTACCGCCAGCATCGGTGATGTTAGCACCGAAGGTTGGCAGGGCGCCCCGGAGGAGGGTATTGAAGTCCATCGTGGCGTCTTTTGTGAGTCCGCAGAGCCACGGGTCCGTCGCTCCGTGGAATGCTGGAAACCGGCTATGGCAATGGCGAGGATGGCAAGTTATTGGGGTGATAGGGACGGGCGGGAGGAAGTTAAGGGGTATAAGAAGCGAGCGAAGGTTGTGAACCCCAAAACCCAAGATGACTGTGGAGTTAAGCTGTAAAAGAAAGCTTTTGCACTCTGGACACGATATTTTTCTTGCCCCTAGCTCGTTGAAATAGTGGGAGATCCGGAAGAGGGTGGCCAAAGAACGGGGAGCACGAAAGAAGACTTGAATCCGGATGCTGGGAGACCGCCGAGACTGATACCCACACTTGTACTGCACCACACACAAGGTAGGATCGCAGCAACGAGTCGCCATCCAGAGGCACGGCAGCAGGCCCACTGCCTTACGGTGACGGTGGGTAGCGGATCCCATCAGCCTTGCCCAGTCCCTGCATCCACCTAGATAGGTCCATCGCGGCGTGGCGAGTGCCTGGTGGTGGGATGTACCGGTAATGGTCAAAGAGACGTACACCCCAAGCAGGATGACTTCCCCAATCCCACCACACCTCCGCAACTCAGCAGCTCACCACCACTGGACACCAATCTCCACACCATACCGCTCTGCATGGTGTGCAGCAAGTCAGATGCCGTGTTTCTATGCAAGTCGACGTGGTAGGTGGTCGACTGCAAGACGCCGTCCGTAACCGGGGCCTCGCACAGCATCGTTACCGGAGTGCTAAGAAGTCGCCGGCTCCCTCACTGAAGAGCTGACCGGGCTGTACGTCGGGTTGCGGACGGTACACGTCCAGGAACTGAACGAACACTCTGCCTGTGACCCCGGGCTAAGTGACATCCAATGCGCGCTCGACATGCGGCTCGTCTGGCTGCGCCGACCCTCCCCACGATCTGTCGGTTCGGGAGGTGTGTGGTCTGCAGCCTTCCGTTCATTGGGACCTTCATCGCCAACCTCCCAACGCGTGTGATGTCCGAAGACCCTTCCTTGGCGGCCAATAGCTCGACGGTCCGCCAGATCGGTGCAAAGAAAAGGGTTTCTGCATCGGGTCTCGGATGTAGGCATCTGCGGCACGGGGCATGAAAAAAATATGGGAAGAAACCAACCTGAAAGAAATGTTGGCCGATACAACCCGCCCAGGAGCCGCTCACCGAACGAGCTCCTGCAAACAGGACGCCACAGCACATGCCCCATTTTGGGAGGTATACCTGAACGACAACCGACACGCGCACTCACGGGCGCAGCTGGTTTCTTGGACCGGACGAATATTGTCCACAGGACGCGGCGCTCTGCCTGTACGATTCTAGGCAACAAGGCCAGTCAGCCCCTCCTCTTGTTTGCTCATTGCTTGCCAACCCCGCATCCAAAATTCCACTGAGTACGTCGTACCTTGGCCCCTTTCACATTGGCAGCCCTCACTAGCAGGTGCGATACAGGTGAAGGAGGAATCAAGATGGATACGGAAAGAAGGATCCCCATCGTCATTCCTTCCTTCGCCTGCCTTGTGAAGCCTGGTACCGTACCCTCTCTCGAGTCTCAGTCATGGAAGGCAGGTGGGTTTGCCGAGATGTGCAAAGTGACAACCGATACTCATCCGGCCGGACGCCACTGCACCAAGGACCATCCATCCCTTGTGGGATGAACTCGGAGCCGCGCAAGTCACCCTCCCACCCCCGCCGGAGGGAGGGCCGATGGAGGGGTAAGGTACGAACACCTGGTACCCTCCCAATACCCTCAGCTTCCCTCCCTGGACTTCTTTGAGATGGCCATGCAGAATCTCTGCTGCATAGTGGCTGCAGGTCATAATGATTACGTGCCAACGAGGCGCTGATCGGTTTTCTGGGGGGAGGCGCTGCAATTGCCACTCGTCAATTCCACCTTGGCTCCTCCCTCCCGGACATGGAGCTCCAGCCTGGTGTTGATGACGAAAAGAGAGCAGCCACACCTATGGAGGACCAGGTATTGTTCCTAAGGCACAGAAGGTACGAAGCATTGGACAAGTACATAGGTACCTACCCAGTCACTGCCTCCCGGCAAGGACCAATTATACCAACTCAAAGACCTCGTCCACTTTGTAACCCGATATCTGATAACACATAATACACGTCAAAAGATGCGAAGGCAAAGTGCATCTGGAATCTATGACTCAGTTTTCTCTCTCGTTTCTACCCCCTTTTGGTCCTTCTCACAGCCTTCATGACAAAAGTTACGAGGCATCCCAGCCGCGCGATTGGCTCCCCCCTTTTGCATCCACATAATACGACAGCTCATTGCTACAGAATATTATCACTCGGCTAGGTTGTTCACTCGATGTCTGTAGTATACGTACATCAGCCCCAAGGCAGCCAAGCAGGCAGCCCGCCCTCTCCGCCTTGCCGCCGGCGGTGGTTTCACTCAATTCGTGAACTTTGTTTGCTCCAGTCTCCCGCCCCTTCCTGCGCGGCTGCTGCTTGAACTCATGCTAGCTAACTAGAAGAGCTTTTGGGGGGGGGGGGTTTGTGGCCGAGAGCCCATTTGGGCGACTTGCAGATATGCGGCTTTTCACACCTTGAGTACCTTACCTAAGGTGGGAAGTCGTGTGTGACTGTGTGGTTTGTTAAGTTCCCGTCCTTTGACAAGAGCGGGGACAACATGTAATTCAGGTGACGATTCGTTTTTACTTGGTTTATATGAAATCGATCATGGAATCCTATGATAGGCGACGGTGGCCAGATTTCAGAATGTATTATATAGGTTGTTACTTAGGTAGATATTAAGGGACCTACTACCTACCTGAGGAAATAAATAACTTAGGCGAGGATACCATACATGACCGTCACTTGTGGCACTGCGTTGAACGTACATGTAGCTATCGTACGGACTGAGCAATCACCCGCATCACATCTAAGAGTCCGTCCACTTTGATTCCTGCAACAACAAATACTCCATGGAGCAAGCCCGCCCCATGCTAAATCCCGAAGAGACTCGCGTTGCGTTGCGCAGCAGCTCCGTGGTGAGTCGTAGGGCAAGGACTGTATGCTGGTTACGCATATGGTGGTGCTAAATGCAATGCTTGGTCATTTCGCTATCTAAGTGACTAACTCTGTTGCCGTGGTTTTTCCAAATGCGATGCTGCATAAATGGGTGTCCAAACCTATAGGTACGTAGAAAATATGGGCCAACTCGTCCGCTCCGGTATCGGTATTTCTGGACCAACAGCGCTGTGATTGTTGCACTTTGCTCTGCTGTCCTTGGTGCTGGCAATTACTCCCCCTGCTCCACCCCTTCGCATCTCTCTTCGGTACGGCCGTTAACAAACGTCGCGGGTACGTCCCCGCTGCTTGGACCATCTCCTGCATCCGAGGTCTTTGCGGATGATTCGGCCTCCCACAAGTGCGCACCAGCTTCCTTCAAGAGCGCGACGCTATCACCGTTGCCCATCTTTTCTGCCAGGTACAGTGGAGTATTGTTGGCACGGTTCCGGGCGTGTACGCTCGCTCCACGCATGAGAAGGTCTCGTAGAATATCTGGCCGCGGTCCAACGGCGGCGAGATGTACAGCAGTATTGCCGGCATAATCGCACCGTTTCAGCAGTTGGTGATTGAACTCGTCGCCTTCGAGGATCTCGGCCACTGTGCGGGTGTCCCCATTGCTGATGGCATACCCTAGTGCCGTGAAAGCAGATTCTATAGTGTGAAAAAAAAGTTAGCTGGCGTTGAGACAAATGAAAGAACTAGAAACCATATATAGCCGGCGTCCTCATTGTCCTGAAGAGGGCATGATGTCAACCAAGGATATCTGTTTGCGGTACTCACCTGCTGTAGTCAATCGGGCAACGGCAGAGTCTATACTACCTGCTGGGTGGGAAAATGACGGCAATGTCATTTCAGTCATCTCTCCCCGCAGGGAGTGTGACATACGCTCCGTTATGTCCTGGTACTTCAAGTCTGGTAGGGCTAATAGGTACGATAACTTCGTCAGGGCTGCCTCCGTCGTTAGATCATGGCCAAACACCACTCCAGCTCGCCCAAGCGCTGTTCCAGGTGCGTACAGCGGCGACACAAACCCATTTGTGCACTGGCTGACGTTAACGATGACGGTTCCTCGGTCGACTGCCTCCTTGATGACCTTGGTCAGGCTACCGTCCACCCCTCCGGGAGCATTGCCCATGCCAAATGTCTCCAGGATCAGGCCGCGTAGATTCGGCACCCTAAGCACAGAATCCAACATTTCCGGCTTTATGCCAGGGAAGATGCGCAAGCAGGCCACGTGCGCGGTATCGAGGTACTTGGTGACCTGAAACTCGGCAATCCTATTTGGCCTTCGTACAAGGGCCCAGTTAACCTCGACTCCCAAGCTGGAGACCTTGGCTAGTGGATCGCAGTTGGGGCTCGCAAAAGCTTCGAATGAAGATGCTGAGACCTTGGTCGTCCTGTTTCCCCGGAACAGAGTGTGGTGGAAGAAGAGGCAGACCTCGGGTATCACGAAGGTCCCCGCGATAATCAGGGAGCCGAGTAGGTTGTCCACTGCGTCCGACTGGAGGGCAAAGATGGAGGCCTGCGAGCCAGTGAGAATCACGGGCTTCCCAAGATCCGCCATCATGAACGACAGGGCCGAGGCCGTGTACGCCAGAGAGTCGGTTCCGTGGAGGACGACAAATCCGTCAAATAACTGGTAGTTTTCCTTGATCGTGAGGGCAATCTCGGTCCAGCCCATTGAGGATATCGAGCTGGAGTCAAGCAGCGGCTGGAACTCAAGTACTCCATAGCGTATGTGGCGCGAATACGCACTTGGGGGGGTCCTCAGGGTGTCGAGATGCAGCTTCACCCCGTTCTTGTAGGCGGGAATATTGACTGACGGTGCCGACCTATCGTTGAACGACGGACGGTGAGCCATTGCATTGTCGAGGAAGCCCGTCATGGGGATTAAACCGTCGGGGGAAGGTTGCATGCAGATTGTGCCGCCTGTCATGATGATCAACACCCGAAACTCGGGAAAGTGTGTTTGAGGGCCATCCATCTCTCGGAAAGTATGGCCTGCCATCTTTGTCGAGGTCCCTAGGGGATGTCCCTGAGCCAGAGTCCAAGCCGTCCAGGATGATGTGTGCCAACTTGAGCTCTCGTCCTAGAGCACTTGCGTACAGTTGAGCTTTACAGATCCTTGGAGATCGTCGGGGGCAGAACAGGGCTGGAGTGGTCGCGGCTTTCCTTATTGATATATGCCATTGAGGTACCGCGTATATAGATATTGATTTGTTCGCAACTCCACCTGAGCGTTGAAGCCAAAACGGGACCAGAATCCACCCTCAAGGGTCTGCACAACGTCTTGGGACTGCGACCTGCCTCACCAAAGCTCGTCGGAAATCGAGCCTGTCATCGGGCCTCTTCCCACTATGCAAATCTTCAGCCACCGGATGAGAGCCGTGCTGGTGAAACCAAGAGAGGCAAAATACCGGGTGGGAAACAGTGGTCATGTGTTGGTAGAACTTGAGTCTGTTAAGTAACAGAAAGCCAAACCAAGAGTCCGACTGGACAAAGAACCTAGAGCGCCGCTAGCGACGGCATATGATGTGAGGCGCCCCATCCTCCAGGCCAGGGAGCGACAGGCCCGACTTCGGGCGCATCGGATGGGCGCATCTCACCTGGTTCCTTGGTCGCGTCTCATCGGGTTTGAAGATAAGGAGAATGCCAGCCATCATCGGCAGTTTTAGGAACGGGAGCAGGATGAGCAAGGCGATGCATGGGTGCCGGTTGGAGCGACACAGTGAAGTGTTGCTGATAAAGCGAAGAACGGGACGCCTGCGAAGACCGATAGCGGAGACAGTTGGCATTGCATGTCTCGGGGACGCTGCGAGGCGCGCTCGGCCACTGGAATCAGCAGCAACTGTTTGCGACGGCGGACGGGAGTCAAGGGAGGGAGAAATGTGGGATGAAGGCATTCCCTCGTCGAGGAGCCAGGGAAGTGGGATTTATAGGGTTCTAGATGCCTGGCGGCGAGAGACACGGGGGTACCTCCACGCTTCCCACGATTCAATTGCTCTGAAGCCTCCCCGAATGGGGTACGTACCCTTTCACGGCTGCTTGGCGTCCAGTCGTTTTCCCACGCTCCCGAGGAATTTGCGATCCGCTAGCAAACAGTTATGGAGTGTGGGGTGCATTCGAGCCAGCAGACCACTCGCCCACGGCTGGTGGCCATTGCAGCGGTCGACGAGAAGGACAGAACGTTTCACCCGCGAGGTAACACGAGTCGCCGTGAAGATCCGTCCGACGGGTGACGAAAAAAAAAAAAGGTTTTCTTGAGCAGCTTCCGACGTAGGACCGGTGATTTGTCGATTCCCGTACGTGAGATGGAGACCGCGCGGAGCACCCGGTCCCATTGGAACGAACCTCAAAGCACACAAGCCGGCCCTGGCGGAGTCCTTTGGGGGGTGATTCTGACTCCTGCATATCCACAATCTGAGCCTCTCTGGAAATCTCCTCGCACAGCTGCGATCCACCCATCCTCAAGCGGCCGGACGCTCACTACCGAACCCCAGCCCGCAAACACCGAGTTCATCGGAGCCGTGTGAGCAAGACCCGGAGGAGACCCGGAGGGCTTGGCGTCGGGTGCTGCTCCAAACACCGCCACCCCACTGAATCGGATGCTCGGCGCTGCTCCAGAGCTACCAACGGCTATCGGCCTTGCCTCGATTGAGAAGAACCCCGATCAGAAAGTCGCCTGTTTATTTTTTATCCCTTTTCTTCCGCCACCCATCTAATTTGTCCGTTCGGGTCACACCGACTTGGAGAATTTTTTTTCCATCCTCAGCCAACGCAACGCGCGCACTCACTCACTCACACACACACACACGCACACTGACAAACAAGTTATGGCTGCTGCCAGCATTGAGGAAGGTGGCATTAGCTACCAGCAGCTCTCTGACCTGGAGCGCGAGTTTGACGATGTCGAAATCGAAATAAGTAAGTCTGACGTCCCTGTAAATATTATGTGATGGCAAGCAACCCACGGCTGAACCATTTCCAGTTCGACAGCAGGTTCAACTCACAAAACCGCTTTATGAGAAGCGCAAGGCTATTATTTCCCAAATTCCGGGCTTCTGGCCACTAGTCCTTGAGCAGGCGCCACCAGACATCGACGAGTATATTCAGCCGACTGACTCGGCGGTCCTGCTCTCGTCGTTGACATCCCTTTCCGTGTCACGTTTTGAGGTTGGTGATGACGGTAATGGTGAGCCGCGTAGCGTGGCTATTCGATGGGAGTTCGCCGAAAACGACTACTTTGAGGATCGCGTCATCGAGAAGAAGTTCTGGTTTAGGCGCTCAAAGGCCAATTGGACCGCCTTGGTCAGTGAGCCAGTCGACATTAAATGGAAGGAGGGTAAGGACCTGACCGAGGGCCTCCTAGGCTTGGCCAAGGCCGTATGGGACGAGGAGCAGGCCAATGGGACCAATGGAGCGAAGTCGAAGGGCAAAGGGCTCACAACGAAGCAGAAGGCTCTCAAGGAGAAGATTGACAGCATCGGACTTGGATCGCTGAGTTTCTTTGCCTGGTTCGGCTTCCGAGGCGATCCGATCTCGGCCGAGGAGAGCAAGGCCGCCACGCAAGAAGAAAAGGAGAGGCGACAGCGCCGGGCGGCTGGTGAGGAGGTCGTAACCCCTGCCAGCAAAGACGAGGAGGATGATGATGAGGATGAGGAGAATGAGAGCCTCGAAATTTTCCCCGGCGGCGACCAGCTAGCGGTCGCAATCTCGGACGACCTCTGGCCAGGCGCCATCAAGTTTTTCAGTAAGTCTCGGTTCCCGCCAGCTCCGAAGTTTCCTCATTGGTGTGGACTAGGTATGGTGGACGATGCTAATACTCCCTCTAGCGCAAGCCCAAGAAGACGAGGCGCCTAGTGATGCCAGCTTTGAGTCTGATGAGGAGCTTGCGGACGCTTCGGCGACCGACAGCGGCAATGACGACGAGAGGCCCTCCAAGAAACGCAAGGCCTAGCTAGCTAAGCCGGCCGCTTCTATGTCTCTTACAGCTGTTTGTTGGATGCCTTGATCACGGCTGGCAAGCCACCTCATGGAGTTTATGTCAAACGTGCAGATTATACCTCGACTACTGGACTTCAGGGTTTTCATGGATAGAAAAAAAAAGGGGGGAGGCTAGGCAACGCAAGCCAAAGGTTGTGTTTCATCTCGTCTCTCGCCTGCCTTATTAGTCGGGCACATATATACCAAGCTTTGTTTCGTGCTCTGGAACACATTCCTGCTAGCTGCCGATCATCGCGATCATCTGAAGCTATTTATACCAGGGAGATATTCCTTATCTCCATCGTACTCCAATACTGGCCAGGAAAACTGGCTACGATCGATCTTGAGTTCATCATCAGCTACTATTGCCGTGCATTGGCTGCTTCTGGGCAGTTGCGTCGCGGTGGCCTCGGCGATGTGTATTGTACATACCAGCAGGGAGGGCCACAAGTCAGCACCCCAGCTAGCCAAAAAAAAAAAAGTGTTTCCCAGGCACAGCGGGAGATGGGCGTCACATCACTGCGCCGCCGTATGCATTTCAGGTAAATCGTACCTATGGATTCCATGGATGAAAATCGTGAATCGCACTCTCGCCTTTTCCAGTGCCTTGGTGCAGTGTGCTACTGCGGGTAAGCGCAGAGGTGGCGCGTCCCGCAAACCCTGTCCACAGCCTGCAGGGCAGCCAAGCCCCGCTATGTTTGGGCCAAGACAGGGGCCGCTGAGGATCTCCAACCCTTCGCGTTTCATCCCTTCGTCACCCCTCCACAATAAGGTTCTCGCGCCCATTGCGCTTGTGTGCTGCGGTAGGTAGTCGCACCGGCTGCAGTGCATCCCGCGATAGGTATTCCAGTCACGGCGAGATTGCAGTCACCTAAGTTCAGGGCTAGAGCCATGGCCCCCGACCGTGCGCTACAGGACCCCTGCGGATAGGCGCGATGTTTCCCCAGATCGAGGGGCTGCTGACTGAGGGCTTGAATGTAGGTACTCTACCTAGTCCACGAACGGTGGGCTGGCCAGGGACGAGTGATGAGTGACCTCCTCTGAAAACTGGTTTCATCCCGTCTTTTCCCTCTTCTCCATCTCTTTTCGCCCCTCTCCTTTTCACCCTCCTTTTCTGGTCTTGGGGTTTTTGGGGTTTCTTGCTACTGGGACGGTAAGAAGGACAGTTACCTAACTACCTATCTCTTGTTGACTAGGGCAAGCTCCCCAGAGGCATCCCTCGTTTCCTTCTGGGCTAGTTACCACTCCTTCACTCGGATTCTGCCTCGATAGTGGTGGACCTTCCCTTTCCTTTGCCCTCTTGACACTGGGTGTTTTCTTTTCACGTTCTTTACTCCTGGTCGAGTCTTAGTTTATTGTTTGTTGCTGTTGCCGGTCGACCTCAGGACGTCCTGGGGACATTGCCCTCTTTCTTTACCGTCCCGAACCCTGATCTCCACGTTCTGATATACGGCTCGATTGTCGTCACATAAGCTGGCTAATATCAATATCTCGGGGTTCTTAAACGCGAAAACCGACGCCTTTCTTTACTTCAACTCTATACAAACAGCTTTCCAGAATATGAGGTGGACAACCGGGGTTGTGGGGGCTCTGGCCTTGTTTGGATCTGCGTCGGCCATCGAGTTGAACGTCCAGAGTGAAGGTTCGAGCATGCCACCCCAATACCTGAAGGAAGACACTGTCTAACATCCCCCAGCTTCTGTCAAATCTGCGGCTAGCACAATAGCATTCGGGCTTATGAAATACTATACGGGCAACAATACAGGGGACACACCCGGGAATTTGCCCGACCCCTATTTCTGGTGGGAGGCGGGGGCAATGTTTGGTACTCTGGTGGATTACTGGGCTCTCACCGGAGATTCTAGCTACAACGCAGCGACAACCCAGGCCATACTTCACCAAGCAAGCGAGACACGGGATTTCATGCCGCCCAACCAGACGCGAACGCTGGGGAACGATGATCAGGGTTTCTGGGCGATGACAGCGATGTCGGCGGCGGAAAACAGGTTTCCTGACCCACCTCAGGATCAAGCGCAATGGTTAGCTCTGGCACAAGCCGCATTCAACCAGTGGGCGACACGATGGGACGCAGAAACATGCGGAGGCGGCCTCCGTTGGCAGATCTTCACCTTCAACAACGGTTTCAACTACAAGAACTCGATCTCCAACGGTTGTTTTTTCAATCTCGCCGCCCGGCTCGCTCGCTTCACCGGCAATCAGACGTACGCCAACTGGGCCGAGAGGATTTTCGAGTGGGAGGAGGCTGTAGGGCTGATCACACCGCAGTATGATGTCTACGACGGAGTTACCATCAAGGACGGGAATAATTGTAGAGACACCGACCAGATCCAGTGGAGCTACAACCATGGCATTTTCCTTCATGGCGCGGCGGTCATGTACAACGTCACCAACGGTGACTCTCTTTGGAAGCAACGTGTCGACGGGATGCTCAACTCCACGATCACAATGTTTTACAGTGGCAACATAATGATCGAGCAGTTTTGCGAGGAACCGGGCTTCTGCGACATCGACCAGCAAAGTTTTAAGGGCTACTTGACGAGGTGGATGGCTGGGACGACGCAGATGGCACCCCACACCTTCAACACCATCCACCCACTGCTCGAATCGAGTGCGGTGGCGGCAGCCCGGGCCTGCAGCGGGTCACCAGCAACGGAATTTAAGGGCATCCCGGGTACCGCCTGCGGGTTTAAATGGACGACAGGCGGCTTCGATGGGCTCATTGGCGTCGGCGAGCAGATGAACGCCCTCGGGGCAGTCATGTATACGCTTGTCGACAGGGTAGCGGTGCCGGTGACAGCGGACAATGGGGGAACGTCACTCGGAAACCCGGAAGCCGGTCTAAACGGGCCACCACTCTTCCCACCACTTGAGCCCATCACCTTGCGTGAAAAGGTTGCAGCGGGGTTTGTGACGACAGCAATCTGTTTCGGCCTGCTTGGTGGCAGCGTGTTCGTGATGCTGTGAAGGGCTGGGCTGCACTAGGGATCTTGAATATATCTTTTTGGAGGTACTTCTCTTTTTGGGGGCCACAATCCATATGGGTACAGTACCTACCCATTGGAAATGGACGGCGCAGCATCGGATTGGCGTTTGCTTATGAATGTTCACGACTAGGTTTTACCATGTATTGTTATTATCTGGCCGCATATTGCTGCCTACCTGCGGCAAGGTGCTTTAGGGCAGAGGAAAACCACCCCCAAGAAGGGGTTGCAGGACAATTCACAATCTGTTTTCATCCAACCTGAGCGCCCGCTGCTTGTTGATCCACGGACCTCGAGGAAGGTCCAAAGTATTGTCCCTTACGTCACCAATGTACGCCTGGGCTAGGTTGCAGGGACGACCAGTGGAACCGAGAGAACGAGCACTTGCCCGCTTTTCCTCGTCGGCCAGGACATTCAACTAAGAAAGAGGATGCATGCACAATTCATCCGAAGTCTTTTCCCTTCCCTTTGGTCGGCTGTCACACAAGAGTTGAGCTTCCACGGGAAATGGGGAATGAGGGGTCCAACCTAAGGTAGGTAGGTGTGTCCCCCCCACCTTTGGGTTGGTGATTGCCGTCCGCAGATCGGGGAATGACATCCGACCAGGCGGGAGACA
>Ga0247769_1000079_pt1 | contig 16905 bp, 18 predicted proteins | sample UWRJL166409R6_FD_179942 | JGI IMG/M metagenome (GOLD analysis project Ga0247769, IMG submission 179942) | Plant litter microbial communities from Arlington Agricultural Research Station in Wisconsin, United States - UWRJ-L166-409R-6 | ecosystem: Environmental > Terrestrial > Plant litter >... | reverse complement strand
CGCTCCATCTGCGCACAAACTCCCGGGGGCAGTGAACATCGTCCACCTCCCGCAGCGTCTTTATGGCGCGGAAGACGCCGCCGATAGGGCCGGACACGGGTTCGACGCTCCTCCACTTCTCGAGGTTTTTCACATCCCACTTGCCATCCCGGCATAGATACCGCAGCTGCCAGCTGAACGAGAGACGGCCCGTCACCTTGGCCGCCAGGAAATCCGAAACCAGACTTGCGAGGACGGGTGCTGTTGCCGAGGCATACAGGAGCGCGTGGGTAGCGGGTTTGGGAAAGATCACCGATTGCACCACCTTTTCCGGGTGAAGCTGAAGCGAAGGAATGGATGGCGTTCTCGTATGGGAGGTGCTAGTATCCTCTCCATTGCTCGACGGCGTTTGAACTTCCACAAACCCTCCGGTTCCTTCGTCCGAGACGCTTGGGGTAGCCGAGGTGGGCGAGGGCAGTTTATCTTGCCGAGCAACCCATGAGCCAACATCTACCGGTGCTGCTGCATCCGGTATTGTCTCTGCTTCGTCGAAGCCAGACTCAGGAGACGTCTTGCTTCCCTCTATAATGGCGACAAGCTCCTTGACTTTGTCCGCAGGGGAGACGTTGTCGTCAATACCACCTATCAAAAACACAGGAACCTCCAGCCTCGACCATTCCTTGGCAGTCGCAAGGCCTCCCTCGGGCGTTCCATGGCGCCACTTGGGAAGGAGGCCCCAGGCCATCCGACGCCACACGGACGTTCTACTTTGGTTATTGTACAGGTCCTGTAGGCGCTTGGTCTCGTCGTCAGCGTCGGGCCCACAAAACCGACGGACGCTTGCGCTTTCAGGGCCGCCGCGCCTATCCCAAGCCCGCCAGAGGTTGAAGATGAACTCGGGGATATGAAGGAGGAGCCGAAACTGCTTGGTCTGCTCTTCCGTGGGTGGTCCAGCCGGTGGGCATATGCCGACTAGGCCGACAACGTGCCGGCTGAGCTCGGTTGACAGCTTCCCTCGGGGGCATGCCAGTAAGGCAGCGAGTGAGGCGCCATAACTGTGTCCGATGAGCACCACACCCTGGCCCTCGGCTCTCTCGCGGTGCTCTTCGATCACGGTCTCGAGGAGCTCTAACAGTGCATCCGTGGAGTAGGCTTCCCACGACCGGTTGGCAAACTGGGAAACCCCGCAGCCTGGAAGGTCGATGGCAAGACAGGAGGCGATGGAGGTGAGGCTTGTTAGCAAGGAGTTGAACTGGGCCAAGGAACCGCCGAGGCCGTGGATAAAGACCAGCAGCGGGATGGGCGCCGGATCCTTGGGGAGATGATCAGCCTGGGGATGTCGCCTAAAAAATACGCGGATGCCGGGATATTTGTGAGAGGCCGTGTCGTAGGACTTTATCTGTGAGTGTCTCTCGAGCAGAGGCGGGTCCGTTTTTTGGGCATCGTACCGGGCCATTCGTCGGCGGTACAGTACTGCCAGCAGGAAAATAGAGGTGCACACCAATGCAAGAGTCTGCATCCCAGCGGTCGAAGGCATCATCGAGTGTAAGCGATAGGACCACACAGTGGACAAAATGACAAAATGCTAAACAGATGCGAATGTTGATCTATGGAGGCCGAACTCTGCAAGATAGTGATGACGGAGCTTTGGGATGATGACGAATATTGGGCATTGTTCTGTCGCACAAGGCGGACGCCTGGTGAAGGAGGAAAGGTGAAGAATAAATAAGGTAAGGTAGCCTGACATACAATAATAATCCTCGGGTGACTCCCACCTCGCCCAACGCAGTTGCTGCTGCCGCTGCTGCCCCTACCGTTCTCAGACACCGGAGAGTTGATGGTTCCTGGTCCCCGGTCCCTGGTCTTTGGTTTCTAGTCCGTCGCTGCTATGGTTCGTGTCGTGCAAAGATTGGCTTTTCAACAGGTCCAGGCATATATATAGGGTTGCTAATAAGTGGGGAGTCGCGAATGACGACTCACTCGGGGGGTTTGGATGTCGTCGTTCGCGGAAGTCGCTGCCCGACGGAAAGTGCACCGAGCGGGAGACTGGGAGATAGGAAGATTCGGATTTCACGAGGAAACAGTTCATGAGAGTATCCAAAATCAAACCGGGCGGAGAATCGGTTTCGTCTGAGAGACGAGAGATGCTCTTCTGAGGAAAGAAAAAACACCCGACGGAAATGAAAAAAAAAAGACTTGCTCAAATCTCATCTCGCCGTGGCTCTGTCCTTGCGCCGTGTGTGTGCCCTGTGCACTGCGCGGTAGCCTTCCAAACTTCGGCTGAGGTCAGAGCCGCTTTCGACAGGGGCCCTGCCAACAATCGTCATCCCGTCGCTGAGGAATGTGGGGGAATGATTGGACGGGGTCTTTTGTGCCGTGACTAGAGACATGCAATTAAGCCGTGTTGGGGTAATGGGAGGTTCCATGCTTCATGCCGAGGCTTTCGACGCTCACCTCAAATGTCTTCGGGGCATCCAATAATAGTAATGTTGCCGGCGTCGTAGAGAGTTTGCAACCCACGTGCGTTTGGTAAGGTATTCTGGCTGGGAGCGCGAGAGCCTGAGAGGGTGAATCTGGGAACGGAATCGTTGGAGAAAAGCAATAGCGGGGCATTCACGTCTTAAAGCGGTAGCCAAGCGGTCGAGCACCCCACTGGACCACCTCCTGCGAAATGCGAAATGCCAAGTACTTGGTGACTGCCCGTACACCACACAACCAGGACGGGTCGAACGATGCGCTAGAAACGACCGCTTCGAGTAGCCATGGCTACAAATCGATTGACTTTTCTCTACCCTCATCTATGCCGAACGGGACGATGGAGCGAGCCAGCGGCGGCGCAAGCTGTTGCAGCGCGCAAGTCCCGACAACGACGACGACAAGTGGAAGCAACTCCAGCCGCGACGTCATTCTCAACGTCGGCACATTTACCGACGACCCCCATCTCCCGTTGCCAACACGCCGCCCCTTTTACTACCCACGCGATCGCCAGGCAGGCAGCTTTCCCTAAACGCCACGGAAAAGCGGTAGAGCCGCTACCATTGCCGGCACTCGAGTCAACCCAACAGGCGTCGTCGTCGGAGCAGAACAAAATTGGCGAACAGGCTGCGGCTGCAGGATCCCCGCCGGCACCCCCTCCGCAGCAACTGCAACAACCTCCTCCTACCCCGGATGTATCGGCGTCAGATAGTGCCGCCGCTGCCACCACCGCCGAGCCCGACCCGCGACCTTCACCTCCGCCCCGGCCCCCGCCAAAAGCCGCAGAGGATCAAAATGAAGACCTGGGGAAGAAGGCCAAGGGCACCAGCGGCCCCATGGATACAATACTCCATATGGAGCCGCCTCCTTCCCCGGTTTCCCCTGTGTCGTACGCATCCGACTCGACCAAGGACCCGCCTAACCACATGGTTGACACCCATATGTTGGGGCCGCATCTCCATCACCTACATCCACCCCCCTACGTCCACCACTTCGACAGTTACTCTCTGGTCAAGCAGCTCTCTGCAGGTGGCTACACGCTTAATCAGTCCATCACAGCCATGAAGGCGGTGCGTGGTCTCCTCGCCTCCAACTTGGATGTGGCACAGAGCCAGCTGGTGTCCAAGTCCGACGTCGAGAATGAGACATACCTCTTCCGCGCCGCGTGCTCCGAGCTGAGCGCCGAGGTTCACAACAACCGCCGTGTTGCCGATGAAGCGCTGCGGCAACAGCGCACCCACCTTCAGCACGAGGTCGACATTCTCACCCAACACCTCAACCAGGAGCTCCTGACCCTGACCGACAGCGTACGCGGCATGTTCAACGACCGCCGGATGGCCGTGCGTGAGGAGCAGAAGACGGTCGAGAGCAGAGTAATATCCCCCCGACCTACTATAAAAGCTTGACACGGGCTCCCATCACTGACTCCCTAAACAGATCCAGCAGATCAACTACAAGATTAGCGTCATGCTCAACAGCGACATGAAGTCGGAGATCGAAGCCCTTCGCTGGGTTCTCATCCGCCGCTCCGTCTTGGGCATCGTCTGCCTCGTCTTCTTAGCCTTTGGCACGCTTCGGTATGCCAGCTACGTCTCGCACGAGCGGCAGAGGGAGGCCGAGCGGCTGAAGCGGGAGCGCGAGCAGGAAATAGAGGAAGGGAGGAAACAAAATGGAAAGCTTGATAATACACCAGCCACTGACGCGGCAGAAATACTGGCTGCTGCGTAGGTAGTATTGTTGTTTGATAGATACACCACCAGTACATCCACTGTACCAAAGTACACAACACACGATTCCCCTATGTCATACTATTATACACAGATTCATCCACTGAGGCTGGCTACAAGGGAACACACCCAATGGCCAAGAACGGCTTTTGATAGATATCGGAGGAAGCCCCTCAATATAAGAAGGCCTATGAATGCAGTCCGTCTTGACAAATGGCGAGATTCCGAATACGCCGAATCATGTGCCTGAGATTTACTTCAAAATTGGGTCAGGGCGACAGGTGATGAGCCAGACAAACAGGCGGGAACATTCAACGCGAAACCTGAATGAGCGAATTGGCGGGAATTATATATATATCTATCATTATCTTTAATCCAAGGGCCGGGCTTTCTTGCCCCTTCTTCCAGTCCCTTGTTCATCACCTCATGCATTTACCCACTGTAATCTTGTCTCTCTGGCAACTCAGAGAGAATTGATAAATCCTCTCGCTTTTCAACCTCCAAAATCCATCTTGAGCGCAATCGTCGGCCTCTCCTCGCCCTCATCACTCGTCTTACGCGCGCCCGCTCCACTCTGCCTCCCAGACCGGATAACCTCCTCCATGAAGGCCCGCTGACCTTCGCTCATGGCCCCCACGACACCCCTAAATGCAGCTTGATCTGCCGATGCCAACTCCAGCAGCCTCGCGCTCGTCTCAAGGTAGACCTCGGCGCTGCCCTCTCCTTCGCCATCACCCTCGCTCGCTGCTCGCGCCAAAAGGGCCGGCACCACGAGCGCCATGGCGATGGGCGTATGGTCCTTGGACACGCCCGTCGAGTACTGGCACAATGTCTGTGCAACCAGCGCCCGCGCATTCTCCGGGTCCTCAGGCTCGGTGTTTGTGACGAAGGCGACTAGACGGGGCAGCAGAGCGCGTGCGATCGTCTGGTCAGCCACAGTGGCATTGGGGCTTGCTGCAAGGAGGACCAGGGTGCGAATACAGTTGGCGGCGATCTTGGCAGTCTGCACCATCGTTCCGGGTTAGCAGCAAAACAGAAAAGGAAAATCGACAGCGGGTGTCTTACCATGCGGTCCGTGAGGCAATCTATCAACTCCTCCAAGAACCTCGCCACCAAGGGCTCGCCCGCCGAGAGTCTGTTTTTGCCGCCTGCGAACAGGATCGTGATACTCATCAGGCAGTTCTTGACGCACGATAGTGATGCCGGAGCCTCACGCTTCTGTGCATGCAAGTAAATCGACAGGAACCTCCTCAAACAGCCCAGTAGTTGTATGTCGGTCTGCGAATGTCCGCTCTCTGAAGATCTCTTCCTTGAGTTCGCCATGGTTGTTACAAAGCGCTTGAACGTCGGCAGGGCCTGGGGCACGATCACCTCCTGGCATCCGGGCGTCGCCAGGATTGTTGCAAATATGTGGATAATGCACGCGTGTAGATCCGTCTTGATGATGGCTGGGAACACCTCGGCGGCGTCTACCAGCGCGTTGAGCGACGATTTGACCAGCAAAACCGCCTCCTCTGTCATTTGATGCCGCACCGGTTGGGGCGAGTCGCTCAGGTTCGGCAGAAGCCCCGAGAGCACCAGCACAATTATGCGCGTGAGTTCAAATAGCTGCTCGATGTCCTCGGAGAGCTCGCCGCTCTCCGGCTCCTCCTTCTTCCGCGCGGCAGGGTGGGCGACACATAGCGCCCTAGCGATCTCCACAATGACCGACTGGACATCCAAGCCCTCGGTCAACACGAGCCGGTCAAGAAGATCCATTGCCTCCGAGAAGATGGCCTCCCGGTAGATGGCGTGGCCTGACACGCTGGGATGCAAGATCTTCCTCAGGGCGCGCAGGATCTCCAGCGTCTGCTCCTGCGTTGCGAGCGACTCGCTCTGCCCAGGCTTCGTAGCCAGCGCCTCGAAAGCGATGCCAAATAACACAAAGAAAAAAGCCACGGGCTCGTCGCGGTAGTTGATGTCGGCTCCTCTCGAACGCCCGTTTGTGCTGCTCGGGCCGGACAGTTCCTTGCCATCCAGGGCATCAAAGACGAACTCGCTGTCCTGTTCGATCAAGCTGGCAATGGCGTCGACCAGTTTGAGCCACGAGTCTTGGTAGAATTTCAGCAGGGTTTCGCGGTTGAGTGCTGCGTACACCGTGTCCAGGTTGCCAGACAGAGATGGAGGGCCCAGTGTCATGGAAATGTCCGGCTCGAACCGAAGTCGCGCAAACTCGCGTAGCGACTCCAGCCAGAGCGGCGTCAGCGTGCCAATATGAGGCCGGAGGACATCCAACAAATACTTCTGTTCCGAGCTGGCCACCTGGAGTTCCGCCCATGCCGCAAAGACAGACATCTTGACCATGACCTGAGCGTTCGAGCTAAGTCCCTTCAAATCGCCAATACCGGCATTCTCGTCGTCTGTCGCGAAATTCTCCAGCGAACTCACTAGTGTCTTTAGGATTCTTCCCATCCTATCAACGTCCGTGACAATTCCGGTGGAGACGAAACCTGCGCAGACATCCACCGCCTCGGAAGCAAGCTCAGGGGACGAGTCCGCAGCGAAAGCGGGGGTCAGAGCTGAGCTAATCTGCGCCTGGTACTGCTCCAGCAGCATAGCTTCTTCAAAGTCCGGATCCGGGGTCTTTCCGAACATCTTCAGTACCGCCCCGATGATCTTCAGCCCCCAAATCCTCTGCTCCAACACACCCGATGTAGACGCCGAGAAGGCCATGCGGACCACATCCGCGACTTTACTTTGGAGAGCCAGCTGTGCTGCTGATTCGCCGTTGGTCGAAACATCCTTGCCCACCAGCATAAATATGTCATGAAGACAGTCCATGGCAAAAGTGGTGACCTGCCAACGCAAGGGCTCGACATCCGAGCCGCTTGGCGTGTCCTTTTCGTCTTTGGCACCGCCCGATGCAGCGGCAAAGCCGGCAACCTCCTCGTCCTGGAGGTCGATGCCCCTAGTAGTACTCTTGGAGGTGACAGAAACCTTGGCAGCTTCCTTAGGGCGTGTCATCTTGAGGACATGCTGAAAGCGCCGGAGCCATGCCTCCGTGTCCGTGAGACCTGTTTGACGCATCCAATTCCTGATAATATTTCGCATTCCTTCGTGGTCCGGTGCCGAGTCGAGCACCAACCACAGCTGGTCTTCGAAACCCTTCTCCGCAGCGTTGATGACTTCGTACGGATTTCTCTTCATGAGGTTGTACAATCCATCCACGGCCACGTCCCGCAGCAGCGGGTGATCCATGTTGAGGTACCGCTGGAGAAGCTTGACGTACTCTTCAAAGTTCATATGACCCGGGGCATATAGCGTGAGATGCTCCAGACACGCTAGACTCGCTTGCTGGGCCTGCAAGTCGTCCTCCTGTTGAAAGAAACCAACCAGGGTCAAAATCAGCTCCCTGGATTTGGTCGAGTCCTGCAGGTCCGGGCCGAGAACGTTGATGAGGGAGTCGACACAACGGGCAATTGCCGCTGACGAAGAGAGCTCCACCTCTAGATTCATGGGGACCGTCGAAGACACCTCCGGATTGTGAGTCTCGGACATGTAGAGCTTGGCAAGCATCCCCAATGTGCTTGATACAAAACCCGCAAAGCCTAACCCAGACGCATCTGTGACGCGAGTAATAGCCTCCAATGACCAATAGTGAACCGTCGGGTGAGCGTCATTGCACAGCGACATGAGGATGTTGAGGACCGTCTTGAGGTGGTACCCAGCCGCCATGCTTCCGATCTTGGTTTGGATGCAGCCGAGAGCCATGGCACAGCCCGCCCTTGCACTGGGTTCGCGGTTGACGACGATAGTGTCGACGAGATACTTGATTTCTTGGTTCGTGAAAGCATTGCCGCAGGTGCTGCAGAGTCGCGCAACTGCCTCATAGCCGATGCTGCGGACGTACTGATCTGGGTCCAGCACATAGTCCCTAAGCAACTCCTGGATAAGTTTCTCCACGGCTATATTGGTAATGTCGCCAGAGGGTGACTTCGTCTCTTTGACTGCCACTCGAAGAGTGGATAGCAACGCCGTGGCCACATTCACTTTGATGGCAGCCCTCCTGCCAGGGTCTCGCTGGAGTGAACCTGCCGCTGTAAAGGTAGTGACTTGCTCCAGAACACTCTCTTGCACCTTCGCCGGGGTGAGGGGAAAGACAAAGGCAAATAGCTGGATTGCCATATTCACAGCTTCCGTCGCAGGGGGATCGGGTAAGCTGCAGACGTCGTCGACGCCACCAATATAAAGAAGCGAGGCATCGTGCTCGAGGGAACCGCAGACAGGCGAAAGGAGAAGTCTCTCGACAACATCTTCTAGTCCGTCCACGTCCGACGTAGGCATGTCTGTCGAGTTATCCTGCTGGCCCGGGAGCGGCCTGACATTGAAGCCCTGCACAAGCCCGGTCACGCCGAAACCAGAATTGTCACCGACATCCCAAATCGTGTCAAAGTTGCCCGCGGCGTTTGCTATCGACGCACTCAAGGAGCTTGGTGTGTAATTATCGGGATCCGCAAAGAGAGAAATGGCGAGTGTGAGAAGATTCGACTGCAACAAAGCCTCGGCACCATCGGCGGGGCTTATGTTGACCAGTTTTGTGTAGCATTGGAGCACTCGACGCTGGACCATAACTTCGAGGTCTTGGAGTTGCAGAGCTGGCGTCAGCCGCTCATTGATGTCCTCAGCCGTCTTCTTGGAGGGCAGTGCTTTAAGGAAAGCGGTTGTGTTTTGTAGCATGGCTGCAATCCGCTTAGATACATCAACCGTCAGGAGGCGGCTGTTGAACTGTAGGAAGGCCAGGATGGAGCCTAGCGCACACTCCCGGACGTGGCAGAGAAAAGAGGCGTTGAGGTAGTTTCGGTGCATGGAGCTGTCTTTCGCAAGCACCTTTGGCAGAGCGTTCTTCCACAGCAGCAGGAGCTGCGACAAATGAATTTTGACGAAATTGGGCCCAAGCGACATCAGTCCCCCGATCAGGGTCCAAGCAACTTGGACCTGGGTGCTGGCAGCACGCAGTTCTGAGCTCCCGCTAGACTTGAGCAGATTGGTGGCCATTGTCAAAACCCGGCTGTTGATATCAACCGAGCCATACAATGGCCTCAAAGGGCTTGCGCTGAGTCCAGCGGCGAGGCCATGGGCAAAGCCTATACATCGCCGGGGAGAGTTCCGCGCAGTGGCGAGGAGCGACAGTTCTCGACCGAGGCTATTCATGCAGACCGATAGACAGGGGAGCAGCTGCTGAGGACATGCCAGCACGAACATCTTCAAACAGGCCGAGGCGTGAACCTGGACGGTATAGCTCGGGTGCTGCAAGACTCCAAGGAGCCCATCACGGCAAGGTTCCGCGACGTTGTTGGCCGCCGATCCCAGGCGGCTGATCAGCGAAGCCAACGCTCCCATGGCAACGATCAGGGTCTGCTTCGATGGCTCGGGCTTTTCCTTGAGAGCCTGGGGGTAGTTTTTGAGAATGTCATTGATGAGGGTTTTGGCAGCGGCCGCCTGCCCAGACTCCCCCAAGATCTTCTTCCCGATAACATCTTGTACCAGCGCATCGACCATCCGCCGTGAGATCAAAAGGCGATACCGGTTGTTTGATATGTTGGTATTCCCGAGAAGGTCGACGGTCAGGTTCTCGACAATCCGAAGATAGTTGATTTCGACCGTCCGCTCGCCTAGCTTCTGCAGCATGCTGCCATAGCAAATGGCGATGGCGCCCCTGGCCCTGTTTGATGTTGACATGCGAACGTATTGCGAAGTCAAGGACTTGACCATATCAAGGATGGATAGTGCCAAGACCTGTGACTTCCTGCCCGTGGGCGCAGGGCTCTCGGATCGCGAAGGAAGGTCGTCATCGTCGGGGATGGCACCTAACTGCATGGACTGCCTCTTCACCGCCCTTGACTTGGACCTCTTAATGAGGGTTAGCGGCGCCTCCCCAACTGCCGATTCAGAATAGCCCTTGGCCAGAGCCTCCGCGAGGCACTCGGCGGCGGCGATGCGCACACGCGAGGACACCGCATCAAAGGTCTTGAACATAGAGGAGCGCAGACTATCGAAGTCACTCGAGTTCTGGAAGTAGGGCATGCTTTGGACCAGCCAGCGCAAGCAGCGACAGGCGGATATGACTACTAGCGACCCCTTGTCGCTCGTGGCGTAGCTCCTGCCCTGCTTCCAAATATCCCGAGCGATGCTCTCGTCCATGCTGGCGCCAATCATCTTTGCGATCCTCCCCAGAGCAATGAAGACGGCCGCGCGGAGCCCGGCGCTGCTCGAGGAAGACTTGAGGAGTTTCAGGAGCGCCGCGCATGCCAGCTGGTGCAAGCCTATAGCGCTGTCCCCTGCGGACCCATAGACCTCACCCAGGCACACCACGGCGGCATGGCGTGTGCGACTCTCCCCCTCATTCTTTGGTTTTCCAGCGGAAATGACGCCCACAAGCTCGTTGATAGTCTCGAACAACAGCTTCCTGTCGCCCTGCCCGAAGATATGGGCGAGACATCGACCGAGGGTATTACGGATGACCCTTGTCGGGGAGGGGGTGGTCAGGTTGAGGATCTTGAAAATCTCCTTTTTGAGGTAGAATTGCTGCGCGGTGCAGTCGTCGGGCGCAAGGGCGAGAACGTGTTTGCTGAGACTCGAGAGATGGCTCAGGACGAAGAGCTCCTGTTGGTCGGCGGGAAGGGCTTGGAGCTTTGCGACATCGAGCTCCGGGTTTGAGCTTGTGCTGGTGCTTGTTCTCGGCGGCGACGAAATGCGCTGCTGTTGATGAGGCTGCTGCTGCTGCTGCTCGTCGCCATCTGCGTCGGCGGGCTCCTCGGGAGCTGACATGGAGGACATTTGGGTGATATCGTCGGGGTCGGTATCTTTGGTATTACTGGTGTTCGAACGTCTCGACCCCGTGTCTTGAAGTCTCCCTCAGAGAAGTTCGAACACTGACCAGACGTTCAGTGGGGCCTCTTGTTGGTGGGATGCAAGCGAGATGCTCTCCAACCACCAACCAATTGTGGAGCTCCTCGGGGAGTGGCTCGAGTCACAGTGCGGGAACATCACAAGAAACCGCCCAATGGATGAACCCAACCCAATTGGAAAGTGAGAATATTCTGTAAAATATTTCTCTCTTTCTTAGAATACATATTGATTTATTACGTGCAACTCACCACAGTACTCTGTTTCCAAAATTACCAGTATCTCGTTCTTCTCTCACTTGCTTATCAAATGGGGAACAGTACAAATAAGGTAGCTGGCCTTCGGGACTTCCCTTGACAGCTGGACAGGGGTATCCTTTTCTTTTCTGTGCTGGACAATCACCAACCAACAGACCGGCTCAGAGCTAGAGGGGGTGACAGGTTCATCTCAACGGTCCAGGAGGGACCGTCTTTTATTGGTCTCAAGGGAGCCATTCTTATACAGTCGTTCATGTCATTTATATTCAATACGTATTCAAGCTCTCGCCACTTTTTTCAGAGAGGCAATGGCTGCCATTGCGCGAACTCTTCGCTCCCTCTCACTCGCTCGGCCTCATCCATCTCCTCAGTCGGCCCTATGTACACAATGCCGGCGCTCTCTCTTCACCGGCGCCGTCTTGCAGAGCGGCCATAATAAGTGGTCAAAAATCAAGCATGACAAGCTTGCAAAGGATGTGAAAAAGTCGAAAGAACGGGCCGCCCACGCGGGGCTCATCACGTTCTACGCTAAGCGTTCGTCTCCCACCTGTGTCTTCTGAATGCGTCTCGTGAAACTCATTGGCGACCAATAGTCTGTGGCCCGGATCCCACCCAGAACCCCCAGCTAGCTGCTGCGATAAACATCGCAAAGAAAGCGGCACTGCCCAAGGACAAGATCGAATCCGCCATTGCTAGGGGCCAAGGACGGTCACTCACGGGTGCCATTCTCGAAAGCATGACCTTTGAGGCCATCTTCGCCCCGTCTATGGCTCTCATCGTTGAAGTGGAGACGGATAATAAGATCCGAGCGCTTCAAGACGTAAGAGAGATTCTCAAAGACTGGGGAGCGGTGCAGAGTAGCACCAAGTTCCTCTTTTCACGAATGGGACGCGTGGTGTTTGCGAAGGGCGAGGGCGGGCTCGATGCCGATAGCATCATGGATGATGCCATCGAGGCCGGGGCTGAAGACATCAGGACTGACGCGAATGGCAACATCATCATATGGACACAGCCATCCCTAACAAGTCAAGTCTGCGAGCAGCTCGGCGGCAAGCTCGGCCTCCAAGTCAAGAGCTCCGACATCATCTGGTCTCCCAACAAAGAGACAGAGGCTCCAATCGACCCGTCCGCTAATATATTTTACTTCACCAGGCTGCTCGAAAGCCTTCGAGATCATCCAGAGGTGCAGGCCATATACGCGAACGTGTCCAAGGGCGGCGCAAGTGACGAGGACTGGGCGAAAATAGAGGACAGCCTTGATGCATGCATCGACGCCCAAACAGACAGCTTGTAGGTATATTTGTACAATGATAATAGAAATGTCCAAACGGAAGGTATCCTTGCACAATTGAAGCATCCTTTTCATAATGACACAATCAACATGCCTCCCAGCCCCCCATACTTTACATTTCTCTTCACGCCCCATCCCTTTCATTCATCCGGCAGCAACCCTCCCCAGCATCAGAGGGTTCAAGTCGAGTATCGGTATCGTACACACCAAGTATGTGCCGGGGAGTTGTCAAGATTGGTTGTCTTGTTGGCTCTGGCTCTGGTTCCGTTGCGCCTCGCTCGCCTCAGCCGCAAGCCTCCTCTCCCGGTTGTACAGTCGCTTCGCTCGTAACCTCTCCAGCTCAGCATGGATCTCGTCGCGATCAAATGGCACACGGTTCGTATTCTCGGCTTTGGGCCAGAAATCATGCACGGCGAATCGACTATCGAGGTTGGTTCCAAAGTAGTACATGATTCCGATCGGAAACATGACGTACATGCCGAACTAGAGAGGGTCGTCAGGTCAGGCGGGGTTTCCGTTGATGGTTGAATTTCAATTACTCCGAGGACGATCGACCTACCTTGAAGACTTCGAGATTGAGGCCACCCATGATTGCCGAATTCAATGGGTTTTTGAACGAGCAACTGACTCCGGTACGTGGGTATATGGTTAGGTTGTTTGGGCGGGGTGGGGGGCGGAGGGCATCGAGGTGCCTCTGGGGCAGATGCGGGAGAGAGCTTCGACCATCATTGAACTCGACGGATCTCAACTTTAAAGCGGGGCTCTTAGGCCATTCTCTAAACCGCAATAGTCACACAGCTGCAGAGTCCCACGTGCCCGCGCGTCACTCACGCACCCCTGACATGCATCCCCAATGTCGCCCAAACGCGATAAAGCACACCTCCACGCGAACATCCTCAAACACGGTCAACCTTCAGTCCACCATACAAATTTCCATCAACTCCCGTCAAAATCTTTCGAATTTCTTCCCGTGAAACTGCGGGTGATTGATGGGCGAAAATGGCCGGAAACTACGGCGCAGACATCAACGCCGGCGAAGATGACGACGAGGCACTGCGCCTTGCCATCGCCCTCTCGCTCGGCAAGGATCCCAACAGCGCAATTGATCTCACTCAGGATGATGAAGATAATGACTTGCTGGAGGTTGCTCCGGCATCTGCGGCTCCCGCGGCTCCTGTAGCTCCCGTCGCTCCCCCTCCAGTCTCCAGTCTCTCCGCTCTGGGTCTGGACCGGAGGAAGATGGAGGAAGAGCGCCTAGCCCGGGCAAACAAGAAGCGAAAAGCATCCGAGTATGAGGGCCCGGCGCCGGGACTCAGCTCTAGGCCGGAGCAGAGGCAGAAGACTGAGGCTCATACCCCGGCCTCCTCATCGAAACCCTTGGCGAGTCTCACTCAGGCGGCGCCTAGAACCCCGGCAGCACTTTCTACTTTGTCTCTGCCATACCCACACGGCGTCGTGAAGAAGACGTGGGTTTCTGGCATGCCGAGAAGCGGAGATGATATCAAGATTGAGGAAGTTTTGCAAAAAGACAAGCTAGAGCTCGCCGTGGTCAGCTCGTACCAATGGGACCAAGATTGGCTACTTTCCAAGATCGACATTGACCGTACAAAGTTAGTTATTATAATATTTGCCGTTGATGAGGCCCAGGTAAGGAAGTCCGCCGGCAATACACAGCTCGGTGTGAGGCTCTGACGTATTATCAGCAAGAGCAAATGCGGGCCAATATGCCGCCGAACCGGGTCCGATTTTGCTTCCCCCCGATGGGTGCATATGGCTCCATGCACTCAAAGCTTCAGCTCTTAGGATACGAAAACTACCTTCGCATCGTTGTGCCTACTGGGAACATGGTGTCTTACGACTGGGGCGAGACAGGAGTGCAGGAGAATGTATGTCTCCTCACCTGCCCTGGCGCTCGATTTCCTCAAAGCTAACGCAAACCTACTCGCCAGATGGTGTTCATCATCGACCTCCCTAAGCTCGAAACCGAGGAGCGGCAAAAGACCCAGCAGCTCACACCATTTGCTGAAGACCTCATCCTCTTTCTTTCAGCCCAAGGGTTGGATGGAAAACTGCTCAGCAGCCTCAGAAAATACGATTTTTCGAAAACAAGTCGATATGGATTCGTCCATACAATGTAAGAGATTGTATCCATGACGAGATGGGAGATATATATGTGCTCACATTCCGCACCTGTAGAGCGGGATCGCAATCTTCAGGTGACGCTTGGAAACGGACCGGTGAGCGAATATTCCAGCCTGCCTGGTTCGGGTACTAACATCGCGTCGTTAAGGCTACTGCGGTCTCGGCAGGGCAGTCAGCGCTCTTGGCCTAGGTTCAGGTGGTGTCATTGACGTCGACTACGCGGTGCGTTTGCAGTCAGCTGTTGAGTGGTGGGTGTAATGCTAAAAACATGGAAGACCGCCTCGCTTGGCAACCTCAGCTATGACCTCCTCAGGGGACTGTATTACGCCTGTCAAGGTATGTCCCCGCGCGTTGTGCTCTTGATAGGGGTCACTAACACTAGATAGGGGACTCTGGCCTCAAAGAATATCAGGGCAGAATGGCTGGTCGCAAGGGCAAGCTGGGCGATGATGTAGACACTCTGAATGATCACTTCCGGGTGTACTTCCCGTCCGCAGAAACGATTAAGAAATGCCGAGGCGGTAAAGATGTCCGTTTCCCGGGCTCCTCTTCCCGGGCTTCGACTGACAGTTCAAAATAGTCCGCTGGCACCATCTGCTTCAATTCGAAGTGGCACAGCGCTCCCGAGTTCCCTAGGAGGGTACTCCGGGATAGCAGCTCGACGAGAGAGGGAATACTCATACACAGCAAAGTGATGTATGTTCAGACATCTGAAGGAACCGGATTCGCCTACGTTGGCAGCGCCAACCTCTCCGAGTCCGCATGGTAAGCCTGGCTGCATCGGAATCCTCGACGCACAACCTGCTGGAATACAGGCTAACAAGCCGTTTGGATGGCCAGGGGTCGGCTTGTCAAGAACCGCGGGGCTAATAAACCGCCTAAGCTGACATGTCGCAACTGGGAGTGCGGCGTACTGATCCCCGTTTCGCCGCTACGGACGCTGAGCAGCGGGGAATCTGTCAAGGGATTAGGCATGTTCGCAGGGCGAGTTCCTGTTCCGATGCAAGTGCCCGCCCCCCCGCTCACGGAAGGAGGCAATAGAGATCCATGGTTCTACCAGGGATAAAAGGCGAGGGCAACATTCGTATCAACATGTCTAGCATGTGCCTCGAAGGTGGCGACAAAGTAGAGGCGTCGGATGGGCAATGGCGACCGATGTGTGGGTATGGATGGGTATGGGCATGGGCATGGACATGGACATGGGCATGCTTGATTTACCGGTGTAACCAGGATACCTTTTAATCAGGATATACCTTGGTTGATGAGACTGTCACACAAACCGAACTGGCCAAGGGTAAAATCCCAAGTGGTTTTACCCTCGTGTTTCCGCGATCTGGTTGAACCTCGTCACGCTATGATCATGCCGAGGTGTTGTTGTACAGGGTACTCGATGGTTCATCGCTCCATAACCCCCGGTTAAGAAGAGGGGGCGGGCCTCGACTCCCCAGAAAAAGCCAAGAGATTGAGGCTCTGGACTCCCATCGACCAGGGTGTTTGTGCAACGGCGCGCCGCGCCTCAGCCAATCACGGCAGGGAGGATAGGGGCTAAGCAGGGGTGCCGACGTAACATCACACCTGCCAGCAGACACGGAATGGAATGGGGTTAACGCTATCCGCATACCCTTTTCAATAGTTCTCGAGCTGAGCGACGTCCGGGGTCTCACTAGGGGGGGGTCGGACTGCTCGGCACAGTAGGTAGGTTGGGAAACCACCACGGGATACGCGGCTGCCATCCAACGTCCATCGTCGTCCCTTCGACCTAGGTTCCTTCTCCATCCCACGTGTCCCCTCCCCGCACTCCCGTCGGTCGTTTCTCTCTTTTTTTATCGTCCTCCGTACTCCGTACACTTTGTACATATCTCTGAAGGAGGCTTGGTCCACTTTTGGGCGCGCTCCCCGTCCCCGTCCCCGTCCCTGTCCTAGCCCTTGCGTTGCCACTGGCGGGGCAAGCTATGCTGCCGTGGGGATCGCTACCGAGTCCTCGTCTCCCAAATGTCGTGTTTGAGGGGTAACCATGTCTCTCAGCATCCGCACCAAGGGATCTTTCCTTGTCGGCACGAGATGGTCGTCGTCGTCGTCGTCGTCCAAGGGATCCTCAGATAGAAACCCGCAAAGCCCCGGACTTGGGAGCCAGGTCGCCCCCTCCCGA
>Ga0247769_1000078_pt1 | contig 17179 bp, 41 predicted proteins | sample UWRJL166409R6_FD_179942 | JGI IMG/M metagenome (GOLD analysis project Ga0247769, IMG submission 179942) | Plant litter microbial communities from Arlington Agricultural Research Station in Wisconsin, United States - UWRJ-L166-409R-6 | ecosystem: Environmental > Terrestrial > Plant litter >... | reverse complement strand
AGTAGCTCGGCCAGCGCGGCGGTGTCGTTGGTGCCGAGCTCGCTGGTGCGGTTGTCGGCGGCGACGATGCGTGCGGCGGTGTCGTCGTCGACGTCGACCCAGTAGACGGTGACTTCGTACCAGCGGGGATCGTTGGGGTAGTGCTCGGCCAGGTCGCGTATGGCCATGAGCGTGTGGTTGCCTGCCAGGACTTCGTAGGGGCGGCCGGTGTAGGTGCCGATGTTGCCGCAGACGGGTTTGTACTGGCCGTGGGCCTTGAGGCTGGCGGCGATGGCGGCGGTGTCGCCGCGCCGGGGGTTCTGGTGGAAGGTGCGCAGCTGGTCGGGCCGGGTGCGGGTGGTGGTGCCGACGAGCCCGCCGGGTGCGAACGGCGATGTCTTTGCGGAGGCCATGGGGTGAGCATAGAGCAGTCTCTTGCACAATGCAGCTATGTTGACGTATTGTCACTGTCAGAGCCGGTCGCCGGGGTCGGTACCAGGGGTGGAAGTTTTAGAGACAGGTTGCGCTCTCGGGAAACACGGTCCTGGTCATCACTCTTGACAATGCCGCCGTGTGCCCGTATTGTTCTCTGTGTACGGCGGGACCGGCCCGCCACGACAGACAGGACAGACCAATGGCCACCACCGTCACCTTCGCCGCCACCGTCGGGGACCGCACCGAGACCCGCACCAGCGGCACCATGCCCTACGTCGCGGTCAGCGCCATCGTCGACGACAAGGGCGTGGGTGCCGTGTTCAGCTGGCACAAGACCTACGCCGCCGCCCACCAGGCCGCGCGTACCGGATACACCGCCCAAGTCGCCCTGAGCAACGGCAAGCGCGCGGTCGTGCTGCCCGCGACACCGACCAAGGTCAACGGCAAGGTGACCGACGAGTTCCAGGCGCTGGCGACCACGGGCTGGGGCGACATTCCCGCCGAGGTCATGGCCAAAGTCATCGCCAGCAAGACCGCCAAGGCTGACGCCACTGACGCCCCCGCGGTCAAGACGGCCAAGGCACACCGCGACGCCATGGACGTGTTCATCGCGGCCAAGGCACCCCGGGTCGTCCCGACGGCCACCGCAGCCGACAAGGACGAGATCAAGTCCGACGTCAAGACCATCGACGCCGACGCCAAGAAGACCGCCCGCCGCGAGCGTAGGGCCGCCCGTCGCGCCGCCGAGACCACCGAGGCCAAGGAGGCCCGGTTGGCCAAGCGTCGCACCGCCCGCAAGGCGCGCAAGGCGCGCAAGGCAGCCGCTCAGTAACACCCCGACCGGGGCCCGGGACCGCTCTCCCGGGCCCCACCTGCCCAACGGAGGTACCGACATGCGTAGATCACTGGCCTACGAGGCCCTGAACAGGCCCTGGCGGCTGCCGTTGGTGTTGCGGGCAGTACGGCTCGGCCGGGCCCGCCAACGGACTGTAAACGTCGATCTGGTGGACTTCTGGGCCGACCTGGCCGCAGCCCGCCGCCACGACGCCGCCACGGCGCTGCTGGGCAACATACCGCCCTGGCAGCGGCACATGGTCGAGCACCGTGGGAACTTTGGCCACCTGCTGGAACAGGCTGCCAACGCTCCCGACCTCGTGCTCTCCGTTCTATACCCAGGACGTTCAAATTCCGGCATTATGGCAAGATGAAGGTGAGTTATGAATAACAATTTTGTAATTCTCGGCCTGCATCTTTTGTTAGTCGGTGCCGGGTGGTTGTTCGTTGTTCGCCTACGCCCCGCTGCCGCTCGAGCGCGTGCAGAGCGAGACGCCCTCGAGATTCGTGACACCCTCGTCGATGCCATGTTGTCGGGAGACATCGACCGTGACAACCCGCGTGCTCGCGACGCCATCAAGTTTTGTGACTCGCTGGCGAGCAACGCTTCCAGCGTCAAGTTGCTGCCGGCGGTCGGCGCTCTGCGCGCCTTGCGCGGCGCTGGTGTCGACATCGAGTTGATGGGCATCACCGAGGATGGGCGGTGACTGCGTCGTGGGCGGCCATTGCGGCCCTGGCCATCGGTAGCGCGGGCCTGTCGCTGGCCCGCAGCCGCGCCGGTGAGACGTTTTTCGCCGTCATCATCGTCACCGCCCTGTTCTGGCTGGTAGGCGGTGTATTTCTGGCCTCTTGACAATGCCGCCATGTAGCCGTATTGTCATTCATGTACAGCGGGACCGGCCCGCTACGGCAGACAGGACACCATCATGGGCACCAACATCTCGATCATCGTCGGCACCGCGACCGACGCCACCGGTCACCACGTCAGCGGCACCTTCGACCTATTCCGCAGCAGCGAGTCGCCGGTGTTCGACGTCATGGTCGACCTGGCCAACGACGATCTTGCGATCTGGGGCGATGTCGATCACTCCAACATCGTCTGGGATACCATCACGCCGACCATGGTTCTGGGCACCGCGCTGAACCTGCGCACCATGGACCACGACCGTGTCGTGGTCGTCGACCTGGACAACACCGATGGACGCCACGTGCTGCGGGCGTTCACCTGGGCAAACGGGGGTGACCAGCCCGACCTGACCGACTAGCACGACCGGGGCCGGGGGCGCTGTCGCCCCCGGCCCCGTCTTCTGGACAAGACGTCAACAAAGCTGTATTGTCATTCATGTACGGCGGGACCGGCCCGCTGACGCGACACCCCTAGGAGGGGCACCATGGGACACAATCTGGACATCACCGACGGCAAGGCCAACTTCGCCGACAGCCGCACCGACGCCTGGCACCAGCTGGGCCAGCAGGTCGGCCACGCCATGACCGTCAGCGAGGCGCTGGAAGCCGCGCACATGACCGGCTGGAACGTGCGCACCGTGCCGCACCGCGCCGACGTCGCCACCCGGCACGACGCCGACGGCCAACTGCTGGACGTCCAGCCCGACCCCGTCATGGTCGACGTGCCCAACGAGTTCGTCATTTTGCGGACCAACCCGCATACCAAGGCCCCGCAGGCCCTGGGCACCGTCGGCCGCTGGTGGAAGCCCTTCCAGAACGAGGCGACCACGCCGCTGCTGGCCGACATCACCGAGTCATCCGGCGCGCACATCGAAACCATCGGTGCGCTGGACGAAGGCCGCAAGACCTTCGCCACGATGCTGCTGCCCGACCACATGGAACTCACCGCGCCCAACGGGTTCCGCGACGTGACGCAGCTGTACCTGGCGATCTTCAACAACCACGACGGCAAGGGCGCGCTCCGGGCGCTGATCAGCCCGACGCGGGTCGTGTGCGCCAACACCCAGCGCATCGCCGAGGCCAATGCCGTCAGCGAAGTCAAGATCAGGCACACCGGCGACATGGACATCAAGATGACCGAGGTGCGCCGCCTGCTGGGTCTGACGTTCAAGTACCAGGAGACGTTCGCCACCGAGATGGAAGCCATGTCGCGGCGCGAGCGGGACGACGTCTGGGTGCGCCAGGCGCTGAACGAGGTGTTCGGTGCTGACGACGCCGACACCGACAAGCAGCGCGCCAACCGGCTGCACACCGCCGGGCTGGTCATGGAGGTCTACCGCAAGGACGACACCGTGAACATGTGGCAGGGCACCCAGTTCGGCGCGTACAACGCTGTGACGCGGTACCTGGACCACTACATGCCCGTGGGCGGTGCAACCACCCGGCGCAAGGGCAACGACGCCGACAAACGCGCACAGCGCACCCTGTTGTCGTCCAGCGTCAACGAGCTGAAAGCGCGTGCGTTCACGGTGCTGTCCGCGGTGTAATGACCGGGTGCCGGGCGGTTGGGGTGCTCCCCCAGTGCACCCGCCCGGCACCCCCAAGGGCTGGTAGCTCAAGTCCCCGGACTAGAGCGGCGGTGCGCCGCAGATGCGGGTTCGAGTCCCGTCCAGTCCACGTACGACCCAACAACCAACGACAGGAGACCTACCATGGCCGACTACGACGACGAGCGCGCCCAGGCCGAGCTGGACGAGGCAGTCCGACAGGAAGCCACCTCCCGCAAACGGACGACCGAAGGGCACGCAGTGGCCGCGCCTGTGACGCCGTCACAGCTGTTACATCAGGCCGCCGAGGCTGAGCGCGCCGCACAGCATTTTCGCGCCCAGGCGGCGCTCATGGCCCATGCAATGGAAGAAGCACGACGGCCGGTCGAACCCGACGCCAGCGAGGGCGCGGTCTATGTGGCGTTCAGCAAGTACCAGTCCGGCCGCGAGTACGCCTACGCCGCTGTGGGCTGGGCGGTCGGCCGCCAACAGCGCTGGGCCATCACTCGTCTGCACGGCAGCGACGGCCCGACGCGGTACAACTGGGCCGCCCTGCTGCAATTCATGGGCGAGGCCAACTGGGGCACGCTGCAACTGCTGGCCCCGCACGGTGACCCGCTGGTGCCCGCGGGCAACGAACCGCCCGCGGTCGAGGTCATGGGCAATTATGGCCGCGTCGTCGGCACGCGCGCGCAGCCCTTCGCCGGGCCGGGTCTGTACGGCGACACGGACAACGGGCACAGCGCGGATCTTTGGTAACGCACAGCAGAACGCCCCCGGTGCAATGTCAACCGGGGGCGTTCTATCGTCGGGGGTTACTGCGGGGCGTCTTCGCCGCCGTCCACGGGCACGTTGGGGACGATGTCGGCAAGCCCGGCCGACAGGGTCTTGATCTCTGCGACCAGCGCCGGGTCGGCCTGGTCCCCCACCTGTGCCAGCAGCTCGTCGAGCTTGGCCGGAATCTCGGTGGACGCCTCGGTGAGCTGGGCCTTGATGGTGGCGAGCTCGTCGTTTGTTGCCATGTCTTCCTCCAGTGATTGTCGGGTGGTGCGGTCGATGCGCCGCAGCACGTGGTGCATCGCGCGCAGTTCAGCGCCGATGTCGACAAACCCGGCCCCGAACCACATACGAGCATCGTACTCCCGACCGTACTCTTGACAATGCCGCCGTATGCCCGTATTGTTGTCTTTGTTCGGCGGGACCGGCCCGCCACCCACCCCCAGGGGGTCACCATGACCGTTTCCACCGCCACCGCCATCCGCACCATCGAGCTGGGCGCGGTCGTGGACTTCCGCGACGGCGTGCAGACGTTCCGCGGTGTCGTGGTCGAGCAGGGCCTGACCCATCGGAACGACGGGTTCGTGCACGACTACCCGGCGAACGTGCCGTGCCTGGTGGTGCGCGTCCATGCCCGCGAATACCGGGTGCTGGCGTCGCAGCTGGTGCACGTGCACGGCGTGCAGGTGTGCCAAGAAGGCCGCGTGTTCTGCCGCTGCTGCATCTAGCAGCGCGACCGGCGGCATCTAGACAATGCCGCCGGTCTACCGTATTGTCACAGTCGTTAGGCGGGACAGGCCCGCCGGAAAGTGGTCACCATGACCGACACCATCACCGCCAAGGAACTGACCCAGGGCCGGGTGTTCCGCATCCGCGACGACCGGCGCGACTTCCTGCGCATGGTGCACAGCATCCGCGCCTACCGCGAGCACGGCATGCTCTACGTGCTGGTCGAGTGGACCCGGCCGGACAGCTTCGACGTCGCCGGGGCACTGACCTTGGTCGCGGATATGCACGTGGACGTCGTCGAGCCCGTCACCGATGACGAAGTGCTGGACCTGCTGGGCAATCTCGACCCCGACGGCGACGTGCTGCGGGTGTTCCGTTACGGAAGGACGTACTACGCATGAAGCTGTTCGACGCGGTGACCGGGGGCGCGCCCCTGGTGGACCTGGCCGGGCGGGCCGTGTCCGCGCTGGAAGGCGCGGCCAGTGCTCTGGGCAGGATTGCCCATAATGCCGAGCTGATCGGCGCGGCCATGCACGTGGCCAGCCAGCAGGCACAGCCGCCCAGGCACGGCGGTGTTGTGGTCTGCAGCGAATGCGACGAGGTTGGCCGTCTGCGGTGCAGCGCACACGGCCCCGACGCGCCCAGGGCCTGGACTGATCGCCCGCCGGTACGCGCGCACATCGACGTCGGCTGCGACGTCAAACCGCCCGACGCGCCGTCCTACGACACCGCCTGGTGTGCCACCCACAACGTTCATATCCCGCTGTCATGAGCAGGCCAACGAACAACGGTCCCGTGTGTCGATGGTGCGGACGTGACGAGATTTTCTGCATGGACGCGCCGTGCGCCGGACGCCTGACTTACCGCCCTGCCCTGCAGGGACGTCACGGCACCGGCCAGCCCGCCAGCACGACGTTCGGTGTGGCTGACGTGGTGATCATGGTGGACGGCCAGGACCACCTGTTCTTCCACAGGGTCGAGGCCGCAGCCAAGGCGCTGGGGGCCACCGCGCGCACGCCGGTGCCCATCCGCAGCGTCACCGTCATCGACATGGGCAGCGGCCTGACGTCCCAGTGGCGCGACAACGACTGGGACGCAGAGCGATGACCACACCTGAGACGCCGGGGTGGCACGAGCTGCACTACGAGCTTATGGGCGTGACCGAACCCTCCCGGCCGCCGTACCCGCTGGGGTCCGCGGAGCTGCGCCAGCACGTGCGGTACATGGTCGAGCTGTCCCAGATGACCGGCATGCAGCGGGCCCGGGTGGACAGCTGGAACCTGTGGATGAGGCGCTGGACATGATCACCTGGGAACTGATCTTCGGGGTGCTGGGTGGGGCAGCGGGTGTCGCCACCGTTGCCGCGGTGTTGCCCACCGCCTGCAGGTACGGCGTGGTAGGCATGTTCTCCGACAGCCACCGTGCCCGTCAGGACAAGTTGATGGCCGAACTCGCCACCGCCGAAGCGCAGCTGCACAGGGCAATCAGGGCCAGTGTGCCCCAGCCCGGCGTCGGACTACCCGACGCCGACGGCAGCATGACCTATTGCGAATGGCACGACGACCTGGTGCCGGTCGCTGACATGGTGTGGGCCAACTGGGGCAGCGAATACGTCTGCAGGCCCTGTGCCGAGCGCCACGACATGGAAGTGCCCGCACCGCCGCCAGAACGTCCCAAAGGGCTGCGTAATCCCGCGCCGTCGAGGGCGTTTGCGTTCGTCAGTACAGACCCTGAACCTTTCGCCGCGGGCGTGCACCGTGACGGCCGCCGGTGGGCGCTGTTCCAGACCCAGCAGGGCGCACGCACCTGGGTCGACCAGCAACAGCGCCACGACGACGGCGTGACTGTCATCATGGCCAGCGAGGGCAAGTATTGGCGCTGCGAGGTCTACCCAGCGGGCACCACGCTCAAGGACGTCGACCCTGACAGTCTGGCGGGCCGGGTCATGGCCAAGCAGCAGGCCGACGCCGAGGATCCCTGGGCCATGGAACAGGCCCTGCGTCGGGAAGACCGGCCGCCGCACGACCCCAACTGCCCCGGGTTGCACCAGGTCGACGTCATGGGCCAGGTGGTGGCCTGCGAACGCGACGACAAGGCCACTGAGCTGGCCAGGGTCATCGGCATGGACGGCCACCACACGGCCGATTGCAACTGCGAACAGTGCACCGGCGTCGACGACTGGGGACGCAGCACGGGGGTGACCGGGTGACCAGCGTTCAGCGCAAGTTTTTCCGGCAGCTGCGCCGCATGGGCCTGCAGGTCGTCGTCCGCAGCGGTCATTGCAAAGTGCTCGACGCCGACGGTAACTACCTGCTGACCACGTCGGGCACGCCCAAGTGCCCCGAGAACCAGATCAACGAGCTACGGCGTGACCTGCGCCGATACCACGGAATCGAGGTGCCCTGATGGGCCGCCATGACCGCAAACTGAGCGCTCTGACGTTTAACCCTGGCGGGTTTTACACGCAGCCGTTGCGGGTGCGCGACGTCGCTGACGACTACACCCCGACGCACAGCGTCAGTCGCTTCCCCGACACCATGCCCGATACCATCTGGCCAGGCCTGGTGCTGTGGGACTTGCCCGCCGGAGGCACCGTGCGCCGGTGGGAAGACCTGACTGACGCGACGATCAACGGCGTCAGCGTCGCTGACATGAACCCGCGCGGCACCGCCGACTACCGGCGGGTCACCGCGGCGACGTCGCCGGTATGGGTCGAGTTCTGCGACGACCACGACAAGCCGCTCGCGCAAGTGTCGATGACCGCACGGTGCGTCGACGCCATGCGTGCCGGTAACTGGCGGATCGTCGACTGATGGCCAAGCTGAACCTCGACAGCGGTGGCCGGGTCATACGGGCCCGCGTCGACCGCGCCACGGCGTGCCGGTACGAGAAGTCCGGCCGCATCATCCTGGTGGCCGACAACGGGGACTTCGACGCGGCGCAGGACGCGCTCGACAAGTTGCGATCCGAAGTAGAGAGAAAGGGCTGACATGGCACGTCACGACATGGAAGTGATGTTCGCAGAGCGCGACATTCGCCGGACCAACAGCTTCGTCGAGGCCGCGGGTCGTCGCGGTCGACGCTGGCGACGCAAGGACCCCGGCGAGACGGTGGCGTTTGCCACCGTGCTGGTACGCGCCAGGGGCGGTTACGACGGCCGACACCGGCGGGACGACTAGTGATGCGCAACATTCAGCACGACATGGACCTGGGCAAACAGCTGCGCAAGGCCTACGCCGACCACGACGACTGCGTGCGGGGTGGCCGCCTGGCCGAGGCGCGCTACGTGCTGGACCTGATCTGGCTGATGTGGAATGCCTACCTGGACGGCCTGCCCGAGCCCTGGTCGAATTACCGCCCGATGGTCCGCGAGGAGTTCGGCTGACGGGGTATACCTGACCCATGAGCAAGCCACGGGTGGAAGCCGGACGCGGCCGGTCGTCGCACGGGCCGTCGATCAAGGCCCCGAAGATGTACGAGGCCCTGCGTCGCAAGGGCTACAGCAAGTCCAAGGCCGCGCGCATCAGCAATGCCGCCGCCAACGGCACGCTGGACCGCGGGCACCGGGGCGGGCGTAAGGGCAAGTTCGGGCTGAGCCGGTCGTCAGCGCGGCCGGTGCGCGGTGGTCACAGCCGGGGCCGTGCCAGCAGCCGCGCGGGACGTGTCACACGCGGCCACGGTGGCCGCCGTCGATAACTGGAATAACTCGGTTATCTCAGGCAGTCCGCGGGCCCGGCGCGTGGCGTTGTAGCGGCACAGTCGGCAGCTGGTCTTGCCCGTCGACGGGTCGGTGTAGGTGTTGTACCGGTCCATGACGTGGCCCGCCCGACGGCACACGCGCACGGGTTCGCCGACCATGGCGGCGTCGATCATCCGATCTCGCTGGGCTTTCATCTCGGTGGCCATGACGCTGGCCTCGGCCAGGTCGACGGTGCGCACGTGGAGTTCGTGCTGGGTCAGCCGCAGTTCCTCGGCAAAGGTGTTGGCCTCGCGGAAGAATAGCCGGAAGGCTTTGGTGGCCGGATCGGCCAGCAGCGTGCGCACGGCGCGCAGGCTGCAGCGCAGGCGGTCGGCAATGTCGTCGGCGCTGTAGCCGTCTTCACGCAGGGCGGCTACCACCCAGGCCTTGTCGAACTTGGACGCCAGCGTGCGGATAGGCCGGGGCTGGGCCAGCACGGCGGCCACCAGCTGCATGTCGGGCTGCCACTGCTTGCCGTCGGGGTCTGTGGGGTCAGGTGCGTCGTCGTCGACGCCGCAGTGTGCGCAGCAGGTCACCGTGCCCCCAACGTGTCGCGGTAGCGCCAGCGGGCGGCCAGGTTCCACCGCCGTGGCAGGCTGGCGCACGGACCGTCGGCGTGGAAGTTGCGGCGGCACCGCCAGCCGCGGGGCTGCGGTATGCGGCACGGGGCCGGACGACCGCGCCAGTTGTCGAACTGCAGCCAGCTGGTGTCCGGCGGGGGTAGACGCATGCCGCCGTCCTTGCCGACTTCCATGTCACGTCCCACCTGTTCAGTTGCGCGCCAGGCGATGACGGGGAACAGCTCATCGCAGGCTTCGACCACCATGGCGTCGAGCAGGCCGTCCACCGCGTCGATGACGCCGCTGTAGGTGCCGTCGCCGGACCACCAGGCGTCCCGGGCGTCGCTGAGCCGCTCAGCAGCGGCGTAGGTGGCCGGACGCATCACCGGACGGGCACCGCCATGGACGACCGCCCGGGGTCCAGCGCTGTGACTGCCTGAGCACGCCACCAGTCCTTGGCCATCTCGTTGGTCAGCCACTGCGTGGCCTCGGCGGTCTGTTCGGGCGTCCAGTCGTCGCTGTGGGTGTACCGCAGCTCGCCGGGCGGCGGGCCGTACCGGCTGTGTTCGGTGATGACCGGCCGGGCCTGCTGCAGTGGCCCCCGGTCCGGGTCGTACTGGCGCTGGTCGGCCGACGCATTCAGCCCGTCGACGAATGCCCGGCCCTGGTCGGCCAGACGGGCAGTTTCGTCCAGGCCGGGGCCGACGGCACCGCGACGGCGGCCCACTACGGGGTGCCTCCGACGTTGCACCCGTCAGCGGCCGCGACCTTCTGGGCTGCGCCGTCGAGACCCGGCCGCGGAGCGTCGTTGTCGGCGTCGATCTTGCGCTGGATGACGAAACAGTCCTTGGCCTCGCGCAACTTGCGCAGTCCGGCCGTCAGCTCGGGGCCATCGTTGAGGACCACGCACATATCGGCGGCCAGCTTCCAGACGGCCTCGCTCACCTGCAGCATGTACGGGGGCAGGTTGGGGTTCGGTATCAGCGTTTCCAGCAGGTGCGTGGTGGCGGGGTTCCGGGGCATGAGCCCGATGCTAGCCCAGCCGCCGCGCTGACGACCACGTTCGCCACAGACCGCGCAACGCCCTGGCCCACACGTACACCAGCCCGACGAACACCACCGCGTCACCCAGCGTGCCAAAGTTCATGAACCACAGCGGCAGCGTCAGCACCAGCGTGAAGACATCGCGGTCGCGGTAGTGGGTCACGTCAGGTCGCACCCGCAGAACGGGGTGTGCTGGCTGTGGCCGCCGTCAGCGTCGGTCGGCCGGGCTAGGGACATAAGTCCGACAATTGACACCAGGTGGTGCGCGATCAGCTGCCCTTCGGCCGTCTGCTGGTGGGGCATGGCGGCCAGCTGCGCCGTGCACACTTCGGTCAGCACGTCGGGCATCCACATGTGGGGCACGGGCGCTTCTGTTGTCCGTTTGCGCTCGAACGGCACAGCGTCCTTGACCTTGCGTTTTACCGCCTGGCCCAGTTGTTGGCGGCGTATTCTGGCCCGCTGGCTGACCGCGCGCGTGGTCGCTGTGTCGGCCCGGGTGGGCACGGCGTCGGTCACTGGGGTGGATCCACTTCGTGGGCCTCGGACAACTGGACAAATGGCCCATACCGCTCGCGCGGCGTGGCAAAGCCCCACGCACGCACGCCGTTGTCGCCCTGTTCGTCGGTCATGCACAGCCAGTCGTGCTGGTCGGCGTCGTAGGTCCACACGTCACCGTCCTTGTCGACCCACTGGCGGCCGTCGGCGTGATCGTCGGTCAGCATGGGCACGATGTCGCCGTGCAGCCCCATGCGCACCAGATCGCGCTGCCCTTCGGTCAGGTCGGCGTCGCTGACGGCGTCGACGGGCAGCACCGGCGGGTTCTGGTACGCCGCTGCGGCGTCCATGGCGTCGTCGCTGGGCGGCCCGTTCATGTCCGGCCAGCGGTCGCCCAGCCAGGTGGCCAGCTCGGTGTGCTCGGTGGGGCGCTGGGCTTCTTCGGCCTTGGCCATGGATGTGAACCACCCCAGCCAGTGCTGCCACCGCGCCGACCACGTCCAGGCAATACCCTGTTCGATGGTCTGGACCTCGTGGAACGAGTCATACGGCATGGCGTAGTCACGGACAGGCAGCGACGTTTCACCCCGGCCGACGGTGATGGTCCACCGCACGCCGACGCGGTCGCGCACGGTGATGGGCAGCAGTTCAGCGTCCAGGCCGTTCATAGTCAGCCACGCGGTGGCACGGGCGGCACACTGCGCCTGCAGCTGTTCTACCTCGTCGTCAGTGGCCAGCGGCGGCACCGACAGCGTGGCGGTGTAGACCTCCCACAGGTTGGCCACCACGGCCACGTCAGTCGATGTTGGACCAATCGTCGGTGTCGTCGGCTGGGGGCCAGTCGTCGGGGTCTGGGCTACCAGCTTGGTCAGCAGGCTGCCCCACTGTCGGCCCTGCAGCCACCGTGTCCAGGTCGGGCGGTGCCCAGCTGCCGTCGGGTCCAGCGAAGGGCGGGCTGTCGACGGTGTCGACGTCGAGGGGTTCGGCGGCAGCATCGCTGCCAGCTTCGCCTGCACGTCGGACGGCGGGATCGTATGACGTTCCACGAAGAATCTCCTTGAGGGTGTTGGGACTGATGGCAGCGATGAGGTCGGCCGCACGCTGGCTGAACTCCTGCTGGCTGGGGCCGGTGGCCACCCGCACGGGCGCGTACAGGCCCAGCAGCTTGGCTTCGTGGTCGAGGCCCTTGAGGATCGACGCGGCCGCGTCCTTGTCGCCGGTCAGCATGGCGCGGTAGTTGGCCGTGCGCATGTCGCGGATGACCGCACGCTGGGTGTTGATGATCGACTCGATGTCTTCACCGCCGACGCGGGCCTTGGCCCAGGCGACGTCCTGGCGCACCGTCGACGGGCTGATCTTGAAGTGCGTCGCAATGGCGGTGTACGTCATACCGCCATTGCGCAGCGACAGGGCCTGCATGCGCCGCTCGTACAACGGCTCGTCGACGTCGAACTCGTCGCCGTCGTCATCGGGGTACATCACGGCCACGGTCACGGTTGCGCCTCCACCCATGGACAGCCTGACAGGTGCATCGGTTCGTCGGCAGGGCACGTGCACGCGGGCCACCGGCAGTCACACACGCCACCGTGGTCCCGAATGGTGCACATGACGTTGTGGCCGGGGTAGTCGTCGGGCATCGGTAGCTCAATCACGGTCTTGACCGGGATATGGCCGTGCACGGGGCAACCCGTCGCAATCAGCAGCCCGCCTGGCTGCGGGCACCAGCACACGCTGTTCAGCGGCTTGAGCGAACACCCGTCAGCATGGGCACCGATGATGCCCTGTCGGCAGTCGGGGCAGGTCACCTCGGGCAATATGACGGGTTCGGCCAGCCAGGCATTCAGCACGTCGCGCAGGTGACGCACCGACCCATGGCTGAGCTCGGTGGTGATGACGTTGCGGCCGTCCATGGTCACCGCCGGGCCTGGCTTGACCAGCTCGACGACCAGGCCCATGCCGTCGTCAGTCGGCCGGGTCCGCAAGTGCGTGCCGTCGGCCAGGCCCATGTTGGTCAGGTCAGTCATGTGCGCGCTCCCGACGGTTACGCGCCCAGTGCGGCAGCAGGTCAGCCGTGTCGAACCGTCGGGCGCGCGCACACAGCCCCACGTGGAACGCCAGTCCAGCGTCGGCCAGGGGAACGTAGACGTTGACCGCCCAGCCGCGGGCGTAGGCCACGATGCCGCATCGTTCACCAGGCACGCGGTACAGCGTCACCCACCACCAGCGGTTCTGCAGCAGGTTCATCAGGACGCCGCCTGTCGATCGGCAATCAGGCCGATCAGGCACCCACGCGCGTAGTTGGCCATCCACTGCGCGTGTCGGGGGTCGAGGTGCCGGTGCTGTTCCCAGACCATGGACGCAATGACCCGACCGTCGCCAGTGGTCAGCTCGTAGTCAATCTCGCACCGGACGGTACTGACGTGGTTGACCATCAGCTGCCGTCCTTGGGCGACCGCGGCGCGACGACGTCGGCCAGGCCCGTCTGGGCCAGCCAGCTGCCCCGTTTGGACGACCACACCCCGGGTCGGCCGCGGTCTTTGGGGTCACGGGTGCCGGTGGCGCTGGCCGCGGTGGACCCCGCCGCCCCACGCAGTACGGTGCTGATCGACCGGGCGTCTTTCATCCGTCGTCCTTGCCTTGGGCCCGGCGCTTGGCCGTGGCCATTTCGATGACCGCGGCGGCGTGCATACATGCCAGGTTGGTGGCCCCTGCGGGCACCGACGCGGCGATCATCAGCCCCTGCAGTATGGCCTGCAGCGCCTGGGTACGGGTGGCCCCGTTGTCGATGATCTGCACGGCAATGTCGATTTCGCTTCCCAACATCTCCAGCGCACGGGCTTCTCCCGCGTCGATCTGGGCCACGTCCTGGGGGGACAGGGGCGGGTAGTCAGTCATCACGCCATCCAATCTGTTCGTGCAGTAGGGCCAGGGCGTCGCGCGCAGCAGCCCAGTGCCCCGGGGTGCGTGCCGCCCACAGCCGACCGCGCCAGTGGTCCCGCCACGCCCGCAGCACCCAGGTGGGCAACGCGTCGGTGAGCACGTAGGGCACCAGGGGCACGTTGGCCGGTGTGCGGTAGGGCGCGACGAACCCCCACGTCGTGATGCGCAAGGGCGTGTCGTCGGCGTGCACCACCTTGCCGGTCATCAGTAGTGCCCGCACTGTTGACAGCGGTTCTCGAAGCGCTGAGCGATGATGGCGCTGACCTTGCTGAACACTTGGTGGTCAGCGTCAACTTCCCACCCGCCACCGTCAGGGTTGATCGCGTTCATAATCTGGGCCAGGGCCTTGGTCGACAGCTGCGACAGGTCAACGGTGTCGGTCACCGGGCGTGCTGCGCTGTCAGTCGGGCTTCCAGGTTCAGTGCCCCGGCGCGGGCCATGGCGTTGTCGTGGCTCTTGAACCGCACCACCGACCGCGCCCGCAGCGGGTCACTGCGTCGCGGGGCACCACGCCACAGTTCGATGCTGCCGTCGTCACGACGGCGGGCCACGACGTAGGGCCGGGGCACCGACCCTGCCACACCGCGCACGGCCTGCCAGTCGGGACCGTCGTACAGCGTGGTGGGGTTCACCACGATGGCGGCCATTACGGGCCCAGCCAGACGTCCAGCGCCGCGCGCAGCCGCACACCGGCGGCCCGGTCCAGCCACACAGCGGCGCTCTCGCCGTCGCTGCTGTCTTCGGCATGCAGCAGGCGCAGATCGGGGTTGTCAGCCTGGTGGGACTGCAGGCTGACGGTGTCGCCGTCAGCGTCGGTGTGGGTCCAGCACACAATGAATGCGTCCATTAGAAGCCCGCCCTCGGGGTGCCGTGGTCCAGGTTGTCCGGGGACATATGTAGGGGGCTTTTCATCTGTAACAGGCGTCGTCGCTGGCGATCTTCGTGTTCGTCCAGCAACTGATCGAGAAACGCGTGGTACGGCTTTCCGGCGGTCACAGCCGCCAGTTTGAAGCGTTTCCGCAGCTCAGGGGTGCAGCCCTTGATCGGCAGCATGGACGTGCCCGGTCCTCCAGCAACGGGTCCAAGGCGGCCTTGGCGGCGCGTTCGTGGTTCTGGCGACATGGTCGACATGGTAACCCAGATCCTACTCTGACGCCAGAGCTTCGCCGTCAGCGTGGGCGCTGACGCTGGCAATGAACACCCGTGGGGCGGTCTCCCGCACCTTGTCCACCGCCAGCTCGTCATAGACCTTCGGGTCGAGCTGTTCCAGCATGGCGGGGTCGTACACCAGGTGGTCCAGACCGACCTTCCACCCGTCGGCGAACTTGATCGGCAAACCGTCCCAGTCGCACACCGCCGCGATCTCCCGCAGTGCGGTGATCGACGCTGCCACCGCGTCGTCCAGCGGTGCCACCGCGGGCATGCCCTCGTACACCCGTGCCACGTACGACGCCGGACGGTTGATGTCGGGCACCGGCGGCAACGTCCCCACTGCCTGCGCTGCCGCAGCCACTACCGCGGTCTTCTGCCGGGGTGGCACGGTCACGCTCACATGGGGCTTGACCACGCGCGACGCGGCCCACAGCTGCGGGTACGCACGTTTGACCACGTCCGCGGGCACGGTCCGGTACGACTGGCCCGGCTTGGTCGCGGTAGTGCGCAGCATCTTGCCCCCACCCACGATCAAGTCCCCCGCCAGATACCGCGCGGTCAGCACCGCATAGACCTCTGACCGGCGGTCCTTGATGATGGCGATCTGTGCCCGCAGATGGGCCAGTGTGCGGACGTGGTCGGCAAAGTACATCGGTCGTCCGGCGTGTGCGTCGACCTGGGCGCTGAACGGGGTCAGTGCAGTTGTGAGCGTCTTCGTTGTCATACCCCTCGACCCTACGCCATCGCGGGATACCTTGGCAACCCTACTGCTGCCTGCGCCCTACCCTAGGACTGCTGCGCCCGGATGGAATGCGCAGCATGGTCCGATGGTCTTGGCCTACGGTCACTTGCCTCACGCACGCGCGCATGTACGCGCCCGCACGCGCGCGGACAGATCCTTTGACAGTGTCAGAGGTCAAAGAACCCGACTGACGGGCCCTCGCTGCTCGCCCCGTCAGCGTACTACAAGTGTCAAGCCATATCCATCCTTGACAAGGCCGGGGGCCATATGGTAAGATCGCGCGCGCGTGAGGCGGGTGACCTTGGCAACCCAGTGCTACGATGCCCGTCATGGCCCAACCCACCCCCGGTGACCACCGCCCCCTGCTGGCCGCCCAGACCGACGCAGCCATCCTTTTCACCTTCGGACTGCTGTGTGGCCGACCCCTGGGCAAGAACGAGGCCGGGCGGCTGGCCGCGATGGTCACCGAGCTCGAACGCCGGGGTCTGTACGACCCCCTGCTGGCATCCCTGGACAGTTCGCTGGCAGCCCAGATTTCCCTGCTCGTCATGGTCGATAGAGGGGCACATTTCGCCTCGACGGGACAACGCCGCCAGGTGTAGGTGTTGTCCCTCTTGCGCGGTGCCGAGGCCATAGGTTACCTTGGTCACCGTACGGCGGGACTGGCCCGCCGACCCCGCAGAAAGGCCCCGCAATGTTCACCCTCCCCGTCAGCCTCCCGGCAATCCTGGCCGCGGCGGCGGCTGCTGGCGTCGTGCTGGCCCCGGCCGCACCCGCTGACCCCGTACAGGAAGACGACCCCGAGTGGTTCTGCGTCACCATGGGCGACCACGTCTGCGGCCCGCACAACGCCAACGGCGTGACCCCCGGCCTGTACGCCGACGGTGTCCTGGTCGCCAGCTGGCCCACCGCCAAGACCTGCCGCAACGTCGGCGGTGACCTGCTTTGCGACGAGGCGTTCCTGTCCCCGGCGGACGCGGCGCGCTACGACAGCGTGTTCGGACCGCAGCGATGACCGCCACGGGCTACCGCACGTCGACCATCACGACGACGTTCGTGACGCGCTACCCCGTCGACGCCCCGTCTACCACCGAAGAAACGGTCGTCGCCACCGTGGTGCCCACCGCGGCCACCTGGCTCGACTACGACATCATCCGCGAGTTCGTCGCCCACGGGCGCAAGACCCGCCGCTTCACCATCGACGAAGTACGGCTGATCTACACGCGGGTCACCCGGGCCGGTGACCGTCCTGCCTGGAAGGCCCAGGACGTCACTGCCACCGGCCTGGCCGTGCGCACCG
>Ga0247769_1000076_pt1 | contig 17241 bp, 22 predicted proteins | sample UWRJL166409R6_FD_179942 | JGI IMG/M metagenome (GOLD analysis project Ga0247769, IMG submission 179942) | Plant litter microbial communities from Arlington Agricultural Research Station in Wisconsin, United States - UWRJ-L166-409R-6 | ecosystem: Environmental > Terrestrial > Plant litter >... | reverse complement strand
CATCGTCTCTTGTAAGGTGAAAAATTTCGGTGAGGAAGAGACAGGAAATTCGACAAACATGCCAAAACATCATTTTAATCCCACGATTCGCCTAACTTTGACACCTGTCCAGCGATATTTCCTTACGGCTGAAAAGCAAACGGGGTAAAAGGAAATCCATTGTGCCATAAAGGTGGTCCCGACACCCGATAGCCCAGGTCTTCTCGCACGGCCATTCAACCTCGCTCCCAAGTGTTACACTGACACTGTTTGGTAATTGTACAGTTGACATCAAAATCACCGATTTTGGCGCAAATATCATCAATGATGTCTTTGAAATCCACCGCGAATGCGAGCTCGACACGCTCCTCTTTCAGGTCCTTGCCTCTACGGCCAAAGCTCATCGCGAACGCAGGGTTGGCTCCCTGCCTGCGCTTTTGTGCAAAGATCAACCCGCACACTTTTTTTTGGTCCGCCGCAAGCAGAGCGGCTCCTGAGTCCCCATGCTGACCGATGCTATCAGCAAGATTGTCGCTCGTGCTTCGAATCGACCACGCCGCTAGGTCAATAGTGTTTCCATAATCAGATCCCTTTGGTATTATGGCAGGCAGCAGATCGATTTTCCCCTCCTTATCAGGGCCACAGCTCGCGCCGCTTGCCCAAACGTTGCCGCCTGGCTGCATGCGAGAGAGCTGAAGATTGTCTGTTTGGTCGTAATGGCCGTTGTCCTGAAAACCAGTGCTGATCAGCTGCCAGTCCGCTGCGTTGAACCGACCAACCGATTCGAGGCTATCGGGATGGCTGCTTCTCAGCTTAGCCGTGGTGTCGGGGCCGGAGCGTTTCCTAGCGTCAACGGTGCCAATCACGAGGGGTAGCCCGGAAGAAACTGTAACAGGGCTGAGGACCTCTTGGGCACCGTTGTGAACTGCCTTGTGAAACACGTGGGCGCAACTGAGCCAGTAATGGGTCCCGTTGCTCGTCAGGTGGGGACCCAGGGTCCCAAAACCGTAGGGGGTTTCGCTACCTCCAAGCTTGACCAACAGGTTAGCCAAGCTTCCCTTCGCCCTCTGGGCCGCCACAGAATTTCCCATCGGTGTTCCAGCACATGCAGTCACTCGTCCAACCTGAAACTCGACTGATGCTATCTGGTCTCGGAGCGCCTCCGGCAGCATCTCATCAATAGCGGCTTCAACTCTCACACGCTTCCACGCTGCTGGCTCCATTTCGCAACAAATTTCGATCGTGGTCTTGCCGTCTTTCTCCGGCCGGAAAGTTATAGAGCTCAGTGGGCGAACCAGAGTCTGAACTTCCAGCAGATAGGGAATGAGGTGACTGTCGATCCAGTCCAACATTACTGAGCTTGGAGCAAGAAAAGGCACACCACGATATTCACCTGGGTACGTGGACACACCGTCCTTGAAGGAACACGGAGCCGCCGGCCAAGCGACCAAGCCGTTCGGATCACTAACGTTGTCAAGAATTTCCTTCCCGGCACCGACGCCTTTAGGCAACGCTACAGTCATGGCAGACTGTATTTCGGAGGGCAATGCGGACATGTATGGCCTGGGAATCCGCCTCGGCTACTACATCCAGTTCTATGCCGCCGCGATCACCAACTCCATTCCTATTGAGGGGGTCGAGAAACTCAAGCAAGACAAGGAGAGGGATATACGGTTCCTTCGCATCGGCAATCTGTCATTCCTTGTTGCACTGGCACTAGCGACAATGGCTTCGGCTGGTGTCGGCACCCTACGGCCTGTCGATGTTTATATCTCGCTGCTCTTCTCCACAGGCCACTATTTGTATCTGGTCCCTCTCTTCGCCTGGCGTGCCTATACCAAATTCGACGAATACAAGGATCCAACTAGATGGGTCCGAGTATGGACAGGAACGATGTACAGCATTCTCAACTACATTGTCGCCATCGGGACTTCTGCCTTCCAGCTATGGTTCTGGGTGACACAGGCACCATACACCAGCACTCCAGATTGTACAGCGTACGGATTTGCTTTCTGTCGAGTTTCTCTGGACAATAAAGCTTTTCGAATCGTCAACCTAGTTCTGCATTCATGTTTGATCTTTGTCGCGTCGTTTTACTTGTGCGGCGAATCCAGTATTCTGATAAAGTATGTGAAGCGGGCGCACGCCGGAAGCGCCGCACAAACGCCCGACCCAGGACAGGTACAGTTTGCAATCCCTAGCTCGGCCTGACACGTACAGGATCTCAGACTAAGAAGAAGAATAGATGTCAGGCACTGACACAACGAAAAAGGGGTGGCCTGAAACTCTAAGTCGCATTCAGACAGCGCTCAACCTGACGGTTCTCGTTATCATCACTGTTGGCACGGAGCTGACCATCCGGTGGAACAAGTTGGAAGACGTGTACTCGGTCCGCCCTGCCAGCCAGATGGTTCCCTTGATTGTCTCTGTTTGTATCGTTCTTGGCGTTCTTTTTGGGTTGTTTGCCCCGGAGGCCTGGAGGACGACCGATAGGAGCCAGCGCCGGGCACCGGGTCAAGCGGCAGATCTCAGTATGTACTCGGGAGTCAATAAAGACTCATCGTGAGCCAAAAGGGGATAGCTGCAGGTACACAGGCGTCACTGCCAACTCTCCCGTCACTGTTTCTCAATTGCAAGGTACCGACCTAAGTACCGTACCCAAGTATAATCTATCGGGCCTACTGCTTACCTGCCTATGTCAGTGGGATCCAATACCTACTTAGTTTGAAGGTACCGTGCAGACAGAAAAAGAACCTAGATTAGTTGGACTGTGGATCTAAAGTGCTTTCGTGTTATCCATTCTGACAGTGTCAAAAGGGGTTCAGTTAGGTTGGATGACAGTGGTCTCATCTGGCCGAGGGCAAGCAAAAAAGATTGCAGCCATTGGAATGGAATAATTAGAAGCATGGGTGTAGCTCCCACACCAATATGAATAGAGTCTAGTTGCCTACCTACATGCACATCAGAATACCGAGTCGTTTCTCTGGCATCTTCCGCAACTACCCAGCATTTGTCATCAAACACATCGACCTTGGTGCCATTGGGGGCTCTGTATAGCTCTTGGCCTACCATACTTCCTCTAATTCGATTGCCCTTCACTCGCCAAGCCTACCTACAGAGCACCGGTGCAATATCCTAGACATGAGTGGCGAAACACAACGAAGAATCTCGCCACCAATGGATTTCAAGTCTCTAAACAGACGAGCAAGACGATGTGGGATGTGAAGACGGTGGATGGGTACCCGTAGACACCGGGAAGATTGCAGAATGGCTGAAGTAGAAGCTCAACGCTGTCTTTTATAATCTACTGACACGACTCAACGACGAGAACCCAAGGGGTGTTTAAGGCGGAGTAGGCGTGGAAAGTTCTGTTGGGGTGTTTTTGTGTGGTGTTGGGGTGGTGATTGCTGGGCCAGTGAGTTTAGTCAGTGTAAGAGCGAGAGGAGACTGGATGGTTACCCTCATTCCTAAATCTGAGCTGTCTTTATATTGCTTCTTTGCTATTCTCTGTTTTCACAATCGTATTGTTTGTAGCTGTCCCTCTTTCATAACATAGTAATTCCATTCATAACCAACATCATCCACTATTCTCTAAGGTACACCCCTCTTCTCTCCCCTCTCAGCGGTCATCAGCACAATGCACCTTCCCACCAGTAGCCTCCAACACGGTGCAATGCCTGCAAAGCGCCCACCATCCCGCCCCTTCCGGCTCCAACTCCTCAACAAACCCATTCAAGTTCTCGGTCGCATCGATATCCTTCCTCCTCGCAAAGCAAAAAAACCCTCGTACCACCGCCGCACCACCATCGGCGGGCACTGGAACGGGCTGTACGCCAGGCAATCCTGCGCCACCTCCTTCGACACCTTCACCAGCGTGTCAAACACGGCATCTTGGTTGCTGATTCCCGGAAAGGGGTGCTGCAGCATGAACTCCATGAGCTCGAAAATTTCCGCGCGGGAGGTCTCATCGTTTGAGCCGCGGCGAGGCCAGATGATGCACCGGGCGAGGTACTCGAGGGGCGTTTGCGCGTTGCTGCAGATGCCGAGGGCGGCGGCCGCCTCGGCGGGCCAGTACCATCTCTCGCCGCTGGCGATGATGGTGCGGGCTTCGGTGAAGCGGGTGGTGCCTGCCTCGAGACACTGGAGGAGGCGGATGAGGTTGGCGTGGCGGCTGGTGGTGTTGGAGTCGGAATTGCAGGCGTCGTTGCACATAGTGGCGGTTTTGTTGAGTTGGGTTAGTGGGTTGGGAGGGTAGTTGTTGTTTTGAGTGGAAGTATGTTTCTGTTGATCTGTTAACAACCTTTGCTCACCACGGACCGCTACTTGTACAAGATCCACAAAATTACGGCGCTCAGGGCGGCGAGCGGGGACTCGGACCGCATGTCCCCCCAAGGAGACAGACAGTGGTCGGAAGTAGCTGTCATTCCTAACCTCGTGGGACCTCGATGTGGCGCTTCCCAGCTATCGCAAAGCTCACTCGAAGTACGTAGGACGCAACGTGTCAAGAGTGGCCGAGCTTCGTAGAACTCTTCGGGACCAAAACTTTGCACATGGGACAAGAACTGGGCCTCAAAAAGAGACAGGAGAAAACGAGGCATTGAGGCCGCATCCGGCAACTTGGCAACCACTGTCCCCCCTACCGGGAGACGAACAGGGACAAGCAGCCTTCTGTTTTGGGATTGTGATGCAACCCGTCGGAATGAACAGTTTCAGCCCCAAAACCAACCCCACCACCATGTCCCTGCAGATCGTTTACCGGTGGTATGGGTCTTACTCGCTCACAGATTAGCGTCCAATCGCGGATGGCCCCGACCCGCCCGGGCGATCTTTCCTAGTCTCGCCGAGCCCGCCACCGTTGTTGGGGTAGCCAGTTGAACCGCTGTTGAGCGAGCTGCTTGCTTTTTTGAACTGCAGCCACAGCCATGCGCATGGGGAAACCACGGGCAAAACAAATCACTCGTTTGTCAAAGTCTTTTCGCAGCCCGCGCGCCCTTTAAACTGGAGGGTGTCCAGGATGGAGCGGCGACTCTGGTGGTCTCTCTTGACCATCCCTTTCCGAGCCACCCCATCAACCCAGGCAAATTCCCACTGCATCCTTCGCCATGAGGAGCGGACAATGCACTGGAAGCTGCAACATCCAGTGATAAATTCTCGAAATGGCGAAAATGCCTCTAGCTGGCAACCCGCCGCCGGGTGCAGACGATGACATCTCAGCATTCGTCATTGCTAGTGCCGTCACCGCCTTGGCGGTGGCCACCGTCGCGGTCGCGGCCCGCTTCTACACTCGGGCCGCCATGATGCGGGCCCTGGCGGCCGAGGACTGGTTTGTTCTCGGCGCGTGGGTGGGTACCACTCGATAGCAATCGGCATCAAAACACTAATCACGGCACGCAGCTTCATTCGATAGGTTATACCGTGTCGGTGGTCATACAAGCCAAGTCGGCCCTCGGCCGTCACATTTGGACGCTGCAGCCAGGAGATCTGGTCACCTGGGGCAAATCGTCGTGGGCCACGCTCCTCTTCTACCAGCTAAGCCTCACATGCTCCAAAATCTCGATTCTCCTGCTGTACCTACGTATCCTCACGCATGCATGGGTCCGCCGAGCTGCCTTGGCCCTCTTCGCCATCGTCGTCATCTACAGCACGCTCTACTTCCTATCGACTGTGACGATGTGCATCCCGCTGGAGGCGCTCTGGAACCCCGCCGTCAAGGGCAACTGCCGTAGAGGCAGCCTTTACATGTGGATTCCCATTGGCTTCCATATTGCGACCGATTTCTTGATCTTTGCGCTTCCGGTGCCGGTTGTCATGATCATGACCGTGGCCCGGAGGCAGCGAATCATGTTGCTGTTCATCTTCGCACTGGGCTTCTTGTATGTTCAAAGCATCCCCGATTGTCCGAGCCGGACTGTGCTCGGATTCTTGTTGTCTGACTTTGATCTTGTCTTAGGGTCTGTGTCATCTCGCTGCTTCGAGCCATGTTGATGCGGCCTCTCCTCTGGTCGGTGGATTTTCCGTGGGAGTTCGTGACTGTATCGCATTGGACTTCGGTCGAAGTCAACACCGCCATCGTTTGCGCCTGTCTATTAGCGATCAAACCGCTGATCGACCTGCTCTGGAGCAAGTTGCGCCGCTCGTCTCGACGACCAGTGGGGGGATCGAGCCTGAGAAGCGGACCGCCGACCATCGGGTCCGAGTCCATCGGGGGGTCGAGGCGGGAAGGGGGATATGGAATTGACACTGGCAGAGTTGTCTTGTCTGTCACGGAAGCCGAGAGTTTCGAGCTGCCCATGGGAGATGTCGGCCAGCAATACGCTGCTGCTATGAAGGATGTTTCCACAACCCGGCAGGGTAGACTGCATGTCTAAATAAAATTCAAAGACTTGTTCCTCCAGCGTTCAATACCCATATTGCTTGTCAAACACTTCCACATGAACTCTTTTTTAGCTCACTTGACTCAAAACCCCCTGATTGACCCGCACATCGAGCCGGCTATAAATCCATCAACCAAAGACCAATGTTCCCGGTTTATTTCCTGGGTAACAGAGATTGGCGCTTTACATATTCGCGGTGAGGGGCAAATGGTTTACCGGTCGCGTGGAGTACTTACGGCCCAGGATGACCCTCGCCTCTGCGGAGATTCGCTCATGAATGGGCGCGCATAGCCCTCCTACCCGCATCGCCAAAAGCCCCCGGGCCGGGACGGGACGTGGTAGTGGATGACGATAGTGGGTGATTTGCACTTTTTCATCCCACAATACAATCGGCCTCTTGCCCCTGCTAATTCATGGCATTCATGCGTTTTACCGGAGACTAACCTACTTATTCACGCGGTAAATCATTTTCCAGAGCCGATGCCCTCCGGTGCCACATGAGAACGGCCTCCGGCGGCCTTCCCAGGGACAAGCGGCATCCCTCGGCCCGCCGGGTTGTTTCCGTGCATGTAGTGCGACCTGCACCGCGGAAACAACAGCTTCTTTCGTCGTGACCACTTGCGTCAACACTTGGGGTTGGGGTACCACAAGATGAACAAGGAGGCCATCGATGAGTACTTCAGAACTCATCACTGAGGATAGGCCTACCCTATCACCTATAGACCCACCAGTGAGACTGGCCTAGAGTTGGAAGAGGCCAACCAATGTAGACAGGGGGTCGTAAATTTTATAAACTTTGGGGCGATTTTGATTTTAGTTTCGATAGCCAGAATGAAATGCTGCACGCTTTGGAACGCCGGACGCCCTGTGCTGTAAGGGATATGAGGAGTGAAGATGCCGGCAATCCCGATCACATAGGGAAAGATGAGTTATTCGCCATCAGTGTGCTTATCACTTGCGGTTACGAGCTTCTCATCCCAATGTCGGTACATCCTGGAGTTGGCAACCCTCCTTGGAGTGACCCTTTTCTACGTGTTACCATCACCATAGGCAACGAAAAGCTGAACAGGGGGTGGGGGGTTGGTGCAGCTGGGGGCAGCTGGTAGACAGGCGGCAGATCATCAAACTCCTTAATCATGCTCTGTCTCATGCAAGCCTACTTTCTGTAGCACCTCCGGCATGAAAACCCCTTCTTACAACGGTTCCTGGACGTCTATATCGGTCATGTAACCGAACCTTCGGAGGTCAGAGGCGGCCAGCAACATCCGGTCACGGCTCTCAGGACGGGCTCAAGGTACATCTACAGAATTTGCCCACAGCACTGGGATGCTTTCCTGGCACCAGTAACCTCCTAGGTCGACAGTGTGTTGACGCTAGAACCGGAGAAGCGGCAGAACAAGGTCTTACTTTGGGAACACCGTAAACGCTGGAACGACCGGGATCGTCTCCAGCTTTGTACATTCAGGTTGCCTTCCTTCTTTATGTCACGAGCCTAACCTGTGACATGTTGTCCTGGCTCGAGGTTAGAAGTATGCGGGACATGACCCCATAGATTGGATAAGACGGAGGTCCATACCTCGGCGCCTCACGACCCATAGAGTTGGAACCTCCGTGTAATGATATAAATCTTTTGGTGATACCTACGTTCGCATGCTGCGACCGTGATACTTTGTGGACACTGTGTCAGGTGTTTCGGCTCGGCTATAGCCCTGTAAGAGCACTCTGGGTCCTCCGCATCGAAATTAAACCTTTCGAAATACGAGGCAAACGCCCCGTAGTCTGTTCTGTGTACTACCAATCTTGTCATGTCCCTTCCAGCTCAGCCCTTTCGTATCAGGCTAGGGTCCAAGCCCTAGCCTTTCATATGGCTCTCTGGGGCTGCTGACTCTTACCGTGTCTGTACAATCTGCTTCCTCTTCTTTTCCCTTACCTAGCTGCACTATGTGTCCCAGGGCATGTACCGGTATATTTCAAGCCACCCCATCATGTACTGGTATACCGTAGGACATCCCATCAGTGCTGTCCCAAATGTCGAGCTGGGGTATTGTGTACCACCCCAGGGCATGTACCAGTACATTCTAGGCCAAAATTCGGGACCGTGGTCCAGGATTTGGGCCATTAGGGCACTGTCGCCTCTTGGTAGTTTCCAACCGCAGTCCCAAATTTAGGCCTTAACTTGCCCGTTTTCTTGGAACCACATGAATACGTAATCATTCTTAGAGCTCATCATATAACGTTTTCATCAATCCAATTTCCTAGCTAACTGGAGAGGATACATACCTGTAACGCCGGGTGTAGACAGCGTGCACTGGTCAAGTAAGGTACTGGCGAACGTATCAACTGAAGCCTATCCCTTGCACTCTGGCTTTATGTTTGTGGTGGGTGGTGACTACAGTGGCGAGCCAGACGAATAGCTGGGTTCCAGTCATTTCTAGATCGGTCCATCAACCCGTATTACATTTGGCTATTTTATATATAGGACCAATTCTAGACTCGCTCGGCTAGGATTGAAGTATTTGTGCATGCTGCGGCGTAGCCTTCTGGAAATGGTTCTGAGGGTGGGCAAGCCTGAGCCAATCCTGAGCCGGACCTGAGCCGGGCTGAGCAACGTCACGTGGGCGTGGTACGAAAAAGGAAATTTGATGTGCCCAGATTCGTCGCAGGAAACAACAAGTTTTGCATTGTATCCACACGACGAGGTGAGAACAACGGCACCAAGGATATGGGTCTGCTTTTCTGCGGCGAGGGCAAATGCTTTTTGATGATCGACTTTACTTTGCGGTGCTTCCGTCTGGTCGAATGCCAGGTCGCGATGAGGGAGCCGAATGCGGAAGTGCCTCGTCTGGACGACCTCATTGTTGAGCAGCAGGGACGGGAGGTTTTCCGACTTCCCAGGGCGCCGATAAAGGTGTGGGTGTTTTGGGTTTCTTATGCGATGGCGGACATGGCGGACGAGGATTGATATGGAGACGGGCAGTTGTGGGGATGCTGGGTCGGTATACGGTATACGGTTTATGCGTGGAGGATTCAAACTACCAAGCCTTTTCCAAGCCGGGCCTTTTTTCTCTCACCTTTCATGCCCACCTCCCGGCGCAAATGGAAGAGTTTCTTAAACCAGGTGAGGTATTTTGTTTAGCGTCCTCTACGGGAGGATTGCTTTTGCTTTTCGTATGGAGGTGCTTATTATTAACATCTTCATTCCAAATGGTAATTCATTTACGGTATCTAATTTGGTAGGTACCTAACGAAGGTAGGTGGTATGTACAATACAGGAGTGACGTTGAGCTATCATTGTGTAAGTAACTACCCAACTGACTGACTGGGTACCTATGCTTGTGGCGGTGCCTTCGTATCCCGATGTGACGAATGTAGTAGAATATGCCCTGGTTTTGTTTGAAACCAACACTGCATCCTGAGGTAGTAGAGTTTATTTATTACCAACATCAGAGGCTATGGGCCGGGCACGTTGCTCGGCCCGATGTCAAACTCTCCTTGTCTTCCTTGCGTTATGACTGCCAGCTGCCAGCTGCCTTCGTTGAGGTTGTTTCAAAGACCACTGACGCGCTCAAGGTATGGTAGGTACAGAGAAGTTGTAAAATCCACTCTAATTCCCGACCTAAATCATCTATCCTAAATCACTCAGAGTACTCCTCATTCTCGGAGCTGTAGACAATCGAATCGTCATCCTCCGTCGAGCTCAGGTCCTGCTCCCTAACAGAACCCTCTCCCATCTCTCTCTCCAGCGCTTCCCGATCATCAGCCGCCTGATTTGCCGCCATTACTGCCTCGTCCGTCTCTTCAAAAGTCTTGGGATCCTTCCGTGACCCCTGGAAGCGGAAGCCGTCGAGGCTGTCGCTGTCGTCCGGGAACGTCGCCGTGATCTTGAGGCCCTCCATCTTCAGGTCCATTGAGACAGCCGGGTATAGTTTGCCAGCAATATTGGCAAATGCTTGGCCTGAATCCAACGTTAGCTTCTAGTGTAGGAATGGGAAATTGTAAACAAAAAAGGGGGGCGACGCTGACCTATGATCTCGCCATTCTTGGTGTAGAACACCGTGCCCGTATCGAAGTTGACACCGCACCCAACCGTATCACCCTCACCAAATGTCGGACCGTAGGCAGTACCGCCTCTGGTGCTGAACTCTCCCCCGAAAAGCCGGCCGTCATCGCCGTGGTACCCCCACGCGGCGTCTTTTCTACCCAGCATGACATCCGTCTCGGCGTGCTCCTCGCAGAAGCCAATGCCGACCCCGCTGCGCAGAGTAAGTCAGCGGCCTGCTTGGTGATGTGACGATGAGCAAACAAAGGTAACTTACCCGCTGTCGGTAACCCCTTCGAACATAACTTCAAAGTAGTACACGCCCTCGGTCCGAGGCACCATGGGGTGGTCGGCCCGGACGATGCCGCCGATGGAGCGCCGCATCTCGGCCGAATTGGACGCTATGGCCATGAAGAAGTCGGTGAGTTCTACCGGAGTCAGTCAAAGGGCTGTGAATAGCAACGGGACACGGCGCGCGGATGAGGAACACCTACTCCCGACAGTAAGCACATTTCCTCCCTCCTCATCCACCGTCACACAAACCGGCAAGTTCCTATCCCACCCCTTCGGCAACTTTGGCTCTGCCTTGACCTTCTCCGTCGATATTCTCTCGAAAGCTTCCTCCCAGTCTTCTCGACGATACATCTCTGCCGTGAAAAGAACCGTCCACCCGTCCCGGTCGAGCCTCGGCCCCTTGACTAGGTACTGCAGACCCTTCAGCAACTTCTCAAATAGATCATATCGTCCCGATGCAACAGCCGCGAACGAAGCTTCCTCATACACCCTTGCATTCTCTCGGTTGACGTTCTTCCATATCGTCCGGAAGATCTGGGTCCCTGCGCATCGGGCCGCCCAGTACAGCGCATCCCTACCCTTGTCATCTGTCAAGTGAACGTCCGCATTGCCACGAGATAGCAACACGTCCACGATTTCCGCGTAGTCTTTCCTCGCTGCGTGCATAACAGCGCTCATACCGGATCGATCTCGGGCATCGACATCTGCCCCCCTGTCCACCAGGTCCCTGACGACCGAGATGCTGCCCTCGCGAGCGGCGATCATGAGGGGCGTCTGGAGCTCCACATCTCGTTCGTTGATGTCCACTATCCCCTTGTGACTTTGGGCGTGTTCCCAGAGGTAGGAGAGGATCTCGTGGGACTTCCACCCGATGGCGTGTGACAGCACCCGCCGCTTAAGCGGCCCAATATACTTCAGGTCGGCACCGGCTTTGACGAGAGTTTTCAGAACATCCAGGCGTCCTCGGCGGACCGCGACTTGGGCGGGCGTCTCTGTCTCAAAGGGTTTCCGGGGGAGATTGGGGTCTGCGCCGAGGTCGAGGAGCGACTGTATGTGCGGGGAGCCGGAGTCGACGGCGGCGAGAAGGGGAGTGCCGAGGCGGGGATTGACGGAGATGGCGTTAACATTTACTTTGTATTTGGTCCGCGACATGGAATCGGATTCTGATGCGGCATTCGTTTTGTCATGGCCTGGGTCTCTGCTGGTGTTTCGGAAGGGAGGTTCGCCAGTGAGCAGCAGTTTTACAGCGTCCCCTCTGTCGTGCGAGAGGGCCCATTCCAGCGCCGTCCCGTTCGTGCTTCCGGCGTAGTTGGCATCTGATCCGGCCTCGAGGAGCATCTTGGCTACACGCACCCGACGATCTTCCGGGCTGGACATGATGGCCGCGAGCAGCGGGGAGCCGAACAATCCACCGCCGACATGATTAGGATTCGCTCCGGCAGCCAGCAGCGCTACGACTGTCTCCTCGCTCCCGCGGTTCGCCGCGATTTGCAATGCAGAAAAAAACCTATCACATCGTTTGCTCCTGCCGTTGATGTCAATGTCTCGGTCTTCCAGAAGGAGAAGCATTGCATCCGGTCCATCGGCGCGTCGAGCGGCTGCCATCAGGAGGGTTCCGAGCCGCTCGCTGTCGGCGGAAAAGTCTATCTTGGACACTTTCTGTTGTAGCAGGAAGCGAGCATTCTCAAGCGGTCCCGCAGCCAGCGCCTCGTGGACGGGTGTGGACCACCGACACAGTTCGTTGGCCGCGTTGATATCTGCCCCCCGCTGGATGAGTAGCTCCAGCGTCGGCACGGTGCCACCGACCACTGCATGGTGTAACATCGTATCGCCGGTTTTGGGGTGATGCCAGTTCGGATCCACATCAGCATCGAGATAGACGCGGAGCGTGTCGTCGCCACCCGTCTCGTCTGCTGCGAAGAAAAATGGCGGGCGGCCATCCCTGCTAATGGCGAGAGGGTTGGCCCCAGCTCCCAGGAGCATTCTCGTGATCTCGGCATTATCGAAAGCACTATGAAGTGGTGTCCAGAGCGTGTCTGACTTGGAGGCCTCGAGGTCAGGATTCCATCGAAGAAGTTCCTGAACGCCATCAACCCATCCGGAGTAGGCAGCCCGCCACAGCGGTGTGATTCCCTGGTCGTTTTTTTCATTCACCCCCGCACCCCTTTCGAGGAGGATGCGCAAAGCGTCGATTCGGTGAGCCTCGACGGCGATGTGCAGCGGTCTGTCACCTTGTTTTTGAGCTGTCATGAGCTCATCGTAGGGGTATTTGACATTCGGATCGGCACCCTTCGAGAGGAGAAGGGCGAGCATGGAGCAGTCTTTCCGGTGGATGGCCGACCCGGAAGCAAAATGGAGCCCATTGGGACCCGTTTTGTTATTGGCGTTGATGTTCCATTCGTGGTCGAGGAGGAGAGTGACCAGCTCCTCGCTCTGTGCCTCAACGGCGAGATATAGAGCGTCCTTCTCTGCTTGTAGGTCGGTAAGCCTGGCTTGGGCAGCCCACGACTGCTGACTGTTGGACTTTAGCATGGCTTTGGCAAACTGGAGGATGGTTCTAGCTACGCCCAGGTGCCCGCCCTGCACAGCCCGGGTCAGTGGCGTGTGCCCTTTGACATCCGTGACAAGCAACACGCACCCCTGCCAGGGTCCCTCTCCCGATGCCCTCAATAGTTCCTCGGTGACCGAAACGTGACCGCACTCAGCCGCGACGTGGACGGACGTCTCGCCGTGTCTTGCGGCGCGACGGGGGCTCGCAGAGCGACGCAATAGCTCGCGTACCGTCAAAATCCTCCCGATGCGTGCCGCAATATGTAGGACCGTATACCCGAGGTCGTTGTCCGTTTCCGAAATGATCCCAAAAAGCTCACTTGACTTGAACTCGGAGTCTAAAATCTGGGTCACCACATGAGGGTGTTGGAATCTTGCGGCCAGGTGGAGGGCATCTTCCCCGTTTTTGTCGTAGACCACCGTGGTAAAGCCCGATTTCAAGAGCTCCGCAACGACACCATCCCACCCCTGGGCGGCCGCCAATAGAAAAGCTGTGGCGCGAGTCGGCTCGTCGCTGTAGCGAGGATACTTGAGGAGTTCGCGGACCACACCGACATGACCTTCAAGAGCGGCCAGTTCAAGGGGCGGCCGGGCGACACCGCAGGGCCCAGTCGCCTCCTCGACATTTCCTCCGTGAGGCGGCCCTGCCGCCCGGTGTCCTTTCTGGCAGACATCTGCCCGCTCCAGCATGCCGATCAGCTTCTGCAAGATTCCAAGATGCCCCTCCTGCGCTGCGAGGTGAACGGGGGAGAACCCGGTTTTTGACTCTATCAGAACATCATCCACTCCTTTCAATAGGATGTCGCAAGTCGACGCATGTCCGAGCGCTGTGGCTCTGTGTAGGGCCGTGAATCCGTCCTGATTCTGCCTGTTGGTAGCTACCCCACGACTGAGTAGAATCTTGACAACGTCATCGAATCCACCCTCGGCTGCCATCAACAAAGCATCATTGCCGAACCCATCGACGGCCTGAATGTCAATATTGCCATTGACTAACCCTAGAACCTTGGACTGGCCGGTCTTGGCTGCTACGTGCACGGCCGTCCTGCCGTTCGTTGTGATGTTACCATCGGCACCTCTTTTGAGCAGATATTCGGCGATCGTCTCGTTGCCGTTGAGAGCAGCGAGGAGGAAGGGTGCCCTGCCGAGATCGTCTTTCCTGTTGATAGCCTCCGGGTGAGCCTCGAGGATCTTGGATACAATTTTCGACGACCCGCCCGTTGCGCCCGAACCGTTCTTTGAGGCCAGGGCGAGGGCATTGTGGCAAGGGGCGCCGTGTTGGAGGAGCAGCTCGACTACTTCAAGATGGTCGTATCCGGCTGCGAGGTCTAGGGCGTCACCAAGCGCGCGCTTTCCTGCGTGCCTGCTCCCGATTGCGGGCATGACGCTTTTGACAATATCGACAAGCCCAAACCGACTGGCAATTTTGAGGGGGGTATCAAAGGCCGGAAACCGCTTCGACTGTTTCCCAATATACGCCTGGTGCAACTGGAAGAGGAGACCGCAGTTGCGTTCGGAACCCAGGAGTCGCAATACGCGGCTCCTGCCGTCGCAGACAGGGCGGTCGCGGACTCGTCTGTAGTGGATGTGCCAGTACGCGACGGCGAAGCCCAGCAAACTGAGCTCGCGGCTACCCATGTCGCGAACTGCCAAGGCATCCGAGGCGAGGTCGTCTTCTGCTTCATTCAGACTTGGAATATTCTGCAGCACAAGCTCTAGGTAGTCGAGACACTGGTTGAAGACCGCCACCTCCGCATCTCCCCCGGTCTGATGCCATTTCTCGGCCAGGAAGGCGCCTAGGGTGCTGTGGATCGGACGAACGATCATGCCCGACACGCGAAGGAGGACCCCCTTGAGCGGTCGGATATCCTGCGCGATGCGCTGAGGAGTGTTGAGTTTGAGGTCTTCCCACGTCGTCAGGCCTCTGTCAGTTGCCGTGATAAGCCCTGCGACGACAGCTAGTTCCCGCCTTGTCAGCGGCCTTGCAGAATGCCATACCCACTGCAGAAGAGGCAGGAGCGGAATGCGTAAGCTTGCTTCTAACTGGTCGTATGCCACTTTGTACAAATCATTCATCGTCGGTGGCAGGCCGTTGATTAGTTTTCTCACACTGCCCGCAGTGGAAGAAACTTTGGCGATTTCGACGAGTTGTGTGGCGTAGGAGGCTCGGAGAAAAGTCGCGGCACCGTTATCGCTTCCGGAACCGTCGCACAGCTTGTCGATGAGATCTTGTTTGTAGCCGTTCCACTCCGGCCGACGGATGGCTAGCCTGTTGACTCGGTCGTTGACAAACGACTGTATGCCGGGTGCGTGTAAACTCGCATCCGATAGTTCGATATCTCGACATCTTGCGCTCTCGTCCAAGAACAGCCCTGCCCGAGGGTGTTCCTCAAGCACGGCGAGTTTGAATATGCCATCAGACATCGCGCGATACCGCCGAAGCACCTGGACGATATTGTCAAACTCGTAGCCCTTGCAATCGTCTGACGCGTGAACGACACAGAACACGGGATTGGGGTAAGATCCTTTCAGAAGCGTCAGAAAGAGCCCGGTCAGGATCTCGTAGCCGAAAACGTCCTCTTCCTTCATCCACTCAGCGACTGAGGATACCAGCCGAAACAAGGGCGGCCGAGTAAAGAGCAACTGGCGAATCATGGATAAGTAAAAGGTGGAGGGGCTTTGCGTTAGTATATCGAGCTTGTCGAACGCGAAGGTGAGCACCGTGGCGTTTGTGACCGTTTGCAGCTCTGCGACGAGGTGTGACGCTAAGACGGAGCTGCCCAAACCGTTGGGACCATGGATGTACAGGATGTCAGGGGCCTCTGCGTTCATGTCCCGCCACTCAATGTAAGATTCGTGGCGAGAAAGCCAGTCCAAGGATCCCGGGAATGGTCTATTCAGACGGAGTCGGGGGTCACAGCTGGACACCTTGGATAGCAGGAACAAGAAGTTATGGAACCGTCTCGAGATGTCTTCACGTTGTCAGCTGCCCCGGTCATACCGATACGCTGCCACTTCGTGAGATACGCACCGCGAGATTCTTCCTTGCATTTTTGCTTGACGAAGTCAAAGATGCGCTCCGCGATGGCATGTCCTGGTTCTGCTTGCCACACATTCAGTTTGAGGTCGGCACTTGAAAGAGTAACGAGCCTGCGGGACGATAGCTCTTCTCCCTGGAGATCCATCTTGTCAGCCAGGGCGCAGCGCAAGGGGACTTGCAACGAAACATGCACATACGGCCTTTAAGGTGGTCTCAGCTGGCTGGGAGGTCACGTCGAGGATGGCGAAGTACCCCTTGGTGCCTTCAAATGCCCACGCGATATCTTCCAGATCACACGGTAGATCGCGTAGAACGGCAAACGGAAGGCGAGACTCGGGATGGCGTCCAGAGCAGAGACGAAGGATCTCATCCTCACGCTGGGCGACATCGTCAAGACCGATGCCTCTGGGGCGCTCGCAGAAGACCTGGGACTGTTAGGCGAAGTCTGAATCTCGTGCGAGGGACAGATGTTTGTTTGCCATGTATAGGTACGAAGGCCCCGGTCAAAAGAAAGGGTCAAGTCGACCAGTGCGTTGCGTTCCCTTGCCCACTGCCCGGCCAACCGAGGCAAGCTGAGAACAGTGTGCTACATACTGGATAGGCCGGCACCTAAGCCACTGTATGCGTATCTTCCTCAGGCTAGTTGCGCCCTGTCATCTAGCACATGCCCCTAAACATTGTGGTACGGCATACGGTGCAATTTGACAGGGCTAGGGCAAATGCACTGGTCGTCCTGACCCTTTCCTTTGGCCGGGGCCTTCGTACAATACAGTACGTACCAGAGCGGCGGTATTATCAAGAATACGGCTGTATCTCTTGTGATGGGCTGCGAGAACAAGGCCCTGGATGGAGCAGCGTGTCAGTGCTGGAGTGGAGAAATCAAATGCCCTCCACCTGAGACCTACCTGTTGAATGAGCGAGCAACCTAGATCGTGTCCAAGAAAGATGTAGGAACAGAGCTGGAT
>Ga0247769_1000075_pt1 | contig 17248 bp, 16 predicted proteins | sample UWRJL166409R6_FD_179942 | JGI IMG/M metagenome (GOLD analysis project Ga0247769, IMG submission 179942) | Plant litter microbial communities from Arlington Agricultural Research Station in Wisconsin, United States - UWRJ-L166-409R-6 | ecosystem: Environmental > Terrestrial > Plant litter >... | reverse complement strand
GTGCCGAGGAGGTGTACGACGAGGATGAAGAGCAACCAGAGGAAGAAGTCGAACAAGAGGAGCCCGAGGAAGAGCCCGAGGAGCCACCCGAGCCGACCCCAGCGCCGCCTGCTCACCGTCGCAAGGCCGCTCCCACCAAGACCGCCCTCACTGAAGGTAGCACTCCTACCTCTTCGCAACCTGCTACCCCCAAGGACGAGGAGAAACCACAGCCCAGGTGGATGCGCGAGGACAAGAAGAAGTCCGAGAACCAGGAGCTCGCCCCTCGCCGGAAGAAGCGCGGCGAGCAGAAGATGTCTTATCAGCAACAGCAGCGCATGCTGTACCTGCAGCAGCATATGATGATGCAGCAACAGCAACAGCGACAGCAGCAGGGAGGCGGCGGCGGTGGCAAAGATACACTCAAGTTGCGCCTAGAACTGAACCTCGAAATCGAGATTGAGCTGAAGGCGCATATCCATGGCGATTTGACGCTTGCATTGCTGTACGTACATCTCTTACACTCCAGTCACTCACTTTTCCTCCATTTCATGGCTTTTTGCACGGTTTTGCCCTCTTGTGTACACCAAGCTTCAAGTTAAACTTGTTCTAACCTGTTTACATGTCTCGTCGAAAAAGGCAATAAACCCCTACCGGCCGTCTTTTGTATCTAGCGACTAAGTTTGTTATTTGGCTGTCGACACCAAGGGCTTTGCGCTAACGACATGTTGGTTCCTTTGCGAACTTGCAGGGACGGCATGTAAAGTTTTGTCCTTCAATACGGCAAGGCGACCCTTCTGAACATTGTGTTTTTCTTCTGTCTGCTTTGGAACATATCTTTTTATGGCGTCAGGCACAATAACACCCATGATTTGAGAATACCTATCTGTTCTGTACCTTGGAAAAGATGATGACATTCAATTTGTTTCTGCTATGCAGATAGGAAATATCAGGCGAAGAGTGATTTCTTTTTTTGTTTCGATGGGTCTGGAATTGAATCATGAAGTGACACTCAGCTGTTGAATGTTGGATTCGTCATATGATGGGATCTGATGGTCGCGGGAGGAATATGATAGAGACGCTTTGTTTGTATAAAAACGCGTCATGTAATAGGTTGGTAGTTGTACCTCTTCTGTTGGCGAAATAGGTGCAGATGACGAATGGAGATTGGGTGACTTGCCCTGCCTTTGACATCTCGTACCTTACCTGGGAGTTGAAGGGCTGAGCGCCTTGAGAACTCCCCCTGGTGGGAGCTGAACCCCTCATCTCCACCACTCGGCGGGTGCGGCTGCAAAACCTGGAAGATGCGGGATAGTAGTGAGGAGTAGAATGACAGTACCTAGGTAAGGTAATCCGAGTTTCGTACCACCAGTTCGAAAAGTCATTGGATGGCAATGGCCTAAAGAGACATCGGGCCTCGGCCTTTGCGCATGGTCTACAGAGTACTTCATACTTAGGTTGCCGTGCCCCTGTATCCTGACACGACTCCTTTGGCGGTTTGGTCGAAACACCTTCCGTACCTGCCATCCCAACTTTAGCTTTTGGCCCGTTATCTTCAACGACGGGAGGTTGGACGCATCAGCCGGAGGGCCTGGTGCAGGGCAACAGCTTCCCCTTTTATCCCCCACAACGCGGAGCAGCTCGACATAGATAGCTCCTTGATCTTCGCCCACCCATCGCACAATCGTTACGTTATTTCGGCGTCTCTTGACGCTCTCTATTTTCACCGGCGATTACAACAGAATCGGCAGTTTGCGCCATACAGGCATCAGTTATGGCCAGCCGCGAGGATATGGGCAATGTCCCCCTTGTCAAGTCCCTTACTGACATCTATGTTGCCGATGAGCTCAAGGACCAGTCCGGACGGTGGAGTTCGCTGCTCTTCGGTTTCGAGAAGACCTACGGACACAGGGCCGATTTCGTTTCCCGGTCACCAGGCAGTGTGAACATCATAGAAGAGTACATTGACTACTCCTTGTTCCCGGTGCTGCCCAAGTGAAAATACGATTAGTATACCGTAGTGATTTAAGAATTAGGTGTGGAATTCGCAATTCTGAAGCAAGTGTCTGTGAGAGCTGTTACAGGACTCCTAATCAGAGCCTTGAACTGATTTTTCCTATGCTTAGTTATTGTATTTGCAAATAATTTGTAACAAATAAACATATAATTTCTTGGTAAACAAACACAGCCTAGATTGCTCAAATCAACATAAATAGAGGTCTGTATTGGCTTTATTTGGTTTGTGCGGAGCGTTGGTTTAAGCTTTGCCCTGTTTTGTCTAGTCTGCCTTGCTGACGCTTCCGATTATCCAACAGACTCTCCAGCTTGCCGTTCTGCTCTGCCAGTAGCCTTTGCTCCCTCTCCAGCGACAAAATATGAAGCCTCGAACGGTCTAGGACATCAGCCTCTTCCACCCCGGTATCCGATGTGAGCCCTCCCTGGCTAGAAGCTCCGCCGCTGCTATCTTGCTCGGCTGGGAACGAGCCAGTACCGGTAGTTGGAGGCAGCACCTCTCGCAACTGCCTGAGATGCGAGTCCAGCCGCTGACAGTATCCTGTTTGCTCCTTGGCTACCTGGTCCGAGCGCCCGGCTGGCTCCCGTCTCCTGGTTGCGGGGTACGGGAGACCACCTTATTGGTCGCCATCACTGGTGATGTAATAATCCGGGGCCGTTGAAAATATTCTTTTGTTCGCATTCAACCCATTAAGGCCTGCTTTAGTGATGCGTGCTGCATGGGCGAATTTCACAGCATATTCGTAAAAGCTTGTTTGTCAGTCAGAATACAAGAAAACACGGTCTACAAATGACGTCACTCCTCCGGGCTTAGAACTATCCCGACTGCTATCTCGATCGCATCTCAAGCCCAAAGCGAGTTGGCGAGGGCAATCGGCACTGGGCATTGTGAGAGAAACGTATTACTATTCGTTGAATTGTCAGCAATTTTCTCATCCCAGACGATCCTGTCGTCATCTTTCAGGGACAACTGAAGGCCGCAATAGCCTTTTATTTCACCGAATTGTTCGCCAACCAGGCAAATATGACTCTAAATCAACCACAGGGCTTGTTCGAGAGGACTGAGGAGAAGGACATCTTCCGGTGAGCTTCACAATATTTTGGACTTCTATATGCATTGGCACTAACCGCTCATCCTAGATACTTTGCACCAGATGAGGCCCCAGGTTCCCGGTTGGACACAACGTTGGCTGCCTTTGCCCAACTTGTAGCCCTCCGGCTGAACACAACCAGAGCTTTGATTTCCCTGATCAACCATACAAGTCAGTACATTCTCGTCGAAGCGACTCAGAATTCGCCCCTCGTGCCGGACCAGGCCGAGACCACAACGGATGTCGGTGATGGCCTCATGTTTGGGCGGACAACCTTCCCCCGGTCACTTGGACTATGCGGGAATGCGATTGAGTCACTCCCCACGAGCCCTCAAGAGGCACCTATATCCCTTCAAGAGGCGTCATGGAGACCATCGCCGTTGGTCATCAACGACGTCTTGCATAGCGAACAGTTCAGCCAGAGGCCGTTTGCAATGAGCCATCCATCTGTGCGCTTCTTTGCCGCGATGCCTATCAGTACCACTTCGGGTGTCAGTGTTGGAGCAGTGTCGGTGATGGACGAGAAGCCGAGGCTGGGGCTGAGCCAGGTCGAGGTCGAATTCCTCGGGGACATGTCTGTCGCCATCATGGCCCACTTGGAAATGGCCAGGTGCAACGAGGGACACAGGAGGAGTGAGAAAATGATCAAGGGCCTTGGCGTGTTCATGGAGGGCAGGACCAATTTGGACGAGTGGTGGCTCGAGTTGGGAGGCAAGAACAAGACGCGGCGCCAGCAAGCCAGTACCAAGGTTCCCAGTCCTGCTCCTCCTGGTTCTCCCGTCCCTCCGCCCAAAGATGTCTTGGAATACGAATCGCCTCCGGAGAGTGGAAAACGGAGCCAACACCAAGACGAACCCGAGACCCCCAGACCAAGGTTACCTCCCAGACACACGAGCTCCCGAACATATGCTACGGACAATAGAAAAGGCCACATCTCGGCACGGCTCAAGGAGATGTTCTCAAGGGCAGGCCACATCATCCAAGAATCCATCGAGGTGGACGGTGCTTTGTTTCTGGACGCCCACATGAACTCACTGAGCGAGCGGACTGGTAAGTCCATCTAGCCTTTCATCCACCCCTGTCTTGCCATTCCCGTAATTTGCGAGAATTGGGTTCTGATATACAGCGCGGATAATAGAGTCCAGAGTGTCAAGCGATGCCGCGTCTTCAGGGGTAGATGTGGTCGGAACAGACCGTGGCTCGGAAACCAACGTGAACTCTAACTTGGAGGCGGCAACATGCGAGATCCTTGGGTTCCGGACAGGTGCAAACTCGAGCATGCATGGAGACAAGGCCTCCAACCTGGTTCCCATCACAGAAGCATGCCTGCACGGACTTCTCCAAAAGTATCCCCACGGGCATGTTTTCAGCGCCGCCGATCTGGAGCGTAGTGGTAGCAGTAAGCGAAGGGGGCGAGAGCGGGAGCGGGAGCGGGAGCAGGTACGGGAGCGTCACATCCTTGACATGCTTCCCGGTGCACACAGCATCGCCTTCGTCCCACTATGGGACTCCCATAGCGAGCGGTGGTTCTCGGCAGGTTTCACGTGGACAGTGAATCAAACAAAACGGGTTCTCACACGAGCCGGTGATCTCAACTACCTCGTGGCCTTTGGCAATAGCATCATGGCTGAAGTAGCCCGGCTTGACGTGGTGGGTGCCGACCGTGTCAAGTCCGACTTCATCTCGTCCATCAGTCACGAACTACGCTCGCCATTACACGGCATCCTTGCCTCGGTCGAGTTGCTCCAGGAGACCACCGTGGACTCTTTCCAATACAGCATGATTGACACGATCGAGCGGTGTGGACGAACCCTGCTCGACACCATCCAGCATGTGCTCGACTTTGCAAAGATCAACACCTTTACGAAATCAAGAACAGCGAGACATCGCTATCCCCATCCCAGCACCATCACTGGCAGACCACCCCTCGCTCGTGGTCCACCTTTAAAAGCGCCTGCTAACACCGACATTGACGTCAGCCTGCTCACCGAGGACGTCGTCGACTGCGTGTTCGCCGGGCACGTGTTCCAGGCCAAGTCATCATCGCGCGCGCCCGAGTTTAATCGCGGAGACGGGGGAGGGGGCTTCTCACGGAGGAACAGCGTCATTGGGATGGACCGTGAGGGATACTACAGCCCCACGACCAACAAGGGTGTTTCCACGCTGATGCCTGGCGAGGACCACATGGATGTCATTGTTGACATCGGATACAGGCCAAACTGGATGTTCAACACACAGTCTGGAGCGCTGCGACGGATCTTGATGAATCTCTTTGGCAACGCCCTCAAGTACACGAGCAGCGGGTGGATCAAGGTTTCGTTGCATGCCAGCGATGTCGTCACGGAAGAAAAGCATCCGACGGCTGCTCAGTCTGCTGCTTCAGCTGCTAATACTAGCACCTCTGAACCAACGGCTCAATCTCAATCTTCCGTCATCACCATTGGCGTCAGCGACACAGGCCGCGGCATGACTCAGGAATACCTCCAAGGCGGTCTGTTCACCCCCTTTACCCAAGAAGATCCTATGAACCCCGGTACCGGACTGGGGCTTAGCATCGTCTTGCAAATCGTCCGCTCTCTCAAGGGCACCATCAAGATCACAAGCGAGCAAGGGATGGGACCGAGGTCGTTGTTACGCTGACACTGAGGCAGCCCGTAGGAAATGGGGGTCGCCAGGGTAGTAGCGCCGGAACCAGCGAGGGCGAGGTTGTTGAAGACGTGGTCGAGACTGCCAAGCGGAAATCCACCGGACTGGTTGTCAGTCTCGTGGGCTTCGATCACACAGCCCCCGATATCCCAGTTTTACCTTTCCGGACGTCGATCGAGAAGATGATGACGAACTGGTTTGGGATGAAGGTGGCGGCGATCGCAAGGGACGACGAGAAGGCGGATATTTATCTCACCAACGAGTAAGTCCCAATATTAACCCCAAAATGTGGAAATAAAGTAGCCACTAACTCTAGGTCCAACCAATAGACCCCCTCTCCCACTCCTCGAGCTAGAAGATCCGAAACAGAAGTCGACCTCTCCAGCCCCAGTTAGAGCCCCAAACCTCATCCTCTGCTCCCACGAAGCCCTGTATCGGGAGTACACCAGGAGGAAATCAAGACGGATCCTCAGCAGCGATCACGACCCAGATGAGCTCGTCCATTTCGTCTCCAAGCCGTACGTCAAGCCTGACCCCATCCCTTTTCAATCCTTTAAAAACATTCCCTAACCTCGTGTGACCCCAATGATAGATGCGGCCCACGTAAGCTTGCCAAAGCATTGGTGATTTGCCTCAACCATGACCAAAATACCCACGGTGACGGCGACGCCCCTACATCACTCGACCCACAGATACTGGCGCCAGCCCAGCAATCAATATTCGGCGGGTTTTCTTCTGGATCCAACATCGCCTCTCCAGACGGGAACCCCATCAGCACCTCCACCACAAGCCCCATATTCTGGATGAGAAAGCATGCACGGGAGGACTACTTCCCCCCTTCTCCGTCACCCGGTACAGAAAAGCAGTTGGATGCTACCGGCATGAACAAACCGAGCAGCGGTGTTGCTGGTAGTTCTAAAGGGACCACTAGTGCCAGTATGCCTGCTGCTGGGAGTGGGAGTGAGAGTGGCCGGCGGAAGCCTCTGCTGCTGTTGGTGGAGGATAATGAGGTGAATTTACGGGTATGCTCATCATCATTCTCTTGAACTTCATACGATAGTGATGCTGACAAAAGATGTTACTACCTAGCTTCTCAGCACCTTTGTAAGAAAGGGAAACTATGAATTCGAGACCGCGGAGAACGGCCTCGAGGCGCTCCAGGCGTTTCAGTCAGAGCAGAAGGTGTATGATATTGTGTTTATGGGTCAGTACTCCCTCTACGGCAAGAAAATGCTCAACAACTAACAATTTTACTAGGAGCAGACATCTCGATGCCCGTCATGGACGGCATGGTCGCTACCCGCGAAATCAGGAAGCTCGAGCATACACGGCGGGTGCCAAAGCCGACGCTGATCATCGCCTTGACCGGCTTGAGTTCGGCCACCAGCCGGGAGGAGGCTTTCTCGAGTGGTGTCGATTTGTTCCTGACGAAGCCAGTGCGGCTGAAGGATATACGCAAGATTCTAGATAATTGGGTCGGAGAGTAATGATCGAAAGGTCGAGGGTGTAGTTTCAGACGAAAAGAATTAGTAGCGGAGATAACCCTTCTTGATGGATCATGGTGGCGGTTAAGAGAGAGTTAAAAGTGCTAAATGTCGTTAGGGTATAGAGGCGATGTATTGAGCTCCCATCTCGCTAAGGGCTGTTGCGGTGCTATTACAGCCCATGGGGAGAAGCGGCCCTATACAGACATCCTCAAGGGACCTTTCTCTGGCAGTTCTAGTACACCTCAGCACAAGCGCCAACGAAATGCAGAGCTGTCACCCAAAGCTGGCGATGTGGCAGCCAGCCCCCCGAGACGCTACTTGCGAATCGCCAGCCCCTCCGGTAGTTCAAGGCGCTGCTCTGCCGGTTTTAATTTCCACTAAGCCCGAGGCCGTTGCTACCAGATCCCTAAGCTGTTCTACGTCCCCGTATCGCCATTACCGCAACGAATTGCTGGCACTATCATCCAGGCTGGAGTTCCTCCCACTTGCGATGGTTCAGGTAGCCGCTTTTATTCAAGCGAACAGCGAGTCGGTGTCTAAATACGTCCAGCTTCTTGACAGAAGCGACTAGAACCTTGTGGCGTTGCTTAACGAGGAGTTTGAGACGGTGGGGAGAGATTCAGAAACTCCGCGCGCGGTTACCGCGATATGGAGCAGAGCTATCAAATGTCAAGTCGAAAGCAGAGCCAAGGCCACGGAATCTGTCAAAGCATCGCTCGACCGGCGCGAGAAGGCATTGCGAAAGCGCAATAAGAAGCGGTTCGAGAGTTTCTCCGAAATATTCGATGCGATTCATGACCTTGTCGGGGTCAGAATCATACTGGAATACCCGGACCATATGCATGGAGCCATTCAGTTCATCAAGAGAAGCTTCCGGGAAGAGAGAGCCAACCGTCTTCACCTCTGACCGTGAAATCGGACGGTACTGGAAAACATGGTTCGGTGCCTACCAGACTCTCAATTACCGCCTCAGCCTGAAAGATGATAAATGCGAAACCCTTTCTCAGTTCTGCGGCGTTATGTTCGAGATACAGCTCACTACGATTGCTAAGGATCTGTACAATAAGTTTGCACATCCACTCCTGTACAAGGGCTCCTCTAGGACTCTTAGTCGCCAAGATGAGATAGTGGTTAATATGTCGCATGGGATATCTCTTTACTACTTACTCTGCCTAATGTACATGAAAGAGAAACTGGGAAATGGCTTAGGCAAAATCAAGCACTAAAAGGAATTAGTGGCTGCAACCGCCCTATTTCATAAAGGACTGACAAAAGGGGTAAGCTTCGGCGATTTTGCTAACTCCGAAGATCTTATAATAGCTGTTAATATATATTCCTCCCGCGGCATACAGGTCAACTGGGGATCTTAGAGAGTGGATAGACGGAAGGATTAGGTATGCTGTTCCCTAGTTTCTGACATAGCGAGTTTTAACTGTTAGTAGCGATATTCTCACCGAAGTACGCTCTACTTTACAAACAATCCGCGAAGCAGTAATCTCTAAGCTCCTAGTTGCTGAGGGCGCGGCCTTCGGCTCGCACGCCGAGGAGCACAACGCACGATGCTACCCCGACACCCGAATCGAGCTGCTCAGCTAAATTCAGAACTAGGTAAACGATCCTCAAGCCGAGAGCATCTTCTAGCTGAATGGCATGGTAGGGACAGGAAAATCCACTATCTCTCGGACCGTGGCCGAATCTTTCGCAGAAAACGGCCTGCTTGGCGCCAGCTTCTTCTTCAAAAGGGGTGAGGGCGACCGGGGTAACGCCGCCCGGGTTTTCCCTACAATTGCCAGCCAGCTTGTGTGCAAAATCCCTACCCTGGCGCCATATGTCAGAAATGCCATCGACGCCGATCCGGCCATTCCGACCAAGGCACTAGCAGACCAGTTTGAGGAACTCGTTCACCAGCCTCTTAGCTGCATCTAACAGGCTACGATAGTTGTTATTATTATCGATACCCTCGGCGAATGTGATGGAGATAAAGACGTGAAAGGCATCATCTCCTTGCTCGCACGAGTAAACACGCGATGTTCAGTACGTCTGAGGGTTTTCATCACTAGCCGGCTAGAGCTGCCAATTCGCCTCGGTTTTAAAGACGTCCAAGGGAAGTACCAGGGCATTGTTCTGCACTAAATACCGGAGCTAACTGTCAAACGCGATATATCTGCATTCCTGGATTATAAACTTGCGCGGATCAGGGACGCATATAACAGCCAAGCGCTCAAAAGCTTACAACTGCCACTAGGTTGGCCCAGCGAGCATGTCATTCAAACTCTCGCTCAGATGGCTGTTCCACTTTTCATTTTTGCTGCAACCGCCTGCCGTTTTATTGAAGATCGAGGACGGCAGGAGCGCCAGTATGCGACGCTCAGCCGGAGGATGTCAATTGTCTCTTGAGAATCAGGGCCTTAACCTAGTTCAGAGTCTCCGTCCAACCTCGGGTTTGGCCTCGCATGCATTGACCACTATGAGATCTGCTCGCTTTTGTTCTAACGCTGGTGATGGTGCCGCGGTGTAGGAAGTGATTCTAGAGCTCGACCGAGAGTGGCTTGCCCCTTCTCCACCTGCCCAGTGCCTCTTGCTTATGCTTAGGCTTTAAATGCACGTTTGGATCTGAGCTGCGTTGCCAGTCTCTTATTCTTGTTAGGTTTAGTTGGTTCATTCTATTGCGTTGAGCTTCGATCGATTCTCCCCAATTGGTTTATTTCATGTTGCTTAAACCTCGCACCAAATAAGTGATGCACGCCGAAGCCACTGATCTTCTCCTCACCGGGTACCCTGCCGCATGCCCGGTCCCGACTCACGTCCATATCGCCGAACTTTAGCGTCGCGCACGGGCTAATCTCACTCTTCGATAGCTCGTCTCTACCGGGCTAGAAACAGACTGACACTACACAGTAACAGGAACTGGTTCACAAGCACCGAGTGAAGCCAGAGGCGACGCAGCGTTTCGTGGATGATCTAGCGCTGCTGGAGAAGATGCCGGCCCCAGCGATGGCCACCCTTGGCCGCAGCCCGACCATTAGAGGCAGGCACTGGCTCTGGAATATCTGTGTCGCTGTCGGGACTTCCGTTTTTGACCGGTCGGCCGCGACCCACCTGGCTGCGGCATCCACCAATAATAGTCCAGCGCACGGACCCTATATGTGTCCCTCCATCCTGGTGCCCCGCGTACCAGCTGCTGGATCGCGAGGTCAACTCTTAGCCATTCAGGAGAACTACTGTTCCACTCGAAGCCCGCGGCAAGCCCAGGGGTGTACCTGGAAATATCATTTCGAAGGGGTGTGTGTGCGGCGCGGAGTTAAGGGCGAGATTGATGGAGTGGACGACGATGGGCTCGCCCTTTGGGCCGCGGGCATTAAGCAAGCCGGCATCACCGACTTCTTTTCACGCTTGGAGAATAAGAAGAAATCGAGTAGGACGCCGGGCAATAGGCCGACTGTTCAAAAGTAGGCGTTTTGTTCGTGATGTAGCAAGTTTTCTTGACCAATACAAGGGTCCTAGAGACTAGTGGTACATAGAGCATGTTTGCTACATGGACAGAAGAATATCAGCTGGCTTATCATTCTGACAGCTTATCATTAATGGAGATCCCAGCTCGCCGGAAGTGACCTCTGGCACTCCTCTTCCTTGCACCCACGACCTCGACACACTCCTCTAAGAAAGAGCGGAAGTTAGCCCTGACAAAGCTAATATGTTCATCCCAAGCTTGCCTAATATACGTCTTCAGCTCTCTAAAGAACTCCTCGATAGGGTTTAAGTCGGGCGAGTAAGGTGGCAAATAGAGCAATACGACGCCTGCATCGTCACACATCTGCTGTATTCTCTCCGAGTGATAAAATGAAGCGTTATCTATCACCAGGATAGACCTAGGCTTAGGCTACTTACCGTAATATGGCAGCAGTATTTCGATAAAGCATTCGAACATCTCGGCGTCAGTCGACCCTTCGTATACCTAAAAATGTATCACGCTATCTTTAGTGTAAGCGGGGAGGATCTAGAACCTCCGCCCTTGATGGAATCGTTTGATCTATCAGGGCCGCTTTCTACAGGGAGCCCAGCCCTTACGCTTAGTTCCGATGCTTCTGTCCACGCCTATCTCATCTATGAAGACTAACTGTTCGGAGCGAAGAAAAGATATCTCGTGTATATACTCGTCGCGCAGATCGGGGTTACGCTCGCGTACGACATTCTGTATACATTTCTTCGACTACTAGGCCTGTCTCAGCGCTCTACTAATGCCGAATCGTATTACGTCGACGTTAAACTTATCTCGAAGGAATGCGGCCATATCTTCTAGTCGTATGTATAGGTTAAGGGAGAGTTAATTATATAAAGCGGTCAGCATGGGAGGAGCGATAGTTTTAGGTCGGCCGGCACCATTTAGCAGTACAGTGGTCGTTCCGAAGTGAAGTTAGTTCGATCGAATGCGGCGAACCGCGCGGGCGGAACTGCCCGCTATGTCTGCTATCTCGTTATCTTTTAGGCTATCTTCACCTTGTAGCTTACTGTCGATTATGCTCTGAATCAGAACGCGCTTGTGGAGAGCGAGATTTAGCGCCATTGTAGTCGTGGTGCGGTTGGTGGTGCGGTTGATGGTGTCGCTGTTAGCAGCGGAGAGAGGTGAGGTGATGACACATTGCGTCCCACTTCTAAGCTGCCCGCGCAGTCCTAAATTCTGGCCCTTACCTTTTCGGATCGGGAAAACTTAAAACCGTCTTTCGGAAACGTACCCGCCCATGAGTTACAAGTACTGCGTGCGAATAAAAAATGAATCTATACTGCTGTCAGCGCGTCCGTGCGTCTATAAAATACGAATAGAGTGTACGCGACCGGACGCCAATTTCGCTCCTAGCTGTACCTCCTTCCGACTCTGCGGAGTATTATTATAATAATTTTAGCTCCGTTGCTTAGGAGGCCTAAATTTGGGCTACTTATAGGCTGGCCCTGAAATTGTTCCGGGCCCAGAACATGGACAGACTCCATGTAAAATTTAGGGATGAGCCTCTTTTCGGTCCTATACATAGCACTTTAATGACTCCGCGTATGCCTTGGCTATGCCCTCCTTTCCTTTGATCGCTTACTTAAATCCATGAAGCTAGATGCTGGCTTAAATGTCTCATTCGACCATTCCGGGCTTGTAATACACTCTAAATATTAAACCCATCTAGTTTACTTTTTCCTGCCTTATCTCTTGTTTACGTTTCTGCTCCCATTTAGTGTAAAGACTATTCCCAGTAACGCGTTTCCGAATATCCTCCAGATAGCGGCCGCCATTCCCGCACTCCTAGTGTTCGAAGACGGAAGCACGACAACACCTTTTGATTTTTTTTTGGAAATGCTGATTGGCGTCGTAGAAGCAAGCTGTAATGTAGTTAATGAGTTGCTTGCGCAAAGGATGTCAAGTCCCTCCGTGGGAAATGTAGAGTCTAGCTGTATCTTGACGTTGCGAATGGCATGGAAAGACGTAGGTCTTAGCTGGAGGAGAAAGACAGCTAGATCGTTGAAAGGCTCTGGGAAATAAAACATATTCTCCCCATATAGAATTGGAGTAGTGAGGTTGTTAAGTTCGTTACACGTTAACATGACAGAGCGTACTCCGCCGGCGACTGGGAGCTTTGCTAGTGTATTATTTACTGCTTTAGAGTGTTAGCGTAATCGCCGACCTGGGAAGTTAAACTAGTACCGGAAAAACTGCTAGATTGAACCCTGTTGTGTAAAGTAGTTAGAGGCTCTTCTAACTTCTTGAAATTGATCTAAATCTCTCCTTTTTTCAAAATGTATCGAAGAATTTGATTGAGTATCTCTGTTGGCAAAGCTTCCAGACTTCCCAAAGGAGACGGCATTTTGATGCCGCCAGTGTTTTCGACCTTAGTTTGGGGCTGCCCAAGAAAGAAGAGTGAAAGGACTTGTTTCTAGCAGAGGTGAAGCTTATATTGCTAGCAGGGACGACTGAGGAGGTTATGTGCAAGTGTGGCTACCTTTCTATAACCTCTCTAGTTATGTGTTTGGTTATCCTACGCGCACTCCACCTACTACTACGGCGCCGACGCCCGCGTGGCTGGGACTACGCGCACTCTCCCTAAGTTCCCCTAGCAGCTTTGTGACTCACTCTTTGCAGGCCAGCCTAAAAATAGAATGTAGCTCTAACTACTTTTACTTTCTCCACCATTATCCCTGGTGTATACATCATAGTCGACTAGATCCTGCTCCGGCTGAGCCATTTCTTGCACAAACTTCGAGATGCGGATGTATTTCATTTCCTCCACTGTATTTTTCAGGGCCTTAAGCCTTTAAATGCAAACGAGCAAGGCTACAGTAGAGACTGAAATGAGTGTCCAGGATTTTGGATGTTTAAACATTCTCCGCACGGGCCGCTGCATCCATGGCACCAGCTCCACAGTGCGCTTCTGCTCGCTCCGTACCAAGTACAAATCAACCCAAATCTGGGCAGCAGTTGCGGCTCTAAAATTAGCTGCAACTGGGACGGCCGGCGGACAGCTGCACTAGCCGCTTTTGGCAGCCCACGTGGTTGCGTAGCTCGGCACTGAAAGGAGATCGGCCGATAAAATATGCGTATGATGACAACCCGATAGCTACATAATCTCTACTCCTCTTGTGACAAGAACCAAGGAAGAACTCTTGCTGATTCCCCATCACAGCAACGAATTCACGGAACGCAATCTAGCTACGGTACTCAATCAGCGACAGCGGCTAAACATCGCGGTGCGCCGAGATACTCAACACTAAGCACACGTGCTGAGTCTGCACGGTCTCTCGTTAACTGCTAGGACACCGAGTGTCGGCCTTGTCTTTCCAAGTGGAACCGGGATGATGGGCGCCAAGTTTGGTCTTAATCAACTCCATATTTTGTACCTCCAGCTCTCGACCTCCTTCCATTTCTCGATTGCTTTGCTGAGCATCGTCTCTCCAATTTGTAACAGTTCACAGCCCTTTCCGCATAAGGTTAACCCATGCTTCGACAGCAAGCCCGCGGGATCGATCCGTTCAAGGGTATTGGTGCGTCGTAAACGGTCGATCGTCGCGCGCGTCGCCTTCGCTGTCGCCGTACGGTAGTAGAACACCTAGCGGTCGCCAGGGCTGTCGACAATTATCATCCGCGGTTCCGAACCTAGAATACCTATATGTCAGGCTGCCGCAAGACGAGCCCACCGTACCCGCTTTAACGGCCAGATGTTCAGCGCAATCTAGCACAGTACGTCTTGGCCCTGCTGACCTAAGCCGGGACTAAGAAGAGCAAGCAAAAGCCTTTGCGCCCGGTGCTAAGGACTGGCGTGTAGCCAGGTCGCTAGTTAAACTATAACTGTAGGATAGAAGGAACTTAAACTATTTATAGAATACAATAATTTAAGACTAGCGTTACTGCAGTGAAAGGCGAATGATTGCCGCTATATTTCCTTAGATAATTACTTTCGCTCCTTAGGGAACCCGCGTAATGCAAGCCGCAATTTCTCCAGTATTTTCACCTTAGCTTTCGGCGGCGGTGGCGATCTGTACACGAACATTTAGTGGACGGAATGAGCAGTTACGGCCTCTTAGACATACTTCTGGGCATACTGTAGAATATTTAGATTCCGCATAATTAAGTTGAGTTTTCCGATGAGACGGCCTTAAGGCGACCCGGAACCCAGACAACGCCCGCTGATATATCGACTCGGCCTCCGTTAGCCGGCCTTGATTCGCGTAGAGGAGGCCTAAGTTGTTAACCGTATCGAGAGTCGATAGGTGGTCCCGTCCGAGCGCCTTTTCCTTGCCTTCTAGCGCCCGCTAATATATTAACTCAGCCTCCGTCAGCTGGCCTTAATTTACATAGAGGTTGCCTAAGTTGTTAACTGTATCGAGAGTCGATATGTAGTCCCGTCCGAGCGCCTTCTTGTAGCCTTCTAGCGCCAGCTGATATATCGACTCGGCCTTTGTAAGCCAGCCTTAATCCCTGTAGAGGCCGCCTAAGTTGTTAACCGTACCGAGAGTCGATAGGTAGTCCCGTCTAAGCGCCTTCTCGTAACCTTCTAGCGCCCGCTAATATATCGACTCGGCCTCCGTTAGCCGGCCTTAATTCGCGTAGAGGAGGCCTAAGTTGTTAACCGTATCGAGAGTCGATGTGTAGTCCCGTCCGAGCGCCTTTTCCTTGCCTTCTAGCGCCCGCTAATATATCGACTTGGCCTCCGTCAGCCGGCCTTAATTCGCGTAGAGGACGCCTAATATATGCATTACGTCTATCGCCCTTATATCGTTACAGCTACGTCGCGCCTTATATATCTCTACGGTCTACTATAAGCACCTTTCCGTATGCGGGAGGAGCCGCCGCTAGACTACCTAGTAGTCCTTACTTATACTACTAGGTACTAATAACCTAACTACTATTACCGCTAGCAGCAGGACCTCTCTTTTCTTAGCGCCATCCTATATATGCGACGCCTATCTGTATACCACCGGATGCATCGTATGGCTCCCCTAAACTAATTCCTGAGACTCGATTATCGAGTACCGGAGCAGTAGTCGAACCGCGTCTAAGTACCGGACCTCGTTACCTGCGACGTTATATAGCCATCTAGGCTACTGCTCTTCGCCCTCCGCAGCCGCCTGTAGCAAGCCGTGCTAAAGGTCTCTGCCGTCGACAAAGGCCTAGAGACGGAGCAGGTTCGCGGCGTTCTTATTTTGTGCCTCGACCGCCTTAAACGATACGGTCTACGTTGTCGCAACGCTTCCTTATTCGTAATCCACCAGCGGCGAGCCCGACTCCCCGTCCGATGCCATTAGATCATCCCACTGCTGCTTGTAGAGCCGAACATATAACGCGGTATCGAGCCCGGTCTCACGGTTATATGAGGCCGCCTGTGCCAGCGCGAGCGGAAGGCCGTCGAGCAGACCGCGAAACAAGAGCTACGAACCCGACGAGATAAACGTTATCGTGTCCGTTACCGACCGCTCCCAGCGAGATCTGACTAAACGCTTCGACGAGTTGGACATCGATTAGGGGGTTGTAGAGAACCAGCTGGTAGCCTAGAGCCATCTCCTCCGCGACGGAAGGCAGCTAAGGATCGATATCTCGTTCATCTATAAGGAAACTACACAATAAGTCGCAGTAAGGACGCAGTAAACTACAAGACGAGGAGGGGTAACGGCTACGCAGCTCGCAGAGAGGGCGGAGCTCCTCGAAGAATAAAAAGCCGTAGGCTTAACCACCGTCTGGAAAGAAGTTTACAGCCTTATGCTGTGCACCGGGCCTCCGTGCCAGAGGACTTACTGCTAGCGGGATCTAGAGAATAGGAAGAACTATAAACTAGATACTAGTGTATTAACGAAGCTTATTAGTAGGGTACGACACAGGGTAAGTAGAATACTAAGGTATAGAAGGTAAAGTGGTAAGATAGATGAAAAAGAAGAGAGGCACCTCCTGGAGGGGTGCCTCTGGAAGCATCCTTTAATAATAATTAATTTAACGTGCTACGTAGGCCGGCTGTTGCCGGCATGGCACGTGCCTCTTCTGGGGGGGCACCGTTGTAGCCCCTCGGCCTCCGCCTTTCGCTTCCTATCTGGGTGGTGCCTTTAAAACTATAAATAAAAACCCCGGTAGGGGAATAAAAATTAAAAGGTACATTCTATATATCGTTTGTTACTAGGCCTACGAGGTTCTCAAGGATATATTCTTATTAGTTGTAGAAGTCTTCGATAGCCGTGGCCCACTTCTAGCTATAGCCCTATAGCGGGGGTCTCCTAACGCGTCCTCTAAGGGCGCTATACGTAGTCGCGTAGTTTAGTTCGAGTAGGCGGCCGCAGGCGTAGACGGCTTCCTCCGTAAGGTCGGGGGAATCGGGTTTAAAGCGTTTGAAGTACAACTTAAAGCGCCTGTAGCCGGACTAGTCTGCGACGAGCCTATATAGGTGTAATGCAATCCGGGGGCAGGAACCGCTGCACTAATAGACCAAAAGATCTGTCAATGCAAGCACACCAGTGCTTGCATGCCTGCCCGATTGAACCTATATAGCGTGGTGCACATTACAATAGGGT
>Ga0247769_1000072_pt1 | contig 17436 bp, 18 predicted proteins | sample UWRJL166409R6_FD_179942 | JGI IMG/M metagenome (GOLD analysis project Ga0247769, IMG submission 179942) | Plant litter microbial communities from Arlington Agricultural Research Station in Wisconsin, United States - UWRJ-L166-409R-6 | ecosystem: Environmental > Terrestrial > Plant litter >... | reverse complement strand
GACGCCCGCGAACAAGAAGCCAAGCGTAAATGGCGGAAATATTAATCCGACCACGGCCAGCACGATTCCCCACGTTAGATATTTCTGAAACACCTTTTGCGGCGGCTGTATGAAGTAACCTTCACGAGCCATCTGCGTGTCGATCGTTTTACCCAACTCTGCTGCCTTTTTGTAGAGTTTGCTGCTCAGATCGCTCAGATCGACTTTGCTACCGACGCGCATCTTGTCACCGAATAACATCGTGACAACTGCCTTTTCCTCAGGCTTAAGGCCATCAGCCGCCTTTATGAGCTCAACCGAATAGGTCGTCTTATCCTTGAGTATTTTCTTTTCAACATTCTCATATAGCCTCAAATAGCGCCGTACTGCGAGATCAAGAATCTGAGCCGAGACTGAGCTCGCGACAAAGGCCTGCTTCAGCACTTCGCTGCTACCAAGCACGCTGAGTTCTTTCGGCGGGACATATTGTGGCACAATTGTACCCCGACCCTTCGCATCGCGGCCATAATGACGCCACTTACGAATCACAAACCACAGCGCAAATCCCGGCGGCACCAGCCCAAACACCAGGATTCCGGCTATCCACCACAAGATCTGACTCAGTGGAATCTGATACGCGACAAAGGTATCCGGCTTGAACCCCAACACGAATGACAGCGTCTCATTCACCCCCAACCCACGAGTTGAAGCAGCCGAAATAACCGTCTCGTTAGCCTGCTCCTCGCGCGAGATAGTACAACTAGCCTCTTGAGAGCCATAGGTGCCGGTATAGCAGCGCATTTCGGGCTTTAGCTGTGCCGCTAGCTCCGTCGGGATATGAATTCGCGCAGTTACGGTGCCGAAAGTCTGTTGCCAATCGTCGCCGTTGGTGTCCCAAAATAGTTCGTCGTGGTCATTAAACCTAGCAGTCACATTCTGCATTGTGTACGTAATGTCGTATTCCTGGAGGCCGTGCACATAGCGGTTCGCGTCACCGATCTTCAGAATCTTATTGCCGTTTTCGTTGTCGGTCGTGTACTTCAGCGGGATGCCGCCCGGGTCGGCAACTTTGTCGAGCTTGAGGCCGACATCATGCCCCTGATATGTCAGTGGGATGGCGCGCAAAATGCCATGGTTCTGGTCGTAGCTCGGGAATTCCGCCACGATCTTCTCCACCACTTTGAGCTTCGAAATATGCTGCGCGTCACGAGTCAGATAATAATCGGCATGAAATGACTGGACTCTGAAATCCTGTGTGTTCTGGGCATGAACCACGCCACCAAATGGCCCAGCAACTACAATCGCCACACCTGCTATCAAACCGACCAGACGAACCAGCTTCGCACGCATATTGCCCCCTTCGAAAGTATTGCTCTCAGTATACTACAAGAATGTCGGTTACGATTTGAGCCGCAATCGCTGGATCAACCACTCCCGAGGCAAAATCGATAGGAACCATCCGGCGCGTGGTCCGCTCGCCTTGCCGATGAGCGCACGATACAACGTCGTGAACATATCTTTCGGACTCAGGCCAAGCTCTTCCTTGAACTCATAAATCGCATTGTGGAACCACTGGCCATCAGCATTAGCCGGAGCTTCGGCGATTTTTTCTGCCAACTTGGCAAGAAATGTGCGTTCGACATCGGTAAATTCATCGACAGCAACGGTCTCGCGCAGGGCAAACTTCACTTCTTCCGGAGCACGCTTCGTGAGCCAGTTATCGATAAATCGCAGCTCACGGCGAATAATCTCGGCGTCATGCTCGGCAGTATCGGCATGTTCGGTGCGCTTGATGACATCAATTGTCCGGTCGGCGTCCTTCAGTGACGCTTGGTAGCTTTCGACCAAATGCGTAAATGGAATATTGCTCACCGTCGGCTCGACATCGTGCAGGCAAAGCTCTACGAGCTGCTGCTCGTCCGAGCTGCGATCTTTCTGCGCAAGGAGCGCCGCGAAATCATCAAATAATCGCATCATCGTATCGCCCTCATCGAAGAACAGTAGTTTCTCTGGCGCGGCACGCAGGATAAAGTACCACACGATCTCAGACGGGAGCATATCTAGCAGCTCCGCCGCAGTGATGGTGTTGCCGGCAGATTTACTCATCTTCTTGGTGTCGCCGGTCCGATTGATGAAGTTGTATGGGATCGGGATCGGCGCCTCGCCGCCAAAAACTTCGCGCACGATGACTTCACCAGTGTCATAGCTGCCGCCCTTTGTTGCGTGATCGCGGCCAAATGGCTCGACGTCCACACCCAGCAACCACCAGCGTGCCGGCCAGTCAACGCGCCAATTCAGCTTCACTTGACCGTTGGCGTAACTAATCTCACGGTCTTGGCCGTCTTTGTCGACAAATATCAGCGTCTTGGCGTTAAGGTCAAGCGATTTAAACTGGCGATTCTTAAGATAGCCGTCTTCGATCACCTGAATCGGCGACCAGGCTTCGTCCAGCTGACGGCCGGATATATCTGTCAGAATGCGTCGGATATCGTCGATATGTTCGAGGGTCTTCTCGATGGCCGGGACATAGATACCGTCCTGGTAGCGTTGATTAGAGCGCAAAACTTCCATCTGTAAATGAAGTTTGCCAGCAGCGTGGATCATATCGTCCAGGTAGTAATCAGCGTAGCTACCCTCGCCGCTGGGTGAAGGAACTTCGCAAAGCGGACGCCCAAGATACTTACTCCACTCCTCTGGCACGCCAACTGGAACCTTCCGAAAAATATCGTGGTCATCCACGATGTGCAAGTGGCGGGACTCGCGGCCACGACGCCTGAGCTCAAGCATGACCACCTCGGCAGTCAGAATCTCACGAAGCGTCCCCAAGTGGTACGTGCCGGACGGAGACACGCCGGAGCTCACGATAATTTCGCCTTCAGGATGCTGAGCAATTGCTCGATCAACAATATCATTTAGCCACTGCATAACTGATCTGTATTTTAACGCATGTTGCAGCTTCTTACCAGAGGTGGCTCAGCGTAACAAAAAACTCCCTGAGGGAGCCGATGATTTCAAAGTGTTGCTGCCCGTGGGCGGCTCTGGCGCTGCGGCCGGAGTCGCCCACGAGGCGTGGGTTGAGGAGGATGCGGCTACTGCCGCGTGGACGTCACCGTCCGTCGTCGCCGTAGGCCCAGCGGTAGGCCGCGAGTGCCTTGGTGACGGGGTCGACGGCCTGGAACCCGGTGGTGATCGAGAAGACGCCGTCGATGTCCTCGACCTGCGTCTCGTCCGCGAGCCGGCCGAACGTGGCCTCGGGCCGGTAGCCCTTGCGGTCGGTGAAGATCTGCACGCGGAAGACCGAGAAGGTCGGCGTCCAGGCCCGCAGCTCGGCGAGGCTCTCGAAGGTCTTGCCCGTCTCGGCGTTACCGCTGGAAACCAGCACCAACGTACCGCTGCTGGGCAGAACCGGCATGGCAGTCATTGGAATGTGCTCCTCTCGACGCAAGCCTTGCGTCATCAACAGGAGATTATACAACTTTATTAGTTCTGTGTCAAGTATATCAAATCTTCTTTGTTAATGAGCAATGCTATAAGTATTGACTATATTTAAATATTATTGTAAAATATTCTTCCGTAAGGGCGCAAACAAGCGCCCGCGCACCGACATCACCCAAGGAGCACGCATGAACAACGAGGACAAGTCGTTGGACGAGATCCGTGACCTGTTCTACCGGAGCCGCGAGGCGCGTCGAGCGCACCGCGACGCCGCGGTCGTCACCCTGTTCGCTACGCTGTTCTACATCGGCACGATGGCCATCATCAACCACTACGCCGATCACGACCCGTTCGGCGTCAGCGCCACGCTGGGCTACACGCACATGAGCACGAGCTGGACCTGGGGCAACCTGGTGCCGCAGTTCGTCGCGTACGTCATGACGTGGGCGCTCAGCATGGCCTCCCAGGCCGTCGTCGACCTGAACAGCAGCAGCAAGCCCGAGCCGCGGCACCGGCCGTGGGGCCGGACCCTCATCGCGATCCCGGCGGCGGTCATCGCCACCAGTTCGCTGGGGCTGCTGCTCTCCTGGATCGCCGGCGAGCTCTTCGGCTTCGGACTCCTGCTGGACGTGTTCACCGCGCTGGGCCTGGTGGGCGTTCCCGCCGCGCTCCGGCTGACCAGCAAGGAGGCCTTCACCCGCAAGGTGGAGCCGGGCTCCACGAGCGTCCTGGCCTGATGTCGGTGGCCCGCCACACGCGCATTCGCGCGGTGGCGGGCCAAACCGATTTGAACTTATATTCACACCAAAAACACCCCGTCATAAACGAGGTGTTTTTACATGCAACGCTAGCTGTTACTTAATCTCTTCAACCGTGTAGGCGACTTCGCCACGAGGTGTCTTGATAGAGACCGTATCGCCGACTTTCTTGTTCAATAGCGCCTGGCCGATTGGCGACTCATCAGAGATCTTCCCCTCGAGCGGGTCAGCCTCCACTGAACCGACAATCGTGTAGCTCACGCTTTTGCCTTTGTCGGACTTCATAACGACCGTAACGCCCACTGTAACCTTTGAGCTCTTCGTGTGCTCAATGATGCTGGCGTTCTGCAGGATTTCTTCAATTTCTGAAATGCGGGACTCTAGCTGGCCTTGCTCAGTGCGTGCAGCATCGTACTCGGCGTTTTCACTTAGATCGCCGTAGTCGCGCGCGTCAGCAATCTTCTGCGCGATATCGCCACGCTGAGATTTAAGCTCCTCGAGTTCTTTCTCGAGTTCTAATTTGCCAGCTGGGGTCAGCTGATATACTTTTTTCATAATTCTTTCCGTACCCCTTCCTCAAAAACTTATATTAGGGTAATTGCTCTAGTAATGCGAGCGTACGAAGCGTGGTTGTAGCGTTTTTTGTTGATAACTGGCCTTTTGGCTACCACCATGTCCGTTCGTACGCTACAGTATAGCAGTCTAAACTAATTTGGCAAGTAAGTCGGCGACCTCTAGAGATTCAGAAGCCTCGGCCGTGCGCGCCTTGTACTCGAGTGTGCCCGCTGCCAGCGTCTTCTCGCTCACTACCACGCGATGCGGAATGCCAAGTAAATCAGCGTCTGCAAACTTCTCGCCCGGACGAGCATCGCGGTCATCGTAGAGAACTTCGACGCCCTTCTCAAGGAGTGTTTTATAGAGGTCGTCAGCCGCTTTCAACACCTCAGGCTTATCGCCAATTCGCACGAGGTACAGCTTGTATGGCGCGATGTTTTCTGGCCACACTATCCCCTTCCCGTCGTGATGTGCCTCCACGATTGCGGCCAGCGTTCGACCAATGCCAATGCCATAGCAACCCATATAGTACTTTTCGCGCTTGCCTTGTGCGCTTGTGTAGTCAGCGTCGTGCATCAGGGTTGTGTAGTGGTACCCCAGCTGAAAGATATTCCCGACTTCTATACCACGCTTTACGATCAGCTCCCCGCCATCCACAGCTTGCATCCCGGGCTGCGCCAAGGCAATATCTGCCTCAGTGTCAGGAGTGTAATCGCGATCGATATTGATGTTCAATAAATCTTGATTCAACCGGTTCGCGCCACCGTACGCATTGCGGATGGTACGCAGGCTACGGTCCGCCACGACGACGACTTCTTTGCCGCTCTTGCTCTTCTTTGGGAAGTCAACTGGCGAGATAAAACCAGGCTCGCTACCAAGGTCAATGCGAATTTCTTCATCCGTTGCCGCTCGGAGCTCCCAGACGTTTGCAGCTTGCATAAGTTTGGTCTCGTTGACGTCAAAATCGCCCCGGATAATGGCTAATACATATCGGTCGGTAGCTTGATCATAGAATAAAACGTCCTTGATCTGCTGCCAAAGTGGCAAATTATGGAACTTTACGCCATCTTCCATGGTCTTGCCGCGAACCGCCTCGATCGACTGCACATCCTTGAGCTCTTCATCGACGTTCTTATCGTCAAGCTTAAAGACGGCCACATCTTCGTGCGCAGCGTATCCGCTTTCTTTTGCGATAAAGTAACGGCTCTCCCCCACTTCGCTCTCAGCAACAAACTCGTGACAATATTCGCCACCGATATAGCCGTTATCTGCAGCCACGACGTCCGTGTTTAGCCCCAACTCGGCAAAAATAGCCTGGTAGGCGTCCCACATGTCCTGATACGTCTGCTTGAATTGCTCTTCTGTGCCAAAACTGTAGGCGTCTTTCATGATGAACTCACGAACACGCAGCAAACCACCACGCGCACGCAATTCGTCACGGAACTTCGTACTGAACTGGTAGATATTGAACGGCAGATCCTTGTAGCTAATATTAAATTTGCGCACTAAATCTACTGCCATCTCCTCGGCAGTTCCCCCAAGGGCAAACTCCGCACCGCGGCGGTCAGCAATTGTCATTAGCTCAAAACTCACCGTTGTCGTACGATTTGTTTCTCGCCACAGATCGAGTGGGTGCAAAACAGGCATCAGCACTTCCTGGGCACCGTGGTGATTCATATGCGTGCGGACGACATCTTCGATTTTCTTATGTACCAAAACGCCCAATGGCAGCAAGTAGTAACGGCCGGCTGTTGATTCACGGATAAAGCCTCCCTGGGTAAGTAGGCGGTGAGAAGAAATTTTGTAGTCCAAGCCTTCAGTCTTGGATGTTTTACCAAATAATTTTGAAACTCTCATAGTATAGTTCTCTCTTGATTTAAGTTGTCATGGCGAAATCTAGGGTAAAAAAATTATGGCCGGCAAGCCGGAATGGGCGTGTGCATGACTGGTTGTAGTATATAACTGCTCATCTCTAGAAGTCCTAGTTGACTTTCATTATAAACAGAACTACAAATGCTACCAAATTTTTCAGAGAATGCAAGGCTATTGCCGTCCACAGCGTCCCGGTCTTCTCGCGCAGATAACAGAGGAACATACTCAACACGAAGACATCCATGCCGACATTTACCTGGCCATGCGCCACGGCGAACAAGAGACTCACGCCAATCGCACCGATCCAGAAACCAAATGCATTGCGAAAAGCGCGGAATAGAAACCCACGGAATAAAACCTCCTCCACGAATGGCGCCAGCATAACCAGCGCCACAAAAATCAACGCCAATTCATGCCCATTTGGACTGGAGTAGCCGATGTTCTGCTGCTCGTACATGTTTATGCCGAGGAGTACGCCAAAAATGCTGGATACCAGCGTCGAAACCACGAGATACAGCGGAAAGGCCACTACGGCCCAGCCGATCAGTCCGGGACTAAACTTCGTGAGGCCGATGGCCTGCAGGTTCGAATGATACACTTTGCGTATCACCAGCCACAACACAACGAGCGTCGTTAACTCCGCAATACCTTGCAGGATAAAAAGTTGTGCATTTTTGTCAACGGCGAGGCTGCTGACAAGCCCAATGAACGGTACGAGCGCAAACTGCGGCGCGAAGAACGCGGCAATGCTCCAAAAGGTCGCGCTCAGAATGCCCCACTCTTGTGGCTGCTTCTTGTCGTGCGCTGCGTCGTCGGTCATCAGTGACTATTTACCAGTTATGCGCCCAATGTCGACGAATGTTATCAGAAGCACCAGCCCCATGAGTACCAAGAATCCAGTCGCTTGAATCGACTCTTCGCGTTCCTTCGTAAGCGGTCGCTTGAGTGCGCGGAACAGGAGGGTGACGAATAGCCGGCCACCATCTAGCGCCGGAATCGGCAGAACGTTCATCACGGCCAACGTCAGCGAAATAATCCCGATCAGGAAGAACACCGGCTGAAAACCAATCTCGCTACTACTCCACAAAATGCTAAAGATACCGACTGGCCCTGCCACATTCTGACCAGCCTCTGCAAATTGGGCGTGACCGAGCTGGCCAAGTGTCGTTGCTAAACCTTTAAGCGTTTCCCACGTCAGCTGGGCCGTGAGACCGACGCCAACGATTGGTGCAGACCATGTGGATGTCCGGGTTGTCTGCTCGTACGGGCTAATACCAGCGTAGCCTTGGCCTTGGACGCGATCCTTGTTGAGCGTAAGTTTTACATCGCGCTTCTGGTCGCCTTGCTTGATGGTCAGCGTGATTTCCTTGCCAGCATGCGCCGACGTAAAGTCAACCAGTTGCTGCGAGCTTGTCAGCTCCTGGCCATTGGCCGCAAGGATAACGTCGTGACTGCCAATGCCAGCCTTCTGCGCCGGCGATCCGCTGCTCACGCTGGCAGCATGCACATGCTCAGTGGAAGTCTTAGTGTCGCTGGGCACCGAGAATTGATTCGGCACAAGCTCAGGAAGGCCGGTCAGTGCCATAATCGTAAAGATCACCACGGCCGTCACCCAGTTCATTAGGACGCCAGCCAGCAGAATCTTGGTCTTCACCCAGAGCGTTGCCCCACCGTAGGTTCCAGGGCCGTCAGCGGCGTCGTGCTCGCCCTTCAGACGGACAAAGCCACCCAGCGGCAGCCAGTTGAGCGTAAAGAGCGTCCCATTCTTCAGTTTCTTCTTCCAGGCACGTGGCGGAAAGCCAATACCAAACTCCTCTACCTCGACGCCATTACGCCGAGCGGCAATGGCATGGCCTAGCTCATGAACCACAACGAGCAAGATGAACAGAACGATACCAACGATAAAATATAGAATTCCCAAAACTAGTTGCCTCCAAATCGACGATTTCGCCGACTATATTCTTCTATGATACCGGTTACGTCTTGTTTTGTCATTTCAGGCCAAAACTTATCAAGGAATAGCAGCTCGCTATAGGCAATTCGCCACAACATAAAGTTACTAATACGCTGCTCGCCCGAGGTGCGCACCATTACGTCGATCGGCGGGACTTCTGGGGCATAGAGTCTTGCGGCGATTGCAGCTTCGTCAACCTCCTCCGGCTTCAGCCCATCTGCAATGCACTGCCGAGTAGCACGGACGATCTCAAGCTGCCCGCCATAATTAAAACAAGCACAGAGCGTACCGCTAGTCAGGTGCTTGGTCCTCTCCTCAGCCTCTGTCATAGCTTCTGCTACTTTGGCCGGCAGACCTTCTTTATCACCAAGGTGAATGAAGCGAATGCCGCGCTCCTCAAGTTCGTGCAGATCGGTCTTAACCAGTCGAAGCGCCAACTTGAACAGATACGACACCTCTTCTTCGGCTCGCTTCCAGTTCTCGGTCGAAAACGCATAGACTGTTGCATATTTCACACCCTGATCAAACGTCTCATAAAGCACATCTTTCAGTGCGTTATACCCACCCAAGTGACCCTCGTACTGCGGTAGGCCATGTTCTCGCGCCCAGCGGCGATTGCCATCAATGATAAATCCCACGTGCGTCGGTATTAACTTGGATTGTTCTTGCTGCATGGTAATTCCCGGCCGACCTAAATGGTCATGATCTCTGTTTCTTTGGTCTTGGCAGCGGTTTCTAGCTTGGTCTGCATATCTTTCATCAGATCATCGACAACGCGCTCGACGCGCTGCACTTCATTCTCTGGGATTTCCTTGTCGTCCTTGGATTTCTTGGCAGCTTTCAGGGCATCGTGACGGACATTACGCAGGGCGATGCGACAGTCTTCGACCTTCTCACCCAATTGCTTGGCAATTTGCTGACGACGCTCGGTCGTCAAAGCTGGCACTGGGATACGCACGATTCGACCGTCATCGCTGGGGTTGAAACCGAGCGTTTGGTCGTCCCGAATAGCGCTCACAACTGACTTTAAGGTCGTTGGATCAAATGGCGTGACCTGCAGCAATTGCGGTTCTGGTGCCAGAATATTTGCTACCTGATTTAATGGCATTTTCGCGCCATAAGCCTCTACCATAACGCCTTCGAGCATGCCGGGGTGAGCACGACCGGTGCGTACTTTCTTGAGGTCATCCTCGAAATGCGCAAAGGCCTGATTCATCTTATCTGCATACGGTTTTGTGTCGAACATAGCACTCCTAAAAATTTCTTCACCTCTTATCATATCAAATTATACCAATTACAAACTTGTCATATAAGGTTACACAATTATAATGAAACATTGTTCTGTCCTACTTCGACCATTGGGAGACGTCATGGTCACAGCTCCGTTGGCCGGCCACAGCCGGATCAGTTGCAGTGTCTTTTTCCGTTTCACGACCGGCAGCCCGAGCGACGGAGGCAAGATCGTCCTCCACCGGGCCTTCAAGAACGACCGACCCATCATGCGGCCGCTGGGGGGCTCGCTCCGCGCCGGATCCATGACCACGATCACGCAGCTCCAGAGAAGTTTCGGAGCGCGCGGCTTCGACGGCGGTCTGGACCTGCGCTTCCTGGCGCCAACCGACCAGGTCAGCGAGATCGAAAAGTGGTTCCGAACCGGGAGGGGGCGCGAGCGAAACACTCGGCCGCCGCTCGTTCGGCAGCTGAGCGGTGATCTGCATGTGCTCAGCCGGGCCGACGCGCTCGAGCTGAAGCCCAAGTTCGCCTATTTCGCCCGGCATGCCGGAGAAAGCTCCAACCCGACCGCCAAGATCAAGCTGACCCAGTACCTCATCGAGGTTCACACCGTGGAGGTGTCGGATCGGGTCATGAGCCAGCTGGTGGCGGCGTCGAAAGGAAAGATCGAAACCCGTCGTCTGTACTTCACCGACGCGGCGCAAATCCGAGATCAATCGGGTCCCGGCGGCTTCATCAGCTCGCTCGCGAAAACGCTCATCGAGCGGCCGATCCAGAATCGATGACAGAACCTCCCTGGTCCGCCTGGACGCCGCCCACAGATACACTCGTGGCGCGGCGTCCAGCGGATGCATCAAACTATGCCATTATACAAAAGAAGTCGCTGCTACGGAGCGACTTCTTTTACATTTGTACAAATTTATTATTCGCTGACGCCAAGCTCGATGCGCTTGAACTGGCGAACGACAATATTTTCACCCAGACGAGCGATGTGCTCTTTCACGTAGTCGCCTACGGTCTGATCAGGGTTCTTGATGTATGGCTGTTCGGCAAGGATCTTCTCGGCAAAATACTTCTTCAGCATGCCTTCTGCGATCTGCTCTACCATATTCTCTGGCTTGCCGTCGTTCTTCACCTTCTCGATGAACTCCGCCTTCTTGGCTTCGCGGACGTCTGCAGGAATTTCTTCAACGCTGGCGTACTCTGGGTTGCTAGCTGCAATGTGCATCGCAACGTCGTGGACTAAATTCTTGAAGTCCTCGGTGCGGGCTACAAAGTCAGTCTCGCAGTTTACTTCCAGAACAACGCCGATACGACCGCTGTGTACGTAGCTGTCAACGAGACCTTCGCGAGCTTCGCGTTCGCCCTTCTTCTCGGCGCGGGTCAGGCCCTTTTTGCGCATAGCTTCGAGCGCCTTGTCAAAGTCGCCGTTGCTTTCGGTCAATGCGTTCTTAGCGTCGGTCAGACCGACGCCAGTCAGCTCTTTCAATTTCTTTACTTCTTCAAGTGAGATTGTGCCCATGATCTCCTCCTTTATAATCGTTAAATGAGTATGAGGGGGTCCTGTCAGTCGGCCCGCCCCGCCCCGCCGACTGCCGCCACCCCACTTAGCTTATTTCTTCTCTACTGGAGCAGCTGCCTTGCGAGCAGCAACGCCGTCAGCAATTGCCAGCTTTACGTAGTCAGCAATCAGTTGAACGCTCTTGATAGCGTCGTCATTTGCAGGGATAACGTAATCAATAGCATCAGGGTTCGCATTGGTATCAACGATAGCAACCACAGGAATATTCAAGCGACGAGCTTCCCTGATGGCGTTATCTTCAGCCACAACGTCAACGACGAACATAGCGCCTGGCTGGCCGTTCATTTCCTTGATGCCACCGTACTTGAAGTTCAGGCTATCGATTTCCTCTTGGAAACGCTGTACTTCGAGCTTGTTGTAGCGACTTGCCAGTTCACCGCTGGCCATGCGAGTTTCGAGATCTTTGAGGCGCTTAACGCGCTCGGCAATGGTCTTGACGTTGGTGAGCATACCGCCCATCCAGCGCTCGGTGACGAAGGGCATTTTGGTTTCTTCGGCAGCTGCCTTCAGAATATCCTTTGCCTGACGCTTGGTGCCGACAAAGAGTACTTGCTTGCCCGAAGCAGTCGTAGCTTCGATGAAAGCCAGCGCCTTGTTCAGGCCGTCAACGGTCTTAGTCAGGTCGATAATGTGCATGCCAGCACGCTTACTGTGAATGTATGGCGCCATTTTAGGGTGCCAACGGCTGGTCTTGTGCCCAAAATGAGCACCACTGGCCAGCAAAGCCTTGATATCTACAGCAACTGCCATAAAATCCTTCTCCTTCCCCTGCGCTTTCCCAAGTGGGAGGATTTGAACGCGCGTCAGGGTGTTTCATTAAAAGTTGTAACTAGCGTATTTTACCACAATTACTATTGATTGCCAACATAGATAGCGCTACCCTAAATGAGTTAGCTACGCCCTATCAACCGGGAGTGACCCATGACGATGATGGACGACCTATGCGCCTTCTCGGAGGTAAGCAAACGGCGAACCAAAGTGTTCCTGCTGTGCAAAATGGCGGGACGCGCCGTACATCTGCCTGTCTCAACTGCTGGCGAGGAGCGAAATGTTCGCGGCGTCAGACTGAAGTATGACAGTACCCTCCTGACGATCAATCCCGAGCTGCTGCCGAAAGACGCCGAAAAGCTCGTCTTCGGCATCTCGGTGTCGGTCGGCTTCGACCTGATCGGCAATACGCCGCTGATGTATCAATTCCGGGTAGGAAAAGCCGAAGTCACTCCCCAAGAAGTCGTCGTGCCTCAAGTGGTCGGCAACCGGTATGCCATCATCGCGATCGCCGCCAACACACCGAAAGGCTGGGATGCGCGGCGGCTCCACGAGCCGCAAGTCTTCCCGAACCGGCGACGAATCAATACCTTGTACCCGGTACCCGACTGGTGGCAAAAGTCGCGGGCCTAGCCAACTTTCGCCCGCCTCGGCCACACCGGCCGGGGCGGGTGGACAGCTCATCGGCATTAACAGATCACCATCTCTTTACATTTGTCTAGAAAACCGCTACAATATCATCAATTATGAAAAAATATCTACACCCAACCGAATATCGCCCAGTCGTCTTCCAGGACGCTGCTGCTGGTTTTGCTTTTTTGACCAGTTCAACCGCCAAATCTGACCAAACTATCAAGTGGGAAGATGGCAACGAATATCCAGTGATCCAGGTGCACATTTCAAGTGCTTCTCACCCGTTCTACACTGGTAAGGAAAAGCTGCTCGACACCGAAGGCCGCGTTGACCGATTCAAGGCTCGCGCCGAAGCTGCACAGGCACGCAAAGAAGCTCTGGCAAACAAAGCCAAGAAAGCTGCGGCCAAGACTGCTAAAAAAGATTCCAGCGAAGAATAACTTCAGGCGGCTGCCGACTCCGGGGGCATACGGTAAATGGCTACGATCAATCTCAATCTAGAGGCACTTCAATCCGAGAAACAGGATCTCGAAAGTTTTTTGAGCACTCCGAGCGCCTTTTCTGACCCACATTACGCCCAGAAAACACGTCGTCTGAATGAGCTCGACAAAATTATCGCCATCGCCGCGAGACAGGACGAACTCAAGAAGCAACTAACCGAAGCCCACGAGCTCATCGGTTCTGACGATGGCGAATTGGCGGATCTCGCTAAGTTGGAAGTCCCTGAGCTCGAGGACGAACTGACCCGTATCGGTGATGAGCTGTTTATTCTGCTCACACCGAAGGATCCGAACGACGAAAAAGATATTATCATCGAAATCAGAGCTGGCGCTGGCGGCGACGAAGCTTCATTGTTCGCGGCCGAACTCTATCGTATGTACATCCGCTACTGCGAAATGCACGACTTCAAAGTTGAGCACATCAGCGACAGTCCGAGCGACGTTGGCGGCTATAAGGAAATCGTTTTTGGGGTAAAAGGCGCGGATGCCTACCGCACGTTCAAGTTTGAGTCCGGCGTTCATCGCGTACAACGCGTCCCCGCCACTGAGAGTTCCGGCCGCATTCACACTTCGACCATTACCGTTGCAGTCATGCCCGAGGCCGAAGAAACAGATGTCGAGATTAATCCAAATGATCTGCGCATCGACGTGTATCGCAGTAGCGGTCATGGCGGTCAGTCGGTCAACACGACCGACTCTGCAGTACGCATCACCCACCTACCAACCGGCATCGTCGTAACCTGTCAGGACGAAAAATCTCAGATCAAAAACAAAGAGAAAGCCATGGGTGTCCTTCGTTCGCGCCTGCTCACGATGAAAATCGAACAGGAACAGGCCAAGCAAAGCGCCGAGCGACGTGGCCTCATCGGTTCGGGCGACCGTTCTGAGAAGATTCGCACGTACAACTTCCCGCAGGATCGCGTCACCGACCACCGCATTGGCTATAGCCGTTCGGGCTTGCCGCGCATGCTGGATGGCGACTTTGAGGACGTTATCCTGGAACTTCAGAAGGCTGAACGTACGCTTCGTGCGCACGAGGCAGAGCAAAGTCAGGAATCATAAGGTGACGATCATACCGAAACGCCTATCTGTCCTGAAAAAGCTCGACCTTCCCGGGAGGAAGGCAGTGAGCTGTTTGCGAACGGACTGTACTTTTGAAGGACAGATAGGCGTTTCGGTATGACAGACAGCCAAGAGCCAATCACTAGCATCCACAACCCTCGCGTCAAAGCCCTCGTAAAACTCAAGAAACGCAGCGAACGCGACGAACAGGGTGTCTTTCTGACCGAAGGTTACCGTCCGATCACCCGCGCGCTGGCCGCTGGATTTCACTTCGAAGAACTCTACTACTGCCCGGAGTGGTTCCTCGGAACCAACGAGCAAAAAATCCTCGAAGACGCCGAAAGAGCCGGCACCACCCTCACCCGCCTTGGCCGCGACGCCTTTACCAAGATTGCATACCGCGAGCGCCCCGAAGGCCTCATCGCTATCGGCAAACAGTGGCACACTACGCTCGACCAGCTGAAATTATCTAAAGATCCATTTCTTATCGTCGTCGAAGCCATCGAGAAGCCAGGGAACCTTGGCACCATCCTCCGCTCGGCCGATGCCACCGGCGCCGAAGCAGTCATTGTCTGTGATGCGGTTACCGACCTCTTCAATCCAAATGTCGTACGCGCCTCCACCGGCGTGCTATTCACCACTCCAACTATCATTACCGACAGCCAAACAGCTATAAATTTCCTAAAGGAACATGGCATCCAGTCGCTCGCCGCCACGCCTGCTGCCGAAAAGCTCTACACCGATGTCGACCTCACCCAACCTGTAGCTATTGTCATGGGCAGCGAGCAATTTGGCCTCACCGATCAGTGGATCGACAATTGTGATCTACCAGTGCGACTACCGATGGCCGGAATTGCCGACTCGTTGAATGTCAGCGCGGCAACCGTTGCGATCGCCTACGAAGTCGTACGCCAGCGAAGCAAGGCATAACCATGCGCATTGACGCGTGGCTTCAGGAAGCTTCAGAAAGACTTCGGAAAGCGACTATTTCCTCCCATCGGCTTGATGCCGAAGTGCTACTCACCTCCGTGCTCCAGAAGGATCGCTCGTATCTGCATGCCCATGGCGAAGATACGCTTGACGAACCGGGCAAACAGCGGGCGGACGGCTATCTCAGGCGCCGCGAGCAGCGCATGCCGATTGCTTACATTCTAGGCCGTAAAGAGTTTTACGGTCGTGACTTTACCGTAACGCCAAGTGTTCTGATTCCGCGGCCAGAGACCGAAACGCTGATCGAGCTCATCGAAAACCTGCCACTTTCACCCCAGGCCCGCATCGCCGATATTGGCTGCGGTTCAGGCGCAATCGCCATCACACTCAAACTCAACCAGCCAACTCGCCAGCTGATCGCTACTGATATTAGTCCGGATGCGCTGGCGATTGCTCAGGAAAATGCCACGCAGCTCGGGGCTGATATTATATTTTTACAAGGCGACCTTCTGAAGCCACTGCGGAATCAGGTGGATGTAATTGTGGCGAATCTGCCCTATGTGGATCGCGACTGGGAACGTTCACCGGAAACTAACTTCGAGCCAGCACTCGCGCTATTTGCCGAGAATCACGGCCTGGCGCTCATCGAACGGCTACTTCTGGCAGCAGGAGCACATCTTGCTGAAGCCGGCTACGTCGTGCTCGAAGCTGATCCAGAGCAACATGATGCCATCGTTTCATTCGCCAAAAAGCAAAGCCTCCGGCACGTCCGCACCGAAGGCTACGTCGTCATACTGTCGCGCTAACTTCCTGGGTAAGGATCGAGCGTCGCGGTCACAGTCTGCGTCTTGCCATCGCGCAAGATCGTGAGCGTTACCTTGTCGCCCGGACTCAATGGCGAAAGTGTGCTCGCCAGGGAGTGCTCTTCAGTAATGTCAGTGCCATTTACCTTCGTAATTACATCGCCGGATTTTAGGCCTGCCTTATCGGCTGGCCCACCAGGCACAACAGCCGGATTGGTCGCGCTACCGCTCACGTATGCACCCTGAGACACGTTCAAGTTTAGCTGCTCGGCCGCTGCCTTATCGAGGCTTACATACCGCACACCAAGGTATGGACGGACGATCTTACCCTGCTTCAGCATCGTCGTGATCAAACCTTTCGCGTCATTAATCGGAATTGCGAAGCCAACCGCCTGACCTTCCTCGGATATCGCCGTATTTATGCCGACCACTTTGCCGTCAAGCGTCACCAGCGGACCACCAGAGTTGCCGGGATTGATGGCTGCATCCGTTTGCAGAAGATTTTCCAGCTGTTCGCTGCTCCCTGCTCCGTCAGAAGCCTGGATCGGTCGACCCTTACCAGAGATAATGCCCGACGTTACGCTGTTGCGGAACTCGCCCAGCGCATTACCTACAGCGACCACCTGCTGACCCGGCTGGATGTCGTCAGAGTTGCCGAGCGTTGCGGCCGGCAGATTTTTCGCGCCGTTAATCTTCAGAAATGCGATATCGTTCAGCGGATCGCGTCCGACAATCTCGACGTTGTCATATGTAGTGCCGTCGGCCAGCACCACTGTGAGCTTCGAGGCGTTGGCCGGGACGACATGCTTGTTGGTCATAACGTAGCCGTCAGAAGAAATGATGATACCGCTGCCCGCACCCTCCTCGACTGCTGTTGTGCCGAGATAACGGCGGACGTCGGAGACTGATTCGGTTGTGATCGAAACCGTACTAGGGCTGACTTTCTTAAAGACATCAGCGACAATTTCACCTTGCTGTAGGACGATCTTCTCGCGGTTGGCGTCGATTGTCTGCGCAGTGTCGGGCTTGATGAATCCGGTCCCGATGAGCAACCAAGCAGTCGCAGCGCTGCTCACCACGCACAAGCCCACGATACCGAGAATCCCACGCAGACCCCGACTACGCTTTGGCGCCTTGGCGGTTTCAGTCTTTTTAACCTCAGGTGAATCAGAATTCGTGAGCGTCGGCTCTTGCATAGTCCCTCTCTTACACAAATAAGTTTATATCGTGACGTCCCAGCGGGCGAAGATGAGGATAAACGCAATCAGCACAGCACTATAGATTGCCGTCGAGCGCACCATGCTCATAGTGAGCCGGTGACCCTTTGCGGCAGCGTATAGTTTAGCTGCGGCCATCGAGATAACCAGCGTTA